>JGI24159J19872_10006146_pt1 | contig 15602 bp, 9 predicted proteins | sample Ectturendosymbi4_FD_19872 | JGI IMG/M metagenome (IMG submission 19872) | reverse complement strand
TACACAACCTATTCAGTGAAACTGTGAAACAGATCATACAAAAACTATGTCTTGTATGGTTTCAGAAACATCGCAAACTGCTTGTAATATAGTGCACAAACTACTCTTTACGCTGCGTTGTATCCCATTCTAGCAACTCACCATAACGATATTTCTCTTTCTTACACTTGTTCGCTACGGAAGTGAAAAACATTTTCTGCAACCACAACTTCACTGTTCGAGGTGCTGTGTACAGGCCCAAAGCCACGGGGCCCTTCGGGACAACTGCCTCAAATTTTTTTGCCTCAAATTTTGTTTTGCCCACAAGAAATTTTTTCGAACATTCAATAAAAACAAAAATCTTCCCCCTAAAAATGTATCTTCCCCCTTAAACATTAAAACCTGGCTACGTATCTCGCTGTCCAGGTTATGGATGTTTTCCGAATGACCGGCTCCACGTGATATCAACATTCTTTTTCAGAACAAATTCCGTGCATGCAGGGATGTAGTGCCAAAAAAGAGGTGTGGGAACGCCCTTCCCACGCGTCCCCACCCCATTGCACCAATACTAAATATCGCTCGGATGCCCTCACACGCAAAACGCTCCATTGATTCTCGCAGACCACTCGGGCAAACTAGTTTGCCTGTAACCTACTCCGCAACGGCCTTAATTACTCCTCTGAAACCAAGACAGCAGAGCAGGGCCGGATTTACCAATAGGCTATGTAGGCTTAAGCCTAGGGCCTCAAGGTCCAAGGGGCCTCCAGCAACCTGTGGTTCCCATAGAGTCAATTGCCGGTATATGATCAGTTCGATAAATATTCGTCAAAATTTTGTATTAATCATTCATTAAATTTAGTTTTATTCACCTAATCCAGCTATGTCCAACCCATGGCCAGCATGGGCCCAGTCGAAGTTATTTTGCGCCCCAGTTAAGATTTTCGCTGTGGTAAACGTATCTTACATACTCACAACCTGTCCTTATTTTAATAATCTTGAATTTGGCATTTTTGATGCAGGTGGTCAAAAGTGCCACTTTATTAAACGTCTTTTACCATGGCAGTTAAGATTCGGATGTTTTCAATACATTAGCTTGTGCTAAATTCAGTTTGCTAAGATCAAAGTAAGCCATTCAATGCGCGGCTCTCATAAATATGTCATTCAATGTGCGGCACTGGTTAAGTAGTGAAATAATTTTTGGCTCAGTAAACCACTTGGGCTGGACAGGGCTGACCTAATCAGATTCCGTGTTGATAACGTCGGGGTCTTCCAACGAGTTGCGATGAATCTCAATACGACCGTTGGTCAAGCGATATGTCGACTATTTTGTCGATATGCTCAAAGCACGTTGGTTCCGTCCTGTGTTTGCTGAATCGTGCCGATTGTATGTGTGACTTAGGCGAAATAAATATTGGCTGTTCGTGTTTGAAATGCATTTGCTCAAAGCTTGAGGTTGTACTATTACAGATAAGAGCTATGTGTAGGGCTAGCAACAGTATCCTACAATAAAACCACAGTGGCTTCTTCTGAGCAATACTGTAGTTTTGTTAGCGTTTCTATTAAGTAAAGCTGTTTTGGTGTTTTTAGCAATGATTTTTCCATTTTTCTTTAACAATTTTCTTTAACAAAGTCATTCAGAAATCACATTGCTGTTGAGTGCTTGCGCAAGTTCGTACTGCTCCCATGCTAAGCCAATCAGAGAAGATTTTGAGGAGCACCAAAAGCAAACAAAAGTCAGTTTGCCAACTGGCAACCACAGAGCTCTACTCCAAAGAGACAAAGAAAAGGGTAACAGCAAGAAAATGCCAAAAGCGCGTTCGGGTCTGATGCCTTACATTAGTGGTTTTTAGCTTATGCAACCACGCGGACCCTTTTTTCTTAGCGTGGTGTTCACTAACTGCTCAGGAGCAAGGTGTATTCAAAAGAATTAAAAATGAATTAAAAGTTGCAATGTCTAGCAACGGTTGCCGCGCTAAGCACTCGGTGCATTAAAAGTTACAAACTTAATTTTAATGAATTCCCAGATGATTTTGATATGAAGAAGGCCAGAACAAAACCTTTATAAATCGTTTACTGCGCTCTGTTCAGCCTTAATAGATTCGATTATTGTAGCTTTTTTGCACGTATTTTAATAATGACAGCATAAGGGAGGTTTAAACCGATTCCGTCGCCACGAGGGAGCATTGGTGGGCTCAGCCCCTCCAAATTTAAATATGAAGCACTATAAATCAGTGGAGACTTAACAAATTTTCAGAATGTCAAGACCCTGCGCAAATGTAAAGCCCCCTATTGAAAACTTTCTACCTGCCGTTCTGGTTTAAATCACATCCTTTCGCGCGACGGTTTCGTTGCGTTCGATTATAATAGCAGTCTGAAAAAGTAACTAACACGTGAATCGTGAACCTTGCAGTTGCAACCATTTGGGTGCGTTGTACTTGACGTATTTTGCTCGTGTGTGTGAAATTTTTACAGCCGCAGTATGCGAGTCCCAACAGCGGCAATTCTAAGGGAGGCCTGGGTGGACCATTGGCTGGCCCCCTAGTTGTGTCTCGAATTCACGTTCAAGTTGTTTTGGTTAATATAAAAAATGTCCATGCAAGATAGACATTCACGTTGGCCCCCTACTTTTTCTTTGGCCCCAAAGTGCCCCCCCACTTTGAAATTCTAGAATCGCCATTGAATCGCAACGTGGTCCTCACGTTGTGCTTTAACGACTTTACGCCGCTAAACATATGTGGAATGTGTTTGTTTTTTTAAGCACAGATAAGACAAAATAAATGTGAAACTATAATAAACGTAGGCCATATGTTTTGTCAAAAATTTAACCAAGATGTTTTCGGTTTATCTGCCTGCAAAAATTAATAATCCTGCTCCCGCCATCCAAGCACGATTTCAACAATTCCGTGTCACTGAACGCTTTTGCGTCGAAGTAGCAACAAGCGCAGTGATCGTGGAGCACTCTGGTAATGATTTATAATTTTTTATTGATGGTACTTTTAGAGCGTCAGTATCGTAATCTTCGGCTTTACGCAAACTGATTAACCCTGTCCCATTTTTTCCTGGTAACAGTGGGAGAGGGGCCTGAAAAGGTGATTAGCCTAGGGCCTCGCCTCAGCTAAATCCGGTCCTGCAGCAGAATAACGAAAAATGCAAACAATCAGACGAATCGTCGAGTAACCAAATACCATTGTTGATGTCACAAACAGTAATTGGATAATCATGCAACTGCTATAGTGCTATACACGAGATAACTTGTCATTTATTCATTTATGCTTCTCCAGGCGCTGCGTGTAGAAACTAAAATGAAAAATCTAAACCTTCAAGCAACGTTTCCAGTGCAAAAAGGTGTGGGAACGCCATTCCCACGCGTTCCCACCCCACCCCACCCCTGCCTGCATGCGAGGTGCATGCTGCTTCATCAGAAGCAGGACAGATGAAAACAACAAATACTGCTTTGAGCTGGCCTTCGACGTTGGTTGACACCAGCCACTAGTAGGTAATGTCAAGATATTGATGACGAAACGTGTTTTGTTCTCCTGATGACAGCTGCGAACACGCAACGGAAAGAACACCGAGTCTTCATGCGCAACGGGCAAGCTGCGATGCAGACTCCCCGCTCGACCAAGTTCACTCCATTGTTACTTGCGCGCCACCTCGCTCTTGAAGTACTTTCCGATTGCGCACTCAAGGCATGTAACGCGATGCGTCGTCACACGCAACAGTGATATGATGATGACGACACAGCTGACGATAGAAGCGCTGAGGGTTGCAAGCGCTTGGCGTTGAAGGACTGTCAGTTTTCCGAACTCATTTTATTACCCTTAGCATTCTTGATTTCAAAAGGAAAGCAGAAGTGACGAGAAAGTGATCAACAGTCATTATTTGGTTTGCGGTCCGTGAGTGGTTAGCCTAATGATCAAGCAGTTTCAAAAATTCTGTTAAAGGTCCTTTAGCACTTATTGCTTTGAATATTAAATGTAAACCTTCTTCTCAGCAGAGAATGTAACAGAGCCTGACTTAAACGAATAATTCGTTTGGTCCCCCATTGTTTAACTTGCTCTGCGTTAAGATTTATCTTTATTCTGCTTAGTTATTATACCGACGACATTTTCCCATTTGACAATTTTTTTGCGAGTTTGGCACGAAGTGTTTGGCTAAATGACAGAAAAGGGAAAGCTAATAGAACCATTTTGTGCTTCAAGTAGTGATTGTCTCTAGTCTTTTAAAAATGATTTAGAGATGCATTTTGATACGATCAGCAATAATGAATGAAATTGATTTAGTGTAAAATGGGCGTATTCAAAAGATTGAACTTACAAAGAAGAGAAATGCAGCAAAGGATCATTAAAGAGTCTTTCACTGTTACCATTGCATAAGGCAAATATACGTAAACCAAACGAGATTTTTCAGAACACTGAAATTCTCGCGACACATGTTTTGCAGCTTCTACGCATAGTAATTTTTTCCTGTTTATTTAGTCTGAAAATGCATTTTTACTGCTTGTTTTTATTTGGAACTTAAAAAGGAAATGAAGTAATGACTTCAAAATGTATGCACTTCGCCATATGTTTGTTCAGGTTCTCTACATCTCTGAAAAAATCAATGTGAATGACGCTAGTGGAGGACACAGCGTGCCGGGTGCAGACTGTTTTGCTGTGGATGGGCGTGGCCTTAATGCAACATTCACAACGTCTAACAACACTAGCTAGCCATAATCTCATTTTACAGGAAGGTCGTCCTCACAATGACAGCTTCAGGATACGTTTTCAATTGCAAGTGTGGGACTGAACTCCGAAACCTATCTAAGCACCTTCGATTTTTACAAAGCAATTTACATTCAACGTGTCTGATGGCTAACCTCCGGCTTTGGAAGTGAGCAGCACCCATTTCAGATTGTCAGTTACACATTTCAGATTGTTAATTACAGTGTTACAAAAAAACGTACATGAAATTTTCGCACAAAGTTAATGAGAATGCCGATATTCAATCACACAATCATGCAAATAACCAGACATTAAATTGCAAGCATTCGAGACAGTTTTGATTTTTATGCAGCAAAAAATCGCGAAACAAAAAAGCTTTTGCCAGCGGAGCCGGTTTTGCCAGTAATCTCAATGGAAATTGATGCCCCCATTTGAAATTTAAGTGCAAAGACTGCAGTTTTGAAGTATTCTGGCAATAGGTTTTTAACATGCAAAAAATTTTCTGAAGCTTGCTGTTGATGTAACTTGAAAGAGGTCTGAGCAAAAACTTGAAAATTTGCTTCTCACTCCTGATTCTCCTATAACCTTTGTTTACCTGCGGGCTGCAGCAGATTGGATTGCATTTATAAACGTGCCTCCACCGCTCGTTTCCAGCTCGAACACCCAACAAACAAAACTTGGGTCCACCCACCTGTCTTTACCACAGAGTGCTTTAGCAAAAAGCTAAGCTTTCTTTCATAGGTAGAGCGTAGCGGAGAAGAACTCTTCCAAAACTTTCGACCAAGTAAAAAACCACTCACCACAGAAATGAGTCAAGAAGAATGTAAAGGATTTTTCGGTTGTTTGTCAAAACAAGGTTTAGTCACTGATAAATAATAATCAAGTTGTCGTAACAACATTTACTAATGCCTGTAATTTTTTATGAAATATTTATGCAAATTCATCTTTTTCCTTGCATATGAAATGTATGATTTATCAACATGTATTTTTAAACTCTGTATATTACCACAAAGCGATGTAAATACAACAATTTGAAAATGCAGCGTCATTTCAAGTTTGTGGTGTTGCCAGTTATGGTCGAGAATGTCGTAAGAAAAGTTTGTATCTTGTCGCTTATAACTGTGAAAAAAACATAATTTGTTCTACTTCTGAAACACTTTTGCCACATCACCTCTACCTACAAAACATCAAGCTGTTAACCATAATACTTACAGGGAAGGAAATGTAAAAAATTCAAAACAGCAGAGAAGGAATTAAACCCACGCTTGACTGGTTTTGTAGCTTCCCTGGCAATAATAGTATTTTGCCGTACGGAAAACAGATCGGTAATGCAACCACCAGCAGTAGTCTATTTCAGCTCAGTGCAAGAAACAGTAAGGACGTTGCTGCCGTAACCTTTGCTCAGTTGACAATGTTGAACAAACCTTGAGAGCAAAATCGACAACTGCCGATGTTGACAGATTTTCTATGATTTTTGCTACTACTAAGACGATCATTTTATTGTTTCAATTCAAGAAACTCAGCGAATCAGGTTATGCTTCATTACAATGTTTTATCATTCGACTTTCTTTTGAGATTTTCTGTAAAAAGAATAGCTGCAGTTAATGCTCAATGTAGCGTTTGCAAAATTTTATAACAACGAATCTCAGCTGGAAAAATGTTCGATATATATTCGGCCAAAATTGTACTTCACCTGGGCAAGGCTTGCAACTAGTGAAGCTGTGTCAAGTTGTGTCACCAAGAAATGAATTGTATGAAATCATTGTGATAAGTCGTCCTGTTGACTGTAATGCCTACCACGCTTTAACGAGCTTTCAAAGCTTTCAAAGCTCTAAATTGCGAGGTTTTAAGTGTCGTTCGCGGCTGTTTTTGTCCTTTTCTCTTCCGGTGCAAAGCAGACAAAACAACAACACATGCCAACAGTGACGGTTTCGAAACATTTACTACGCCTTATCGCCGCAAACTGTTGCCGCTTCAAAACATTACGTAATGCTTTCCGTCGCACGACCGAGTAAACAGGTTCTCGCTGCAGCCAGCAATGACGTACTTTGCGTTTGCTGTGAGTGACAGTTTTAAGAAAAAAGCCGGTTATGCTGCTGTATCTTTCATATAAAATGGAATCACACTTTCAAAAATTTGTGACTCTCAAGCTTCCATGTCAATTGCGCAGACAGCAAGGCCAACCAGCTCGTGCAAAGAAATTATGAAGACAGTCTCTGCCGAAGGTCTTGCAAGTTTGATTAAAGGATCCAATGAAAATAATTTGATCATTGACTGCCGGTCCTTCTTGGCTTATAACAAGGAACACATCGAACAGGCTGTTAACGTGAGATGTAACAGGATTATGAAGCGGAGGCAGCACGGTTGTTTTTCACTGGAAAACGCCATCATGAACTCGGAGAAGCGAAAACAGTTTTTGGATGGAGATTTATTTTCTGTCGTGGTGTACGATGAGAACGGCGACATAAACAGTGAAGATCTACAAGAAAAACAAAAAACTGTGGTGCTAGTGTACAAAGTAATACGCGACCACGCGAGATTGGACGTTAACGTCTGGTATTTAAAAGGTGCTTTTAAAAACGAATTGTCGTTGTGAAGTATATTAAACCATAGATGGACGATTTTCCTAACGTCTTAAACCTTAAAGAGAGTTTTATTCTACATCAGATCAAAACAACTGAAGAGCTGTTGAACAAAAACAAAGGTTTCACAATATTGCATGTGCAACGCACCGGTAAAGAATAAACAAACATTAAAAGCGCAGCTAAATAAATAAACTTGGTGGTAGGCACGAACCAAGGCCTATCGCCATCTACACGCAATTCGATTTCTTGGCAGTGAAGGAATTTTTCTGATTGAATAGCGCTATCGTTGTGTGAACTTTGACATTTTGGCTTTGAAATGCCCTTTCCAACTTTTGAATCTAACTTTCCTGTTTCAGGGATACCGCATTTGATCAAAATGTTTTTGTTTTACATCAAGCAGAAAAAAATTTTAAATGTCACAAAACTAACTTTTGGATTTACATAATGCAGCCTCGAAACTGTTTGCTTTGTGCAGAGTGATGTTGCACGGTTCTGCATGAAATTAAACCATATTTTGATTTTCAGGTGGATTTTCAGAATTCAAACAGAAACAGGCATGTTACTGCAAAAAGTCAATAGAAATGCCAATCGCATCACCACTGACTGCTGATGCTGTGCGATCGCGTGCGTTCACTGCTCCTCTTTACGAACAGGTGAATAAACATACTTTTATTGCTCCAAAATAATATAAGAGTACATGGTTCATTTTTTGTCATGAACAGTTTGTAATATTTTAACTTAATGTGCTCTGTTAACAAGTTTACAAAAGGTAAATTCATACATTGCCTTTTGTAGAGATGGCAACAATTTCATCAGCTTTTCTATTACAGCTGCACAGCAGTCAGTTAAGGGAAAAAACTATTTCATTCTTAGGCATTGGCAAACATGTCCATTTGACATTTTACCGGCTATAAATGGTCGCAACAAAGGTTAAAAATTAAAATGAGGATTGAAAATGTGCTGACTTAGATCGAAAAAAACACCAAAACTTATCAGATCAGCTTCAGGTGATACACTGAAGCAACTGAAGTCATTCATTTCAAAAAATAAACGTTCGTCTCTTTTTATTGACTTTTCAAAACAGTGAACTGATTCATTTCGAGGTTGATCGTTGGTTTGCAGGTTCCAAGGCAAGGATTGTTGGTGACTATTTCAATTCGAAAACTTGAGCCTGACAGTGGCGCAGTTAGTAGAACTTTGCGCTCTTCAACCAGGCACATACCAGAAACTAGCTGACTGATTTGAAGTGTTTTGGTCTAAAGTAGTTACATTGTTCTGCTTTCATTGAAGGGGACTCCGGATGAAATTCTCCCCCACCTCTTTCTTGGTTCCGCTCAGCATGCGTCTCAAAAGGGAACACTGAAGACGCTTGGAATTACTGCTATTCTCAACGTCAGCACTGCCGGGAAGGACCAGCTCCAACATGGTTTTCGCTGCATGCAGATTCCAGTTGAAGACAGTGGATCAGCTGATCTCAGCTTCTGGTTTGACGACGCCATTTTTTTCATAAGTAAGTTTAACAGAGTTTAAACTCAGAAACTGAAAATGTTGTTCGTAATACACTATAAAATCGTCACTGGACTTACACGCAACTGTAGACTTTGTGCAAATGCTTGGGAATTTTTCGAAATTTTCAAACTTGTAGATGCAAGTATTTCCATGAAGGCACACCAAACAAATATATGTAACACACTTGTATTTACTTTAATTCTACATTGCTTTCTTGGACCAAAGAGAAAATCAAGTTCATTACAAAAAGTATAGCCCCGATATTTAGATGTTATCAAAGATTAAGTGTTTTTACAAGCAAGTTAAAAACAAACAAAAACAAATAAAGCTCATAAACTGTGTCCCAATTACCCAAAAAGAACTGTCTGCTCTTTCCTAATTTAACACCCTGCCAGTATGCATTTGATTCGTCACCCAACAAACTGTCTTTTTTAACTTTAAAGTTATTTGAAATAATTAAAATTTGTGATTGACAAAAATTCAGCAATATGACCACTAGTAAAATTTGCCGCATTCATTTAAACTTGTTCCTACAATGTTCAGATCTCATGTGCAGAAACAAGATGGGCTGTTGTAGAGAATTAAATGGAATTCCTGGTATGCCATAGCAAAGAGCTACCCTCCAAAAAATGTGAAACTCGGCAGAAGTGTCAAAAGCATTTTTTAACTGGTAGACAAACGTAAAATTTAAACGACATTTTTGTTTTTATGGAAGCAATAAGTATCAGTTTTGAAGCTGAAACTTCATCCAGGCTATTTATTCAAACTAAGATTTGCCTTTTTTATGAAACAGATGATGTCAAAAACAACGGTGGAAAAACCCTAGTTCACTGCCACGCAGGAATCAGTCGTTCAGCTGCTGTTTGTCTCGCCTACCTTATGACGTGTAAGGGTATGCACCTTGACGAAGCTTTCAAGTTCGTGAAAGAGAAACGAGAAGTAATTGCTCCCAATTTCAACTTCATGGGTCAGCTTTTAGCGTTAGAGAAAACGCTAAAATCTTTCAGCTGCGAGTATTCGAAAAACACGTCTGCGTGTGGAAAAGGAAGGCTGGTAGTAGGTGGAGATAAAACGGATTTGCTGACGTGTACAATCAGAGATGGTTCCACTTCAGCAGCAAAAAGGAAAACAACGCTATCAATTCAGCTATTCTGCTCGCAAGCAGAAGCTGTCGCTTCAGCTAATGTGACTGAAATTCGAGATGTTTTGATACAACGACAATGTTTAAGTGCTCCTGCAACTGTGACTTTCTCTTACTTCCCCAGAATTTCGTGCGTTTAAACCAATCTTTTTACTCTTAATTTAAATTCGAGGCCAGCTGCTGTTCACATGTCCGACCGACTTCACGGACAAAACAGAAAAACACTTTGGTTACCATTTTTCTATTTTCCTCAAAACGCTGCAATGGCGATAAATAACATGATATATCTGAAAGACAAAAGGAGAAAAGCAAACTCGACATCCGGCCAGACAAAAAGACCAAAAATCGACTTGAGTGGCAGTGACAACATGGTGAGCTCTAGCTTTGCAGCAAGCTGCATTAAGAAATCGCCTGCTTGGCATTCGCTTTCATCTTTTTGCAAAGATTCAAGCTTGACTTGTCATTGGGCAATAATTGTCACAGCAGTGACGCACACAAGCGAATAATATCACAATTTATTTGCACAAGAAAACTAGTTTCAATATTTTGAACACATCTCCAGTCCTGCGCAGCCAGTATAAAAGTCACTAGCGAATGCTGACATTGAAACAAATGCAGAAAAACCACTTAAAGACGCTAAGTATTTTTATTGACTTTTTCGTCTGCTAGAAAGACGTATTTTTGCTAACACTGCTACAGATCATTTACAAAGCTTTTCAGCGTACTACCAAACGTATTTTTGCTATGTCGTGACTTCATTCATGAAAATTCACAAAATTTGTAAAATGTTTTCGCTGTAACTGAACTTGTGTTTGCTTCCTCTAATACGCGACGACGTTGCAGAAATATACGCCAACAGATGTGCTGCACTGATGTTTTTGTTGTCAATCCAATGCAATCTACTCTTCCGATGCACTCGATATATCAGCAACACAGTTTCTAGTAGAATTTGTTGCTGTTAACAAATTCTCAAGCGCTCATTAATTAGCATTGAGACTATAACTGCGTTGGTATCGATCAACCAGNCATTTCTTCTCGAAGCAATTACAGCAGTGGACCGACTTTANCAACAACAGATGTTACAAGCACCAATTGTCAAACACAGTGGTGTAGGAAGTGGTGATGCAGGGAGTGCAAGGGCACCCCCAAAAATTTTCATCTATCGAAAATCTAGGCAAAATCCCTGAAAATCCGGGCAAAATCTATGAAAATGTTCGCAAAATACCTGAAAATACAGGCAAAAATGCCGCCCAACGTTGTTTGCTTTTGAAAAATTGGCGCCCAACGTGTGCAGAATCGCATGAAGACCTTTTTTGAAGGTCATCCCAAAAGAAGGTGTTCATAATCTATGTGGAAGTATTCGCACAAAGAGTCGCACGAAAGCTTTTCGGGAAAGTTGAGCACACATCATGCACAAGCGAAATTACTCTCCGCTCTCCGTTTCCGAGCGAAGAGTAATATTGCCTCCAGAAATATTCCACAGAGGCATAACAACGTAGATTGTAAATTGCAATTTAGAAGAGTTTTTGATAGTCATGCTTGTCAGCAAGTTCATAGATGTCACAACTGAAGAAATTTTGGCTGTCACAACTGAAGAAATTTTGGGGCACACTGCGTATAGAGTCTATAACTTAATCGTGGTGCCCTATACATTTTTCCCAAAGCGAACGCCCCAGCTTCAGGGGCGTAACGAGGTTAGATGGTGCCCGGGGCAACAAACAAGTTTGGCGCCCGCATGTTTGAACCTGAAGTCTTTCGGAAGCAAATGTACTGCATCGAAGAAAGTACTTGTGACATTGTTGGGACTTTTCGGCGCGCCCGCAGTCTTTCGGCGCCCGGGAAATTGTGCCCCCCTTTCCCCCCTCGTTACTGCCCTGCCCAGCTTGCAATTGTTTCGGAACAATAACCAACAATAGTTTTGGCAAAACTAGCGTTGCTGCTCAATAGCTTTTGACCTTTCCTGACCACTGCCCAGACATGATGACACGGTTCAGGGTCCAGTACAGACCAAGCCGACAAATACAAATAGATTTGCTGCTGTTGATTGAATGGCCAACTTTTGGAGTATCTGGACTCGAATAGGAGGTATACGTTGCGTCTACGGGTTCAACTTTTCTTTTGTCGTTTGTGTCAACTTCATCGAGTTAATTGTATTTTGACANAGTATTAAAATATGTAATCTATGTCAAATCTGTCGTGAACAACCTACCCAAACACCATGGCGCGGGGTTCAATGCAGCTGCATCGGTTGCATCGGCTTAAGGCCGGCCCTGCCTGTTGGGGCCTAGGCCCACCCCTTACCCCCTTTCCGACGCCCATGATGACGAGATTAGTTTGGTTCGTGCGATTGATTGACGACGTCTTTAAACTCCTCTAACGATACCTGTTCCTCTGATCAAAACTCATGCGCAAGAACAAGTTGTCTACAAACGTATTTCGGCGATCGGTTGTGAACTTGAATACCAGACGTCGCCATGGTGCGAAAAGACTCGGAGCAAATTTGATTTTCGATTAACAGTGTTGACTGAAAGAAATGACGCGGCCACGTTCGACGAACTGCGGTTTCGTACTTTCGCTCATAGTAACGGCGGGCGCAAAAGTTTTGTATCAGCGCGCATTCAAGAGCTTTGCAAGAGAGCTTGGAATTGTTGTTTATCGACGGGTCTAGATCCATCTGACAAGTAGTCAATGCCAGGGCTGCAACCAGCTAAGTTTTTTGGGAGGGGGGCAAAATGATTGCAGCTTGTTTTACTGAAAAGTTATTGGCGCCTTCAAAATGTTTTTGCACTTGTATGTCATGGTGGACTCAATGCACACCACAGACTGTTATGTCGCAATTTGAAAGCTCCGTGGCTTCAGTGACTCCAACTTAACAACGGGCTATCATGCATTTCCAAGTATTCTCTTCTAAAATAACGCTTTGTCTTGCCCTGAATTGCGTATGAAAATATGCACTTTATCTCAGGCAACCAACATCTCGTCGAAAGAGCATGTTTCTTGTCACCAGTCCTTTCAACGTCAACTAACAAACCCGTGTCCCACTGCGCAAACTCTGTTGCATTCTCTAGATTTGCAGCATCTGCTTTTCAACTTGGTGGTCCTTTTACCATAATCATCACTTTTAACCTCATGCTTTCTTTAAATTTCTTCTCCAATCTGACGGCTTGCTGTCTGATTTTTTGAAGTAGTTCAGTTCGCTCCTCTGTTTGGCGACAATGCTCGCCGATACCGGTTTCTATTACCAGACAATAAAACTTATTATGATGTCATTAATGTTTATGATAGATGAACGCTAAGTCGCACCTGAACCACTTTAACAAGACGCAGTTTTACAACTGCTTCCGTGAAAAAGTTAATTAACGTGAAGCATGAAAGGACAATGTTTGGTGCTGCCAAGCGATACATGACATTGTTTGTTACGTCACAGTCAACAGTGCATGGGATATCTGGAGTTAGTTTTGAAATGCAAATAATATTTTGGAGAAATGAGCGAGTGGCTTTTCTGCCTTCAAATCCGCTGTGCACGGAGCGAAAGCAGCGGTTATCGACTGTAGCTCCTCAAGCAGCATGTCTCTGAAATATTATTCGGCGCAACTTTGTCAACTCAGTTGTGAAATAAATTCTGCGTGGTTTGTAGTATTTCCTGCCAGGTTCGTGAAACCGGAACCAAAATTTGAGACTGCGGCATCTAAAGTTTTTGGCTCCAGTTCCGGCCCCAACATCTAAAAGATTCCGGTTCTAAAATGATTTGGTTCATTGAAAACTGAAAAACATTTTATTATCTGTACAACTCACTCGCCCAACAAACCAAGGCTGTGGAACCAGAACCCAAATTTCAGGCCCCGCTTCGGCTCCACCATCCAAACGATTTGGGCTGTGGCTCCAGCCATCCAATATTGCTTGGGTCAGGCTCCACACTCCCGTTTCTTACAGATGTTGATCAAATCTCGTTTGCTGATTCCAGAAGCTTTCAAAGATATTGCGGAAAGGTGTGCCTAGGCACAATGGCGTAGCCAGCCCAAAAATTTGGGGTGGCCAAAAGGTTTGATTTTAGGCGAATACCACTATTTTGCTTGAAAAATGCCTCTCAAACCACAAAATGACTATTTCCTGAAAATCTGGGGGGTCATGGCCCTTTTAACCCCCCTGGCTACGCCTATGCCTAGGCACCGGAGACATTAACAGGACAACGAAGTGTTCATAAAGAAAAAAACAGTAGGAATAGGGTTGCCAGATGGCCAGTGTTTCACAGGCCTGGCCGGTATTTTGAAAATAAATAATTTGCCGTAACCTCAGAAAAAACTAACGCAGAATTTCTCAAATTATAATGACCCTGGTAGTGAATCTTGTCAGGACAGTTCTTTCAGCGAAGTTTATTCACTGCTGCTGACGCAATCCTTGGTGCGAATGTCGCGTCACGCACACACCGAAGTGTAATGAGCCAGCCAAAATACAGGCAAATTATTAAATTGTGGCTTAACAATACTCATTGTCTCCGTTTTCTCTGTCTGGGTTCCCACACATTTTTAGAAATCATTTTCCATACTTATTCAATGCCTTTTCAATGCTAAATTAAAAAAAATTCAATACCATTACTTCTCTTCATGTTTTGAAATTCTTAAATCATGGAACTCAATTTTGCGCACTGCAGAAATACTAAAGTCCCTTGCCTCTCAGTAAAATTCTGCTCAGACACTTCAAAATTTCTTTTCCATTTAGAATTTCCGTACTCTTTCAATACCTAATGCATATTTTGGTTCATTTCAATACCTTTTCAAGGTCTTGAAAACCGATTTTGAAATTCAATACTTTCACTACCGCATGGGAGCCCTGCCTGTGCCGCTTACAAATTACGACACAGCTTAGATCTGGCACTGTTGACAAAATGGCCGTAATTTTTACAAAACGTATCTGGCAATCCTAAGTAGGAATGATAGGAGAGATATTTCTTACACCTGGTGCAGGGTACATGATGAGCACTATGACGCTGAAGTATTTCAAAAACTGAGATTTTAATCAAAGGGTGTTTGCACAATTTCCTGTGCAGTATCTAAACACGCAGTTCATGGAATGGAGGTTACACAAACAACGCTCTACAAAAAGCTGCTAGTGCGAATAAACTGCAGTGTGCAGAAACAAGGAGATCAGCTTGCAATACAAGTACAGCTCCCATGCCAATACTTAATCCATGTTTATTTTCAGACGAAATTCAGATCAACTTAACCTTTCTTTGAAAAAACAAAATAATGCATGAAAATATCGGGGGAGGGGGCAATTGCCCGGTTTGTCCCCCTGGTTGCGGTCCTGGTCAGTGCCAGGGAGTTCTTTGCAAATCCGTTCATCTGGTTTTTCTTGTTCATCATGAAGGGGGTGGAAATCCTCAGCCAAGCAAGTTACAACAGTTGCTATGGGTACCGCACATCGTTCGCGCAGACTCGTTCATGGGGGGCTTCGGCGTCTTGCTCGCCATCTGATTGGTTGAAATCAGCCAAAGGGCGTTAGGGGCGCAGGTTTTTCGCGGTTCTTGTCTTCTCCGGACAAGTGGGGTTCCAATCGTCCAGCGACATCCGTCGCGTCGCCATTGTTCTCAGAAACAATGACCGTCATTGTCAACGTCACGCTGGGGAGACGCAGAGGTCACGGCGCTTTTTCTTGTCTGCGTACAAATCGCTGGCATTGTGACGT
>JGI24159J19872_10006144_pt1 | contig 15605 bp, 9 predicted proteins | sample Ectturendosymbi4_FD_19872 | JGI IMG/M metagenome (IMG submission 19872) | reverse complement strand
TCCCCTCAGTCCACACCAAGACGGAACCAAGCAAGGTCGGAGATGTAGTCACGCCACCTGGCCCTTGGACCTCTCGACTGCTTTCNCGCCGATGNAGCCAGCAGGACTTGTCTCGTCAATTTTTCCTGGGCGATTCTGGACACATGGCCGAACCAATTACCTGGGATCTTTCGATTCGTAGGAGTGGCGTGACATTCCGGGCTTTACGGATTTCAAACCTGTGTATTTTGTCACGAAGTGTCACACCCTGAAATCTTCGCAAAAATCCCATCTCTGCCACTTGTTCTTGGGAAAGTATTCTTTTAGTCGTTACTCGAGGTTCATGACCACAGGTGAGGATCGAAACAAAGATCGATTTAAAAACTGAAAACTTTGCGATCTTTGAAAGCTCNCGTTTTCATCACGGAACAACAAAGCTCACATAGAACTGCGCTTGCTTTGGGAATCCGAGTATCAATCCCTTTGTTCCGANTTCCGTAACTCGTGAATACCACCGCAANGTACTGAAGTACTTGAATTTCACCCCTTTCATAAAACAAGTCAGGCAGTGAACCCCTTTCATAAAACAAGCCATGCAGTCAATCCTGTTAGTTAATAGTTACAAGTGGTTTCTACCAGAAAAGCTTATCATCTGCTTTGCGCGCCAAAATCGCGAATATTCTATTGAACTTATCACTTAAGAACTTGACATTGTTGCACAACAATCAAATTGTCTAACGAATATGCAATTATGTGTAACAAGCGCTGCTCATGGCGAGATAATTGCATATTATTGGCATTAGGCGGAACAAATGTGAAAAGTTTGTTCATCAGGCATCGAAACATTTAGCAACAGTGTTGCCCGATGGTGAAATGCGCTAGCAAATGTTCAAAATTTTGTAAGATTTGAAACAAACTGGTGACAAAGAGAAGCTTGGATCCAGACGTAAACCTAGTGAAATTGTATATTATTTTCCAGTGCATGAAAAAAACTTCTTAACTTATTATTTTTTCAACGTGGAATTCGGCAACACTGTCTGTATAGCTCGCCTTCTTACGCAAACTGTGGATCCGAACCAAACATTTTAGATGCCTGGAGCTGGAGCCCGAGCCAAAAATTTGTGTTTCGGCTCCAAAGTCCTCCTCCTCCGACGTCACTACAGATTGGTTAGCCCCACCAGCCGGCAGAGTATTGTTACTTCGCGACGTACTTAGTCAGTGTGAGGGCTAGGGTTGACAAGTTGAGGTTTGAGTTAGGGTTAGTGATAGAGGTTAAAAATAAGGTTTAATTAATGGTCAGGTTTGAAGTTTTGTTTTTTCAAATCAACTTAGCCATCTGCTCATCAATGTTGCAATCGGAGGAGGGAAGCAGCAAGCACGCAAAGCTTCACAGTGTGGCAGTAAGCAACAATTGAGATCACACGCCGTGCTCATTCTAAACTGGTTGTTCGTGCCGCTTAGCCATAGGTGCTAGCCTTAGCGCACATCCCGGTCACGGTGCATCACGCCTAAGACGCAGCACTGACCGAGCAGCCTCAACATCAGCGTACCTGATGAGCAGAAGAATGAGTTGATTGATCTGCAAAATGATTCCACAGGCAATAACCTTTTAAATGACAACACAGCTGAGGAATTTTGGATTCATTTGATCGGCTCAAATCGTAATTTTGCACTCCGCTTGCTTTTATCTTTTGTTTCCAAATATTTATGCAAGTCCGACATCTCAACAATTCTTTTTATCAAAACTACACACGGAATTCGCCCTGAATTAGAGGCTAATTCTAAGATGTGCTCTGTTAGGAACTTCTTGTATGGTTAAGCCACTCAAGAACAAACAGTATCAAACTTCCTATTGAATTTGATTAAATGGCAACTTACCTACCGTTGTCAAAGTGCATAAACATGTTCATTCATTTGAGCCAGGTCTTGTGTTGCCCTGTAGTTGGATTCTTGAGTTGCGCTCTATTTGTCATCTTTTGCATGCTAGACCACCACCGTGGAACGTTTAGCTTTCGTTAAATTTGCATTTATCTTTTTCAAACAAAGGTCATGGGTCCCCTACAATCTTTCTGTAGATCCCTGGGGATCCATGGACCCCCGGTTGGGGACACACTGGTCTACGTTTTGATTAAAACTGAAAAGGTATCATTTTCGGAAATGTTGCGATGATAACTTTGTCTGTGACCGTTTGCGAAAAAGTTGTACCACTGTTGAATAAGCAGGAAGACGTCATCGAATAAAATTTCATGAAAATTCCCTCCCCGAAATGAAGAGCTGGTTGCGCCCCTGGTGAGGTTGATAGTTGTCGTAAACACTCTGGCAATTCTAGGAATTGCGTGAAAGTTCTTCGTAACGGAAGATATTTAGGAAACTGGGGCAAGTCAGCTGTGGTTCCAGGTCATTCCTGTGAACAGTGGTGGGCTTGAACTTTGGGCTGTGCGATTATGTAGCAAAAGACAGAGAAGAAAAGTTTCACGGTGTGAATTGTAAAGTATTTTGGGGAAAGTAGTTTGATGACACAATGACACTCTTCGAGAAAGAGCATCTGATGAAACGTTTGATTTATTTTCATTATAATGAAGTGAACATTTATCTACGGAGCACTGTAAAATTTTTCGAGTTGGTATCACACACAACTTCCACTTGTGAAAGCGAAAAGTCGCCATAAAATGGCTGCACTGGCAGCTAGTTCTCGCCCAGCTATCAAATCAATGATAACGATAAGCGACTAGATTTCACAAAGTTTTCATGCAGTTACCTGTAGGCTGCAATAATTTAACATTCTCAGATAAAGTTTCGTGTAGAAGCCTTTTATAAATCTAAAGTTGACGGCACTCATGTAAGACCTACAAGTGATTAGGATTTCATCACTTTGTTTTACCAGTATCAAGCGGCTCTATTGGTTGAAATCTGCTGCACTTTGATTGGAAAACTCAACCCGACAGCGTTTGGGTTAATTACCTACAGTGTGGGAAGAACGAATCAAAGTTTTGTTGAAAGGTGGTCACGTTACGAAGCTGCACACAAATCAAAGCAAACCACACCACAACGCAGCTTGTCTTATATGATGCAAATAAATTAAATTAGCAGATCTTCAAGTCATTTCTATGATAAAGTACTTTACACCATGGGTTGCGGAGTCGGAGTTTTTTTTGGGTGGAATCGGATTCCTAACAACATCAGGAGTCGGAGTCGAATTTTTTTGTCGGAATCCGACTCCGGAAGTCCGATTGTATCATTTTTCACATCACACTCCTAAATTGGGAATTTCTGTCGAAATGGCACAATTTCTTTCGAAACTTGAACCCCCTATTGAAACCTTTCTGGCTACGGTTCTGGTTCAAATCCTCACATCCTTTCGTGCGACAGTTTCGTTACGGTCGATTCTTAGGAATCTGAAAAAGTAACAAACACGCGAAACGTGAACCCAGCAGTTGCAACCATTTGGATCGTTTTACTTGACGTGTTTTCTCGTGTGAACTTCTTTCAACTTAGGACTTCAACTGAACTTCAACTTTAGGAACGATATATTGATAAGTACATTAATAACTACACTAGAGTCAAACCTGAAAATATCATAAAGTTGAAACAATATATGCATAGGCCCAATGGATTGAGCATTTATCAACCAAATGCTGTGAGACTACGTTTCGTACCTTACCACACACTGCCTGCATAATATTCAATCGTCCAGTAGTGGGCAATACAATATTATTATGCCAGAGACAACCTTCTGACCTGTTCTTAGTACATTTATAAATTCCGCAAATACTCAATGCTGTGAATGGTTCGTGCATTGTATTTCTTTCTATCCAGAGGCAAAAAATGCAAATGTGTCTTATTGCCATACCGTGCAAAAATGTTGTGCAAAGATACTTCCAAAAAAATATCAAATTGCGGAGTTTCCCAAGCCTCTCGTTGACGGTAATCCGCAGCCATTATCAAAATACCCGCATTGTCATTTATCATCGGCTGTTAGGGTTTTCTCGCAAAATGAAGGACAAAATTTAAATAATTGGAATTACGCAACATGTGGCTTTACCCCGTAGCGCAGAGAACGTGTTGCAGCGTCACTTACAAGAGACCGTATTTTCTTTTATTTCAATTCTTTTTCCAGTTATGCTTCAAATTCCGAGTAAGTAGCGAGAAAGCGATCGATCGTCTTTGGCCACTCATCAGTTAATGTCTGTAAGGATTAATTCACCACAAAAATGTTCGTGTATAATTTAGACCTCGAAGGCAGAAGTCAACACTAGCAAAAATGCAAGCTGCATAAACGTTTCTAAGAGACTGAATATAATGGAAAAGTTTGATAAGAAAGTACCGGATTTTTGATAATAATCTAAACATCACGTAATTTGTGGCACAGTGGGCGTGTGTTCAGCAGAGCCTTGTTTTATGAATTTCCCCTGGTTGTCGTTATTCACGCTTCCACAGTAGTTATAAGATTTCGTGCGCAAGGGGATGGGGATCTTCAAATGAAAATTGATCGTTTGCGAATGGATTGTAGAAAACGTCCCCGTACTGCTACAAATTCATCAATCCTAGGACGCACGTAAATTTTGTTTTAATGTTGGAATTAATTTTCACAAAAACCATTATTAGCTGTGTGTTCAAAAATGGAAGTCACTAATGTTTTTTCATAAGTTAAATAACCCACAAAATATTTGTGAGCATCTTATTTGGGTAAGCTTTAAGGCTCCCTCTTTGCTAAAGACTAATCTTTCAAAGCAAATTTTGCACAAAATTTTGCTGCATTTTATCCAGAAAAAATATAAGTTCGCAACTGGTCTACGAAACGTGTAGTCATGACCAACCTTCAAATAAATTCTGCTCGCTTAAAAAAACAAGCAAGGTTACTAAGCCCATAGAATCATGTTGACGAAAATTTGCTCTCTCGGAAACCAGCGTTAACGGCACTGTTTCAAATGTTCTGCGAAAACTGTGTTCATACGTGAGGCATTGATTGAACGACAACCTTTTCATCTGCGAACACACAGCTTGAAGCACGTTTTCAACGTTGAAAAAGTCCGTCGTGCGATTGCGTTGTTACTTTCAGCCGTGGGCAAGAAAAGTTTTGGTTCATTCAGATTTGCGAGTGCGTCGCACATGGCATGCCGCCGTGTCAGGCTGTGTCGTGAAACGCGAGGTCTGTTTTTGCCTCAAAGGCTTGTTTTCTGTTTTTCTTTTTTTGTGCAAACGGCGATGCTGTGCAGTAACGGCATCAGCGTGACTTGGCGCTTCGAAATGACAAAACATTGAGGCTTAGTGACATTCTCCAGTGGAAAAAAAACGCATCGCTTGAGGATAAAGGTGTGGATGTAAAGAAAATTTTTGTGGTTTGTCATTTTGCGCAGTACGACCATTGATTAATCATTCGTAACCGTGCTAAAATATAACGAAAGTGACGAGCGCTTAGATCTGTCGCTGCAGATATTTCAAAACCAAAGAGTACTCCCTGTACCTCCCTTTGCGTATTTGATCTTATCAAGTTTCTTTTTCGTGACGCAAAACAATTTTTCATTGTTTTCAATCGGTGCAGCTTTGATTTACGAGGCTTCATAAATTTCATAAATGTGATTGGGACCAGGTGCTTGCTTTTATAACTGTCCGGAGTAAAGACTAGTTCGGCGAGAAAAGCGTACATTTTGCATAAGCCGGGACAGAGATTGTTATTCTCGTTGGAGACAAACACAACAAGCTTCTGTGGTCCCAAATGGCCCAAATGCCCTCCCGGTTTTAACCGTGCTGGGTCGCCCACACCTGGTGGATGATAAGTAACAGATCTTTGATCATAATGTGCAACAGCGTATGCAAAGAAATATGTTTCTTCTCACATGACAGCCTAGTGATTTGACTGAGCTATAATCCAGCCAAAGAAACATGGTTGAATCAGCAACGTTTTTGGAAAATCGAAAAGAACATGTACTGGACAACAGAAGAATGGGATTACATAAAAAACGCACAAGCGAACGGTAGATGTCTTGAAAAGCTTGCTGCAACAATTTGAACTGGTGCAAATTCGCTTGAAGCCTTACAGCATTAATCTAAGAAAATTTGTAGGTCGCATGTAAAGACCTCATCAGGTCGTTTATTATAGAGGCAAGCGGTATGAAAATTGCACATAAGTAATGCACTCTAGGTCGTTGACAGAAAATTTCACAGTTAATTTAACGCAAGAAATCTTTTGATCCCGCTCACGTTGACAGCTGCAATCTCACTGACGTCCTTTAAACATTTCTCAAGAATTGTTGTGCCCTTGCACTCTGTCATTCACATACAGCCTAAAGCCCGAGGCGTGAAAACAAGTGAGAGGAAGTTGTGCCCCGCGCTCCAGTCAATCTTTCAAATAACTTGTGAGTATCGTTCACCTTGTCGAAAGTCACAGCCAATGCCCTTCACAGCACAAACGTCGTAAGAGAAGAGTTTTATATTTGTTCATAATTTATTTTATGTGCCACTGGAGGATACAAAATATGATTAGAAAAGGAAAGCAGCCACCAACTGGCCGGGACGCCGGGAACGGAGTCATTGCCCTGCCCTTTCAAAAGAGGGCAACGGGGGCGGAGGTGCCTTTTCACAACAGTATCATGGGTAATGTCGTGGTTTATCAACATCGACTTGAAGCTCATTTCTTGCAGCTATTCGCGCACCTAAAAAATTCAGAATGGTTTTCTATAATTTGTGTTAGTGTTTTTGAGGTCAATTTTGTTGCTGAACAGAAACAAGCATTATTATTGGTAACGATTTTGTTGTTTTATATAAGCTTCTATTGCCCTCAACCCTTTTGCTGGCCCCCATGCCCTACCTGCCGTTGATTCCGCGTCCCTGCTTACTGGCGTTACTGAAGACCATTGCAGGAAAACTACCGCTTTGAATTTTAGAAAGCCATCTTTCGCTGTTCTGCTAGCTATGACCAGATCTCGAAAAAGGCATGATTCCTATCGAAAGAAAGTTTTCGAAATAAAGTTTTTCTTATCGAAATAAAATGTTTCTTTTTTTATTTGCGAGCGAAGGTGCTTCAGAACGCGGCGTGGGCCGCAACAAACTATGACGTGTTTGGTCACGTGGTTAATATCTTTTCAGATGAAATGCAACGGGTGATCAGTGAAAACACTGCGTTCGACAAAGAATTTGCGAACACTGACTTGAAATGCTTCCTCCGTTGATGCGAAATGACTATCAAACATGCAGAAATGCCGACGTTTTCAAAGGATTGCGAACAGGCAATCACAGCATTGCCGCGGCCATAGGCGTAGCCAGGAGGGCCAAGGAGGAATGCCCCCCAAACTTGTAGCATATCTTGTCATTTTGTGTTTTGAGAGGCGATGTCCCAAACAAAATACTGTTGCTCGCTTAAAGTCAATAGATTTTCCCCCAAAAAAATTTTGGACTGGCCACGCTACTGTCCGCGGCATTACTCTCAGTGCAGGTATTTTAGCCAGAAATGTTGAAAAACAAATTTACACAGCTAAAAATGATATTTTTGCGGAAATCAGTTCAATTTGTATATAGTATTATGATTCCAAGAAAAATATGTTTTTCTTTGAGCGAAACAGCTTGCTTGCTCAAGTGGACTAATATTTCATGCTAGTTTTGTGCAAATATGGTGCTTGCCAAAAGCAAAAATGTACAAATATGTCACAAAATATTACGGTGAAAATTAAGACAGGCGCTTGCGGCGCTGTCTGCCTTTACTGACATCTTATATCAAATAAAAGCACANTAATAAACAACAAGGAAAGAAGAGNTTCACCTATGGAAGGAAACGATGGCCCAGTTAATGTTTATCTGATTTGATTTACAACCTTGCGATGCTTGAGTCAAATGGTTTACTGCTGCTGGCTTCAGAAACTCGAGAAAAGTGAGATATGTAAACAGAATGGCTTGTACTGTCAACTACGCTACTGCAAGCAAAATCGACAAAAGCCGTTTCAGGCTTTCTCAAACTTGTCCGAGATATAGGGACGGGAGCTTTGCAAATTAGTTTCCGGCTTGGAATGTATTTTGTTCCCGACGCAAAGTTCGCGGTTTGCTGGAAGTTAGGTACGATATTGCTGCTGCTAGAGGTTCCGAGATAACCCGCTTCTGACGGCGTGGTTGAAGCGCAGGTTTTTGGTTTGCAGGGTCACCAGTCTTTTCCAGCCTTGGCCGGTTATCAATTCCGCTTTCCAACGTCGGTTTAGGCTTTCGTGAGAAAGTCGGTGGGCTGTCTTTTTCAAACCGACGGCTGTGACCTGGTGCAGCGATGCGTCTAGTCGGACTTAACTGGCGAGTCGGGTCGATGCTTAGTAAATTGCCGCCTTCCGGCTTTGCTCGCATGCCGTTCGCAAGATTGGGCTGGAAAGCTGCGACATCTTCGCCAGCAGTGTTTACCAACGGCGGAAGTGTTACTGAATGCCGGTTCGAACGCTCAGCTGGTTCGCTGTTGGTTTTCAGCCAATCCGGCGTATACCGCGAAGGCTTTGGAGATGCTGGAGTGTAAAGGCTTTGTCGAAGTGCAAATACCTTGCTCGGGCGTTTGGCTGCAGAGTTGCTTTGCGAAGCAGGTCTGGTTTGTATCTGCGGCGGTGCGAGGCGGCTGCGGTCCATTTCAGTTGTGGAAGGTGGCAGAGAACTGCGCGTAGCGGCTGAAATTCCGCCGGCAGGAGAAGCGATCTGCGCTAAAGCTCTGTCGTATGATGATCGAAAGGCAGTCGCTCTTTCTTCGTTCGCAGGTGCTTTCCGGTCAGCCTGGCAATTATAAGACCTATTGCGCTTCTGCAATGTCTCCCGGGCTTTCCACATCGTGGAAACAATGTCTTTCATCTCGCTGACTTTGAGCGGCATCCCTAACGCATTTGCTGGCAAAGTCCTTGAGCGTTTCAATTGCTCGCTTTGGATGACAGTTTTTTTCTTCGTCTGCTTTGAGTTGCTGGCGGCTTTTTGAACAGAGACCGTTGTTTCCGAAAACTTGATTGCGCGCTCGTTTTCTGAACGTTCAGTGTCCCTGGTGTCAGGAATCTGAAATTCTTTTGACAACTTCTTCTCCACGGTGGTAGTTTCAGCATGTGGAGAGGTGGGGCGATTTTTACAAATACTACCTCCATCGTAGATTGCGGAGGACTCTTGCTCATTTGCGCTGAATTCGTCGCATTCTCCGGCAAAAGGCGACTCACCACTTGCAGTTTCATCAGTGTCATCCAGCCTTTTATCAGATAGAGTGTGGATCAGAACCTGAGGTAACGGGCCACCGCTCGCCTGCTTCAGTTTTTCGGCTGGGCTGGCGGTGTGAATTTTTGCCGAACTGTTGCATTGAGCCGCCGTTTGTTTCACGAGCTTTTCAGCCGCTCGCTTTTTGATTAGCAGGTAGTAGGTGGCTAGAGCCGGTCCAGGACGGTTCTTGTGAATGAACTGCAGCACGTCGACCGCGCTGAATCCAAAGTCGGTGCACATTTCCTTGACCACCGCAGAATCGATGGAAGCTGCGGTGGCGCTACTGAAGCGACGGCCAACCGTGATGTCACTTGAAATGCGGTCTCTGCGATTTAAACAAAATTGATTAAAAATTATTTTACTGATTATTTGATCTAGTGAGTGCTTTATTGAGAACATATCAAACCGGAGAACTGAGCAGAGATTCCAAACAAGTTTGAAGAAACCTCAATAACTATTTTTACCTCCATAAAAGCAAATCTTAGACGACATTAACGCTTTTTATCCCAGAAACTACATACATGATTAGAGAAGTGGTGGGGGTTTTATGCGGCGTAGTTTTAACTTGGCGATATGTTGAGATCCACCTCAGTTTTTGGACTTCTGCTATTGCCGGCCTCTGAACGTAGTCAGGTTGCAGAAGTTTTCGAATGAAAAGCCTGCAAACAAGTAAATAAGTGAAATATGTTTTAAGAGCAGTCTTCCTCGATTCCTTTTCATAATGTGGCTATTGCAACAAAAATACATAAGCTGGATGATTTTAACGTGGATGCAAAGAAGCCCATGCAATCTTTTGTTCAAAGCAAGTTCTGAAATTGTTTTGATTGGTGTCAAACATTCATCAACATCTTTTTAAGGAACCCGATGATTGTCATTTATTGGTTCTTCGCACGTTCAAAGTTTTTCATCGTCAGCTTTTGGCATTTTTTCAAAACTGTTTTTTCGCATTAACTTTGCTTCAAACTTGAGGTATTCAGGAAAAAGGAACTTCCAAGAAAACATCTACCAGACTGCATGAGAGGGTTGGAGTCAAATTAGGTTATCGCGCCAAAGTCTTGAAAAAACCCTAGTATAGATACTCTAAATACTCTGAACTCAACTATAACAATTTTCCAGAAATGTGATGTTCCAAGATCTTTTAAAGGTAAACATCTCATGATCAAATCAAAATCAACGCACACCTCAACTAAATTGAATTAGAAACAAACAGTTCAAACCGTCAACCAGTGTGGCTTGTACACACCTCGTGGTAGGCGGAGTGCGCCAAGAATAGGTAAAATTAATCCATAAAAGTCAACTGACGCTCTAGAAAGGAAGCCTCGTGCCCCTCAAATCCTCGCCTTTTATGCTTCGTTTCCTTGATGTGACAGCTCGACATTTTTCATCCCCAGGGAACGGATACATAAACTCCTTTTTAGCCACGAACCCAAAAACTTGGTTTCACCCAACCCAACCCTAAAGTGCACTTTTATTTAGAGAGTAATGTGATTTCATTTCGTTGCGATTTGGTGAAATATGCTCGGGCAAGCCTTAACAAAATTACAGCTTGTTTCGTCAAGTGTGCCATGCAAACGTTTACCACAATCATGTACAATCAACACAAGATGCTGAATAACATCAACTCGCTTGGGCAGCTGCGTTATCGTAAACAGTTAATACAATTTGCCTGAAACAATTACAGACTTCAAAACAGTTTAAACTTCAGGTCCAACCACCTCAGTTTGAAGTTTAGCAACGTAAAGGCAACGCTTGTTTAAAACGCGGCTTGTTTTGATTTTTAAAGGTTAAAGAACAGATGATTTAAGGAGACTAGTGTTATAGATAAGAACCAACACATGCTACTTTATTGCGTTAAACGTATCCAAGAAGAACATGGTTTGGGTTGGTGCTTTTTCGATAGCACAATACAAAGTTAAAAAGTTTTAAGATTCTGCTTACTCGAGCAGTATTCAGTTAACATTTGCTGTTTTAACATAAGGAAACAAAGCTTGCTTGATGCAGAATGTCCAAAATTCTTCAAAATCTGTTTCCAGATTACTTTCATAATAACCTTTGCTGTACTTTGCTACCATTTGCTCTTTTTTAGCTTTTCTCTAGAAGTAGTCGTTTGAATAAAATGTTGTTTATACTTGCTCTCTAGCGTAACCTTGCCTTTACTATTGAGCGCGTATATTGAACAGAAAGCGAAATTTCTCGAAGTAGTCTGAATCTAATGCGAAACTGTTGCAAGGAAAAGGATAAGCAAGTACTGTACGTTTTCTCACTGTTTAACTAACAGCGTTTGCTTTTACTTTACTGTATTCGCTTCATTTGTGTATCGACGACCTTAGGCGCTGTAACAGTGCTGGCTTTTCCAAGAAAAGCATGCACTATTTGTGACCTCACAGGTTCACGTGCTCTAAGCCAGATGCATACGTGCTGGAACATCATAAAAGTTTGCAAGTTATTTCACCACCAACGGTCATACCTTAAGCATAACCTGGTATGGTTACTAACTTTATCTCTAAGAACTAGTCATTAGATCGCCAAATATAAAGCCAATGCTGCAGAGAGAGAAATTTTGAATACTGCAGCACATACTTCGCATAATCTTCCGATTTTGTCAGCTTCTACCAATGATAACTGCTGACACTATTTCAAAAGCTTATTACGTTTTTTTCGAAGGCTCCAAGATGCAGCACTTTTGCAGAATTCTATCAGCGCATTGAAGTAGCTCAGTACTAAGAACCCAACAAGTTAACGTTTTCTTTAAAAATTGCGATTTGTGAAATAAATAAAAAGATATTTTGCCAGGTTGCTTTTTCAGTGATTATTTTCTACTATTAAGGACAGTTATTCGTTGGATAAGCAAAGTTCATTTTCATACCCGGATTCAATTAACGCCAACAAAAAATTTGCTCATGTTACGCCTGTTGATCATTCTCCATCACATAAACATACTGTATTTCATTACTTCTACCTGAAAGACAACACAGATCGTCGGGTCAATTTTTACAACCTGGGGATCAATATATGTAGTGACAATAGTTGGTGGTGGCTTCAGGTTTTCGAATCCCTTTTAACTGAAGAACACAAGCCAGAGCTCAAGGCAAACATCCCATCGATGCCTCTATGCACTTAACTTCTAACACAGTTTCGTGCATCAGTCTTGGCATCACATGCCATTACCATCGGCGCGTATCGCGTTGATTCACGTGACTGCTAAACCTTCGTGCCCTCACATCACAGTCGTTGCACTTTTCGCGTTTTTCATTCAAATATTTACCGCGCTATTCTCTTTGCTGGTCACAAAAGCTTGCAGCAAGCTTCCTGTTCGTCATATCTCGACGTGCGCATGATGGAAACAGTGTTTCGTTTGCTGTGGCTTTTGCTGTTAATATAAGGCTGTTCAGCATTTCCGTTTTTCGCGTAACAAAGATGCATGTTCCATCAACACTAAAAAAGCCTTCAAAAAACTATGCATGTTTTATTTTGATACGTTTCGGATTATTCTTAATCCATCTTCAGTCAAAAAATTAAACCAACACTTGGCAATGTCAGCAATTCAAATCCATAAGGCTCTGTGACGCAAGAAACGACAGTGCTGTGACGCAAAAGACGTCAAACGCAAACCAAGACAGCCAGCCAGGTCAAAATCGCTAAAAGTGAATGCAGGGCCAAAAGTTATGCAGAGAATGTTAAAGCAAAATCTACGTAAGGCCGTAATCTACAAAAACAAGCCGAGACCAGCAGCGAGAGGCAATTCACAGGCCATTGTAAGCGTAGGATGCAAAAATTTTTTTAACAAATTAGTACTACACGCAGAACCGGATTAAACGGTAGGAGGTCCCGGGGCAATTTTTACTGGAGGGCCCCTATGACGTAAATCATGACGTCATCGTTGTAAAAGTTACGTTTTCGCTGATTGGCAAGGTACCCGTTTTGCTGTTTCCGGTAATCGAGAATGCGCCTACTCAAATGCACATACAGTTAGCTGCGAGATCACAATTTATGATATGAATACTAGAATGTATTTTTACTAAAAAAAATTATTTCATAGGCTAGAGAGTGACTCGGCAAGAAACAACATTCACCCGAACAGTAAGCAGAAACCAGAGATTACAAACAAAAACACCAAAAAAGCATGTCATATGGCCAGCCAGGGTAAGTGTGAAAATTGTTTACAAGCTAATGTCTTGATTTTCACTTTCATTTTCAGGTGCTCTGGTTAACGCTACTGCTTTACACTGCTACTTGAAAGTTTTGCTAGAAAAAGCGATTCAGTCACGGCGTTTAAGCTAACACTGCCAGATCCTTGCGTTTTTCTTCTTAAAAGCTTTCGTTTTTCATAGCTCCTGATGGCATTACAGGTTTCGGCATCGTGCAAGCTAAATACTGCAATCTCGTTTCCCGTTCTTTCATTCTACGAATGGACTGATTAAAACATTTTATGACGGACCACGCAATGACATGTGATGTAAATGGCTTGAAAAGCTTCATACGTTTATGATGTAACACAACGATAGGAACCATCGGAAGAAAAGTGCGTTTCCACCACACATTACCCTTTATGACGAAACAAAGGTGCAGTTCGGCTGCGGCGATCTCGCAACTGCACCAAAAGTTTGGGATCATTGATACCAGTGTTGCCACTCCTGCTATATTAACATGACATCACATGTGATGTTCTCAGACAGATTTCTGATGTCTGATGTTTGGGCGAAAAATCTGATGTTGACTGGGTTGTTTTTTTCACATTTCCTTTCATTTTAAGACGAAAATAAGTTAGATTCATGATTGTTAAGTTCCTTTTTGTCAATCTCTCGCCCTAGTGTGTGTTTGGTTATCGTTTCAAACCAAAAGCTCTGTTCGCGGGGTTGAAATTAACATTTCACGTAAATCATAAACGACTTCTCCATTTAATGGCGATATTCCACTCTGTTTCGGATTCAACGAGGGTACTGGCGCTTTGTTAGGTTTGTACAAGCATTTACCTTATATGAAACTGTGGCGAAAAAACTTGATGTTGTCTGATGATGAAGAATGCAACAATCCGATATTAACAAGGCCGACCCCAGTGGCAACATTGACTGATACCAGAAGCGTCGCCAGAAAGTCGTCAATAGGGGGGCTGTACGTTCGTTCAGGGGGGACTTGACATTCAAATTTGACAAAAATTCCACTAACTTATAGTGCTTCATATTTCAATTTGGAGGGGCTTGGAGCTTTGTTTGGGGGTGGCTAAGCCCACCAAAGCCCCCGTGGCGACGGGGCTGATTGATACTAAACAGCAGTCAGCAACCACTAGCTGTAGCACGCAAATAGCAACTTTTTCGTGACATTTGTGCAATTGGCGTAATGCACGAGTAGAGAGTCATACCCATGCCAAAAGAAACGATTACATATTAGGAAAACGTTACCAGCGAAATCAAATATATTTGCATTGAACAAAACCGAAAATACATAAGGTTTTTCAGTAGCGATTACTAAAACTGGCAGNCNGTCAAACTTGTAGAGAAATCAGTTGCTGTTGGGGGCCCTTGATACTTAACGCAACATAGGAATATAATATAGAGTTGTATTCTTGTATCGCTTCTGAATCACAAAAATTTTTCAAACCAGTATTTTATTTGAAACAAATAAATTTCATCACGGGGGCCCCATTGCAGCGGGGGGCCCGGGGCAATTGCCCCCGTTGCCCCCCTTAATCCGGCCATGAATACAAGTCTACAACCAGCACCAAATGTCCACGTCAACACCAACGAAAAATGTACGAAACATGTATCAACGTAAGAACTGAGCATCAGACAAATATTTGACATAACAATCTACGTGTTAAAGAGGTATAAAGGGGTGGAAAAGTTGTCTACAGTAATCTCGGGTTGCTGTTTTTGTATTAAAAGCGTCTCTTTAATTAATAATTCACGGTGGTTAAAAGCAGAAGCCAAGATTTCGGGATTTTTAAAGTCCACAAAATGTTCCGGTTGTGAGTATGAATGCTTAACTACATCGGTAGTTTGATGGTTAGATTTTAAAGGGTTGTGTTTTTCCAGTCGAAATTTCAAATTCCATTGTGTTTGACCAACATAGGAATTACCGCAAGAACATTTAAGTTTATATACCACATTGCAGGGGCGGCTCGTTTAGACGGGCTGCCGGGCTGCAGCCCTCCCTGAAAGATGGAAGGCAAAAGATTCCGCCAAACGGCCAAACTCGTCTCAAGTTTGGATTTAGCTACGAAATTTCACAACACAAACATTTTCGGTACTTCCAACACCATTTTGGCTCAACGTTTCCTAGGAATCCATCAAAACCAATGTTTCACTCTTTTCCAACGACGCCGCTTATGCGATGACGTTTTCTGCACACTTGCCGATGAATTTGGCGATTTCGGGGCTGTCTTCGGCACACCCCTAAAGGAAAGAAACCAAACAATTGGCTACAAGAAACAT
>JGI24159J19872_10006143_pt1 | contig 15606 bp, 9 predicted proteins | sample Ectturendosymbi4_FD_19872 | JGI IMG/M metagenome (IMG submission 19872) | reverse complement strand
CGATCCATGCTCCAACGCTTCGCAGCAGCCGCAAGCACGCCTCGATTTGTAAACCTGGCTTCAGCTGCAGTTCGCAAACACTGAGGCTAGACACTGACAACGTTCACCAGTTCAACAGAAGGCAAAATAAAAACAGAGTAAGGGTTGTGCGAGAAATGGTGCGAGCCACAAAGCACGTCGCGCATGATCAGGACCACGCCTTCGCATATCGAAGGATCGTGCCGCGGCACTGACCAGAAGATGCCTCAGTGGAAGGCACTCGACCTTTTGTTTTGCACCCGCTTCGAGAGCCTGAGTGGTCAACTGCGTCGATAGGGGGTTGCTGGCGTTGTTTTAATTCTAATGTCTCAAGCTGGCGATACAAAATTCACGCTGTTCACACCGTAAGATGAATGTTTCACACGCGCGTGTTGAAAAAGATGGACCCCAATCGTAATGAAAAAAAAAAGATGGACCTATATTGTGATTGTAAAAAAAAGATGAAAAAGATGGACCCCGATTATAATTGTAATTGTAAAAAAGATGGACCCCAATTGTAATTGTAAGATTGAAAAAGATGGACCCCAATTGTAATTGTAATGCCTGAACATTTTTTTTGGTGAAAAAATAGATTTTACGTCTGAAGTGCAGTAGTGATTTCGCGACCAGGCTCAGCAGCCCTGGGGAACATCCAACTATACCAAACTCAACTCTTAAGAAAATTCTGTTTATCACGACGGCTATTGGCAAACTCCAGATCGGAAAAGTGATGTCTCTCTAATGACGAAACCTTACCGCCTAACATCAACATAAAAAGGTTGTGGGCATTTTCTCTCGTTGCAACCATCACCACTTCGCGAAAAAGCGAGTTTGCATCACGAACAAATGAACATAAATCAACAAAAAACAGTTTTTCCAACGTCAGTCTACAACCGCTTTGCCGCAGGAAATTTTTAAACATAAAATCAACAAACAATGAATTGCTGGCAATGAACTGTACAACTCGAAATTCAACGACACCATGTCACTAGCTTGACGACTGACAGCTATTCATCCGGACACCTCGAGATATCTTAAACAAGACTGTCTCTGCGCTAACCACGGAAAAGTTGAAAATCGAAAATACATCATACTTAAATGGTTCTGCTTGTTGTGCACTCCATACTTGATCCGCTGAAATTTCTCGAACGAAGCACAAACATACGACTCTCCGTCTTTCAAGTCTTCAATGTCTTCTATCAAAGTTCCACCTGATTGTTAATTCCTTCCGTAAGCTCAGATCAACAACAGTACAGCAAAATTGTAAAGCAAGGGCCAAGTCATCGCTTTACTAATTTTCGATGTGAAAATTTTATATAAACGAGTCGACTCGACAAAAACATACATGTCCAGTAATAACTTTCTTTGCTTGTAAACAATTACGAATCAAAACTTTTTGCAAGGAAACACAAAAATCATATTTGTTGTAATATCAACCGAGGTGCCACGCATGAAAGTCTGCAAAGACCACCACAGACAAAATTAATTTTTCACACACTAAAAATCAAACTTATCTTTGGGTGCGCATAGCCATAAAATTAAAAATCTACTTCAACAGAAACCCAGATCATTGCGTTGGTGTTTGATCACATAAAATTTCAATGGAATCCAGCGTGAAGTAAGAGAGTGGGCTACGGCACATGAAGATAAGCAGTGAGCATGCGATGAACAAGAAGAAAAACAAACCTTTAAATACGCAATCCACCGTGACGGCGCGATAAGAAAACTTGCGAAACAGACAAATTGACTCGTTGCACAATATTTAAGACCAGGATCGTACTTTGCTTTCTCGTGCCCATCAGTCACTAACGTCAGGTTAAAACGTTCACATTTTCTTTACAAATGCAAGCAATGCGCTGACTGCTTCTGGCAGTTATCACAAAACAGTAATTTAACCGTGAACAGAAATATCCCTTTCTAAGCGTCGTCCCACATAAGACAGCAAACGGAAGACTCACTATCTTGCGACCAAGCAGCGCATTTGCTTGGATCGAGAAAATTAGCCTTAGCACCACAATAACCTATATCAAATTTATCCAGGAAAATGAAAAAAGTGCCGAAAATTTTACTTGGAAAGAAGTCTAAAATCAAATTTATAACAAAATCCAGTCCAATTTGAATTAGAGAGTTCAGGCCATTTATTCAGTTGCCCATTAGTACATTCTCGATAGTGAATGGTTCGTTGCTGTGGAAAGCATCCTTGTGATAAGTATTTGCATATGTTTAGTCGTGAAAGGCTGACTGAAACACATCCCAATTCGATTACTTCATGGGCATACTTCTCGCTAATAAGGACTTAGGCAACGAGACGACTATGCTAATACGGTATTGGAACTGATTTTTCGCAAAGCTAAATTATGCTTTTCGCATGAATTTTTTTGCAAAACAGAATATAACTAAACAGAGCAACAAACAATTCCAAAAAAGAAATAAACCAACAAACGTTTCAAGAAGAAATTAACAAAGCAACAAACGTTTCCAAAAAATGACGACAAAAAGCAAATCAGAAACTCATGTCAACATAAAATGAGCAAAGACAGGGCCAGCAACTCAAAAGCTTACAACAGCCACTGCAACTTCTCACCTACCTGGAGTTGATGTTCTAATCCTGCACGAAATGAGCATTGAAAAACAAAAACAAAATGGAGCGTCATACTCAACATTTATTAATGAAAACCTTTGGGCAAAAACGTTCGGCCCACATTACTTGTCACGCCAGTGGGTGTGGGTTACAGCAACCCAAACACAGAAAACCAGATGTTTTTACACCTATATTTCTCAGCAGTTTAACAAAAGCAGGTGGGCAACCGATGACGCTATTTGCAGGCTGCCTTGAGCCGTTTCACATCCAACGCATTAATTCTCTATGACAGTGCCATGCTATCTCACAATGGCCAACCACACACCCAGGATGCAAAGAATCAAGATGTTGAACAGGGGACAGTCTTACCAACAGGTGTGTAGATTTTTCGGACTCCATATGGCAGAGACATGCTTTTAGAAAGATCGGCGAGAAGCTCTTCATAATGTAGGTAACGATGGGGAGTGATATGCAAGGTTTTCCCTTTGAAGTACCTGGCAGTTCAATGCTAAATTTAGTGATGAGCATAGCAACGGTACAGTGAACACCAGAACTCAGTACAGAATAAACACAACATCTACAAGATTCATGTCAAGGTTTGCTTTTTCCATACTCAACTATGAAATACAGTTTTGCAATATTTGGAGATAGCTTGAGCAGAGCAAGACAAAAGTATTCCACTACGAACAAAAAAAGTCACAGTCCATACGACAAGCTGTGACCAACATAGTACCAACAAATAGAATTGCATGATAAGTGGCAGCAGACCACTTATAAAGACAGGAAGTTCAGAAAGCCAGCCACTTGTCAGCATTCACTGGATATATGATGCCAGCACTAACGCGAGTGTTAAGGCCTGCTGGAGTTATCTCGCTGAATTTTTCCTGACATTGCTTTCTGTTCCAATTTCCTTATGCTTTGAGCAAGATGGAACTATCATCGACAATACATCAAGGCCTTAGTTCAAATCTCCAACCTAATAGCTTAGCAAGCAATGTCCTAACCATAAAGCCATTTATAGAAGAATAGTACACACTGTTAAGCACTCAAAAACCTGAAGATAACAAAGGCAATACCTGTTTTTCATCTACAGATATTACAGTGCAGAAATAAAAACATGATGATCTTCAAAAACCATAGCTACAACTCACATGACACCATGCTCATTTCCTCAAGCAAAGCAGGAATAAAAATATACTCTCATATAGTCAAATATCAGCAAGATGATTTTTCTAACACAATGGAAATAGTTGCAGCATTAGCATACATAATCACGAAACCAACTAGCCGCAAAAAACGCAGCATCTTGATAAGTATTTATTCACTTTACAAATCTTGATATGAACATAAGTTACCTATCCCCATTTTTGTAGAACATGACAATTCGTGGTCTTCGCAAGTCACGAAACCTATCAAAACAAAATATAAAGTTTTTGACATCTGAATGACATTTGGTGTGCTTCAAGCAAATCATGGAAGCAGCATTACCCTTGAGAATAACATGATTGAAACAAATGGTTCTTATGATAAATCAATCAACGGCATATTTATTGAAACACCAGTGTATGTTGCTTACCACTTTTATCATGTCAAAAACATGGAAGTATTTGGCACTATGAATTAGAGATCGACCAATATGGCTTTTATGGGGCTGATATTTCCAAAATTTTTAGATCTTGTTTTCTGCTTCATTATCAAAAATATTATGTATTCTATGCCTTACCTTTTTGTCAAAAACTTCAAAAAGCAGGATTAATGAGTTAAAATTTTCAAATTGCGGCAATTTCAATATTTTGCTATGATTTTTAATTAATCTGATTATTGGTGATGCTTTTGTTTCGGCTGCGACGGCCGATGCATGCTCCATGGTTCATCTTGTCTACTTGTTTATGAAAACGCACCTGCTAGCATTGCTGCAAGATAACTGTTTTGCCTTGCTTTGTTGTGCTTTCATGAGCAAGTTGTCTGGATGCGTGAGGAATATAACAGCATTTTGCCAACATCCACCAAGGCTGATAGAATCAGCCATTTTGGCCAATACCGACATATCGGCAAAACCCAAATATTGGCTGATTATATCGGCCAGGCCGATATATCAGTCTATCTCTAATAAGAATCATAAAATTCGAAACACACCAGCAAATTTCAGCTACATGCAAGGAAAACCATTGATTTTACAAATGAACCTGACTTTAAATAACACACCAGAATCTTGCATTGTAAGCATTGCAATCATGAAGTCTTATTTTACAAATTTGGTGTAAAAGAAATTTCATGTGTCACACAAACATTTTGATTATTTAATGCAAATATTCAACAAAACTCAACAACCATCTGCTCTTGATATGCACCAATGATTGACACACACCTGTCATCAGTTAAGTCTTGGAGTTCTTGCGATATAGCACTTTTGTGAATTGGTTTTCGTGCCATACTTTGCACAGCCACATATCCACGCATTTCAAACTTTTAATGCAATTACTTCAGTTTTTTTCCAACTTCTTCTTATGCTCTCTCTAGAACACATATCATGAAGTTAATGAAGAACTGCAATGAACTGCATTAATTTTTAAGCAACCAGAGTTCAATGAAGTTTTCCTAAAGTTCAGCATACGTCAAGCAGTTACAGCATGTTCACCTCAAACAATCTGTTTGCACAATACGAAAGTGTTTACATAAATAATTGTATTGCTTCATTCATTCATTTTCACACCCATTTTCCTCACACTGAGCACTGCAAGGGTGCTTCACACAAACATAAAAAAATGAAGAACTTGCAATCCCAAAAGTGTTTGTATCACTCACTTGAAGATGAAAAGAATTCCTACATGTCAACCAGCAGGGGAGTAAGCCAAGAATAAGCTCATGATCTAAGCACAGAACACATGAAATCTAACAAATGTCAGTATATATCCATTAACAAGCACTGAAATAACAACTGCAAATCAGTATATTATTAGATCCTTGGATTTTCAAATGAAAAACAAGAAGTTAAGGTGAACTTGTTGTTTTTGCAACCAAAAATAACTAAGGATGACAAGCAAGAGGTTTTTGATAAAATCAGGACATATTTACATATAGTGAATGTCAGACTTTCATTTCAGTTCAAGGAACTTTGGCTAGCACGTAACACAATAAGTTAGTGAAAGGTTTAGTAACATACAAGATAATACCTCAGACAACACGCAGACCAATAACTGGAAACAAAAAAGCTTTTGACCAAATTTTTAATCAACACGTCAAGTGCATATTTGCTATTAAGTTTAGTCAGTATTCTTTGCTATTAATATTTAAAACAAAGCCGAAATATATTATAATACTATATATTATAATACTATAGCAAAGCAAAATGCAAAAATACCTACAGGTGTTACACCTTGGATTTTGCATTTTGTAGTTAGGCAAACTTGCTTAATGCCTTCAAATTAACAAAAATGTCTGTTTGAGAAAACCAAGAACTCTGGATGATTCCCTACAATCATATTAATAGAAACATAGCATTATATTTATGTCCACCAGCATACCTTTCAGTAAATCATGAAATGGCCAAATAAAGCTTTCATGCCATCCACTTAATAAAAGAATGTTGAGCTTAAATTCTATAAATATTATGATGCTTATATTTAACAAACATTAAATTCCCACATGTTAACAGGAACAAACCATATTCTAAAACATGAGGTTTTGCTTGTTTTAAAAAAAAGTCAAAACACTTGATTTCATTTCAAATAAAAATATAGCATAGATTCATATTACAATTATTTCTGTATCACCAACACAATGGTGCAGATGAAAACTATGCAACTAATCTAATAAGCTCAGCATGTGGATGGCAATGGATCTCAATCTGCATTGCACAAAATAGACATGGTGAAATTTTAAATTCTCCACAAAGTTTATTCATTGCAAAACACCATACTATAACTTTGCAGTATCTGCAACATATAACTCAGTATCAGACCTGAAAAATGCGAAAGCTGAAAGTTACATCGACACCAATCAATTCATTATTATCCATATCATATCAGAGATATTTTTAACCATTCACAAGTATTTTACATGATGCATGTATTGAAGCTATTGCCTGCGCTTGCAAAAGAAAAAAAAAGTTTGAAACACTGATTGTTATTCAGAAAAATAACACTTGTAACTAACTCTTGTCATTGCCAACTTTTCTGGATTTTACTAACAGTCTACTGAGACTTCCAAATTCTTCTAGCTAAAATTACCAAAGGTTTAGACAACAAACTATTAGAGATATTGGAAAAACAAAACTTTTCTTAATCAATCATGATGTTCATAGTTTACTAGCCAAATATTTGAACTACGCTGTTTACATCACAGCAGGAATAACCAACATGGTGCCCGTGGGCGCCAGGTCACCTGCATGGACCACGTGGGTTGCCCACAGTCCTGTGCTGACAATAGCATAAACATGATCAGTGTTTTCACATTGATGAATATCTTTAATTTTTATCAATGATGACATAATTGAAAACAACTTGAACAAATTTTTATTCCAGAAGTGTGTGTATGAAACTAGTGCCTATCGCATGAATCTGTATCATGAAGTAGCTCTCAGTTTAAAAAAGACTGGTGACCCCTACATCACAGGTTTTGATCAGATTTTAACAATATGACTCAGACCTCCAAATAACTTCAAACAAAATGACTGAAAGGTCATTTTGCAGAATGGTGTTGAAATATAACGTTTGTTGAACATCAGAGGAAAAAAGAGGGCTCACGCTATAGTATGTCCACTTTTTGATTGAACCTATGTTCTCTTTCTTTTACCTTATCCTACGATTAGCCTTCCAGTTCTTCACAGCATTGCATGAATTCCAATATGTGTGCATGCTACATGACAACTAAACCTAATGGCAATATTAATAACAATCACAAGAGCACCATCCCTTATAAATTACATATTACATTTTTACAAGAAGTAGATAAGGTTGAGAATAAGACTTTAGGGACTCTTAGGTATTTTTGTAAGCAATTACTGATCAGCCAAAAACCTCATGAAAACAATAGATTTCTAATTTTCAATTCAAGCAATGTTTTCAATAACTAAGGTGCAATGCATCCATCAACATTTTTATCTTTTCAAACAGCTACCTTCAAATGGATATGAAAATATTGAACTTTCCTTGTCATTAAGTATTGCATGTTTGCTAAACCAACCAATAACAACTTTGCACACATCATGGAAAGCATAAAGCTTTGCATCTGCTATTTTTACCATGTGCTTGCAATGGTAATAGATTTCAAAGCTATAAATTATAAGTTTACAGAAGTCAAGTAATAATTCAGATATAAACGAAAGAATTATTTGCTAGCTGGTCAACAAATTATGTTACAATCAAACCATATATATGTTTTGCTAGCATTCATTTTTCACAGTTTTGAGCAGATACACATCAATGAGGCAATGAGGCACAACATAGTGAGAGACTCTGATGCACAGATAATGAGAGTGGTCTGTAGAGATGTTCAGATAGGATCCACACTTCTGCTAATCACTGAAATCGAATTTGTAACTAAAAGTCAATATAGCTAACAATACGTTTGGATATTTCTGCAAGGGGCCTGTGGAATACTGTGCGAAAACATTCTTTGATATTAAGGATCACACATCCTACATCACAGTTATATTCTGGTAAGTCCCTTTGCAAATCTATCAACAACATGAAAAAGAAAAGGATAAATACAACCAAACAATGGCTGACATTGAGAAGTCCTCATTTAATACCATTGTTTTCACAAGTGGTGGGATGGCACCAGAATGTGCCAAAGTGAACAAAAAACTGGCCAAAATAGCTGACAAACACAGGGAGCCTTATGTATCTGTGAGTATGATCTACATTAGAATAAAGCTTAGATTTGCACTATCAACTAAGGAGCACGCTTGCTGCATTTCAAGGCTTTTGAGGCAACTTAAGTGATGTTCACCTCCAAGATCTCATGGACACGGACTCCAGTCTAATTCTAAGGCAAATTTGTTAAGGCTAAATTGTGGAGAATTGAGTCGGTGCCAGGACTTCAATATAACTTGTGTGATAGGTGAAATATGTCACGGCATTATGAATGAATTCAATTGTTATTGCTATCGTTCCTACACCAATACAATTCCTTCATTAACTAACCATACTTCGTTTTTCAAGTATCCAATACTTATTGGACTATTTTTACTGTTAAAAATTTTGTAATCTGTTTCTACTCTTTTCTCATTAATCTCATTCAAGTATATTTTGTGCCCTACGGAACATATTTGTGATTATAGTACTCCATAATGGTCAATGGGTAACTGTGCTGCTTTTACATGATCTTTGTTGATAAAAATTGTTTTTTGCTTCTGCTGTGTGCCTCTGATTTATAATGTCATAGCTGCTGCATGGCTTTTTGCTTTATAGCCTCCATTGTCTTTTACTTTTCTCACCTACATGCATTACTTGCTTATTCATCCATAAATCCTTTAACTCTTCATGCATTGCTTGCCCACCATGTTATTAAAATTAATGATTGTGCATTAGGGCACCCTTGCTTCCTGTTATTTGGTGCTTGACTCGGCCACAATGTTTCTTTACATTAATATTTTTAGTGAAGTCATTTTTGTTGGTTTTGTTTATAAAACTTGGCAAAACAGTGATATGCTATTGTAGAAAAACAAATTGGTGTCACTATGAATAGCAAACAGCAAAATTTTGAAGAAAAACAAATTATACAAACAATTTAAAAAATCTGATATGTTACTATTATCATAAAATAATTTTATTTCAGATGATTATTTTTGAAAATATAATTTCTACATATTTTTGTTAATGTTTAAAATAAGATATAAAAAAAACATGTTTAGCTTTCTTCCAGTTTTTAGCTAAAGTACATACGCTAGCCTACATTTATTTAATTAGGGATTAACCTGACAATAAAAAAAGACAAAGGTTATATATGGCAATGTAAAATGTTCTCATAATCAAAAGGTATTTTAAGTTTCCTTTTAACTTCATCTCTAATCAGAATAAGAAGTCATAACAGTTTATACACTTCATTTAAATAAAACGCATATGTTACCATTATCATTATCATTAAATGATCATTTCGAAACCGTTTGTATCATAAAAACAACCTAAATAAATCTGAGAATAAATGCATTGTACCCAAGATACATTACAGTAATGTGTTGCTTTAAAAATTAGTTAAACTAATTTCTGGCTTAAAGACGAATACTTTGCTAATTTCAATGATAACCCAACCAATCCAAGCTTAAATTTAACTATGCTATAGACCCATACTGCAATTTGGTCATTATTAGCTCAATTAAAAACTTCCAAGAACTACAAACAGTAGTATAGAGATAATTTAAAATAAGCAATGCAACAATACAATAGCATTTTTCAACTCCACAAGCCTGAGTCATTTTGAGTGGCATGTGTACACTGTACACAAAACCAGACAAGAGGTCAAACAATAATTGCTAAAACAAATATTAGGGTGCCTAGATAGTAAACAGTTTTAAGCAATTTTATTTGTACAGACAGTTTTAAAGGGATAATGCATCTTAGTTGCTAAAAAACCAAAGCATATTTACTTTGGACATTTATAAGATGATTAAAAACCTTAGGTTCGCTACAGAACTAGCTACTTAACATCGAAATGCAAAGTCAAGACCCATGTTTATCATTAAAAAAATCACATGGGTACCCTGTAAAAGGCAGAGCTCCGTGAAGAGCAGAGCTTGGTTGCGGAGGTTTGATGACGTGACCAGAGTCGCTAAAACTGATATTTTGCATTGAGCAATGGGAACTAAACGTTAGTAACATAATTTTATTGCAAAAGGTAGTATTACACTACGGTAAAAGAAGACTATTCTGAAGTTTGACAATTTTTGCTTATCTGAGTTTCATAACGATTCGGGGACAAAAAAATGTTTCAACAGTTGTGAATGTATAAGATTTTTAAACATCGCAAACATCCATGTATTAGATTTTGGGGGAAGCGCATATTTATTTGTAATAATAAAAGTTTTAAGCTACTTTGCTTTTATTCTATTTATTCCTTTGGCAACGCAACTTATACTTTTTTCCACTCCGGTTACATCATCAAACCTCCGCAACCAAGCTCCGCTATTTACGGAGCTCTGCCTTTTACAGGCAACCCTTGTCTAATGCATGAAATTAATACAAAATAATGAGCCTGAACTTCCTGCTTTTCATGAATACTATTGTTTGTAACTTTGTACAACAAAGATGGTTCTTACAGTAATGAGTAGCCTAATAAAGAATATTTTGTTTAGTCAAGTGTCAGCAGTAATACAAAATAGGAAAGGAGGTGATGTAAACATTGAAAAGAGAGATATTGTGTGTTATTTATACTTAGGTGAAACCTACCTTTTACCTGATTTTAACTGCTTGAAGTATAAGTATGGGCCTAGATGATAGATCAGTGTTTTTCAACCTTTTTGCTGAGGAGGAACCTCCGCGAATGTTTGCATTGCTCATGCATCATGGAACCATATAAAAATTGCAATGATTCAATAATTGTCAATATTATTGCTATACAACCACATAGAACTGTGGTTGCTAATTAATTTCGTCCCAGGCTATTTGAATTTCGGTCTATTTCAGTGGAACCCCTGGCAGCCACTCGTGGAACCCCAGTTGAAAAACATTGGTTGGCCTAGAAAGTAGATTACAGTATCATCATGTGAGTATGTATTAAATATTCATTTGAAAAACCTTTTAAGTTACTGATCAGATCTCTATAATCCAGATAATCTAATGCAAAACATTTCAAAGCTAATCTGACTTTCATCATTCAACCAATGGATGGTCCACATTCAACTGACATTGTCTGGTATATAAAAAGACATTGTGGCCTATGTACGCTGAGTTACTTGACCAAGGCCCCACTGTAGAGTACTTCTGCGAATGTATTGATCTCCTGTAGCTGAGACAGTTTCCTTCAGTTCGAGAATCCAGACGCTAAGTTATCTCTCTTGATGCAGACCGCGTCGAAACGTAGCAATACAAATCCATCGTGTAGTCCAGGGCCTCAAAATACAGACGGCGGGGCAATCCGGCCGCGATGTCATTTCGTCAATAATGAAAAAATAATATATTTACAAACAATTTGTTGATTTGGCAGAATGTAAAATATCCCAAAACAAACACAATACCTAAAATGTCCGTTCCTCGAACAGTTGTGTGTGGCCCTCTGACCAAAAGTTCGGAGGCCTTTGGTGAAGCCTAATCAAACCACACGAAAAAAAACTAGGAGAAAAACGGGAAAAAGTCAGGTCTTCTCTTGGTATCGAATGAGACTGGTCTCATGCTGACAGTGAAAGCGTGACTCAAGTCAATAAGTCGACTCGAATCACAGTTTTTACTTTCTCAACACGACTCGAGTCAGGTTGAGAACGACGGTGACTCGANNTGACTCGTGTCACGTTTTTCACAGAATGACTCGACTAAAGTCACATTCAATTACTCGAGANCCGAGTCAGAGTCAGTTTNATGAAATCCCTGAGCCTCTCGTTAACAAACCCAATTTGTTTGCACACAAACAAATTAACTTTTTAATGAGATAGAACAATATTGAGTCAAGTAAAGGATTGGATCAGTGCATGTCAAACCAATTCTGTAACTTTGCTGACATGATACACAACAGAGCAGACTTGTTTCGCTGTTCATAGACAAGGCTCAACATTTAAATAAACACAATAAACAATCTCAACGAATTTGAGATACCGATACAGGAACCTGTAAACACAATAAACAATCTCAACGAATTTGAGATACCGATACAGGAACCACAATAAACAATCTCAACGAATTTGAGATACCGATACAGGAACCTTACCGATACAGGAACCTGTAGTCCCAAAACTGAGTGGAAAGTTGCAAAGAAGTTCAAAAGAATATCATCATCACCGATCCAACCTAAGCAAAAGTGATAAAAGCCAAATCCATCAAAATACTAGAATGCCCCAAGATTTAAATCCAATTCCAAATACATGTTCGTTTATGGTCATTTTCATTTATTGTGCATGCGAAAGATAAGTAAGTATATTTCTTGCAGCAAGGTTGGGCTAGACTTGTGCAAATGACTGTGAGTGAAAAAGACAAGCAAAATGGAAACTGCTTTCACAAAAATCTTAGTATACATAACTTAGAACTAAACTTGCTCGACAGTTCTTGTGACTCGACTCAACCAAGTCATGACTCGACTCGGACTCGACTCAAAAAATTTTTTAAAGACGCTGACTCGAAGGGCTTGTGACTCTTACTCGACTCTGACACAAAGATGACTCGGGCACATCACTGGCTAATGCTAAAGTTATGTGTACTAGTAAAGAAGCAAATATCTAGCAATCATTGGCAAGTACTAGCACAGCACTAGGCAACAGCTACAGCTCCATGGGCATAGCAAGGGGAACGTAAACGTCTAGCCAAGTACGACCTTTTAGCAAAAACATGTGGTTATGCAATCTGTCCAAAGTTTCAATGAGGTGGTCTTTGTGCTACATGCTACAGCTGAAAAATACACACATTTGTGGTTCGTGCCATTGTATCCAAACCCAGCAGAGATGAACGGATTTAGGTTTTTCAAATTCAAGTCCAATCAGACAATTTCATTCCAAAATCCACGTAAATACTTATGAACTGACCGTTTAAAAATTCAAATCCTGTTTCAATCCAAAACCCTATCAGTCGTGTTCTGATTAAGGCGAAATAGTTCTACTAGAGGCAAACTAAATTGATCCGTTAATATTTGACCATTGTATTTTAATTTATTCCAATGTTCAGTCACAGTGGATTTCCTTATTACATGATGACTCTTTGTAGTGTTTCTGTTTATTAGCTGAGTCATATGAAACAATAAATCAATCAATCCAAAGCAGTGTCTGCCTCATGACGCAAAAAAAGACAATACAAAAAAATTCCATGGAAACTAACTCAAGTTAACATGTGTTCTGTCTTCAGGTCGAAGCACTATAATATGAACATTTTGAAAACTTCAAGGCGAAAATCCCTATTGAAGACTGTCAGGCGACGGTTCTACATGATCCTCTACAGTTATTCCCTCCAGGTTAACAACATACGGAAAATCTTTACTACTGTTACACCAGATGCAACCCCTAAGGGTGGCATGGCAGGGTGCTTTTGATCAAGTAGAATCATTTATGCATGGGTTCTCATTACTGAATCAGGGACCGTTCTCGCAGAAAATAAGTCTGGTTAACTACCCTCATTAATTGCCCTAATATAAACTATTTCTCAGTGGTTCACAGTATAAAATATACAAGTGTTAATCCTGCATCTTAGTAATTGCCAATAAGAGATCAACAATCTATTCAGATCGGTTCCCCTATCCAAGCAATTTATTATATAAAGTTGAAACTCTAGGCTTTGGTAGATTTTACTAGTAGAGCTTAATCCATTATGCAAGTATATATTTTGTTATTTAATTTACTCAAAAGTTGAAGGTTTATTATGACAACTCTTATACATACGTCTACACATATGAACTTGTAGTTACTAGACCACTGTTTAACTTGCATTTTGATTTACGCAGTAAGGGCAGTTAGATTCAAGACGGAAATTTGTCATTAATCAGAGTCTCGAAACTATTGTTTTCAGTCGGAGACTAGCGACTGTGCTTGCTATGTCAACAATTCGGTAGGGCACGAATGGAAATCATTCACGAATACAGCACAGCCTAAACAACTAGCATGATGAGGCTACGCTGGTACAGTACAGCGCTTAGCCTTACAGAGCCTTACCAGGGCAATTCGTCCTGCTGTAAATTTTAACTGGCATGGCACTTGGTACATGCCGCGAGTTACCACTTGTCTATTCCTGATCATTGCCCGAAGTGAGCTCAATGCCCAATGGCAGACAACGACTTGACCTCTACCTTTTGGCTCGAGGCAGAAAGAGAGACTCTCTCTAAGACTGACTTTCAGTCCAAATGAGATGCTATTTATACTCCTAAATCGTCATGTGACTTGGAAATTCCCATATTCTTCAGGTGTTCCAATTGGTTATTGTTTGCATGATTGTTTGGTGATTGGCTGATTTTAAACGTTCTCAAAACCATCAGGTAATTTTTAGGTACTCGGGTTTTCACCTGGTCGTGACTAGTCGTCATGTGATTTCGCTTGTGTCTTGTGACTGTCTTGTGATTCAGTCTTGTGACTTGGTGACGTTTTCTCTAGAAAAACTTGCCTGTAACACGCAAACTTGCCTGTAACACCACCTCCAAGCTTCATACTATTAACATTTGCTGTATTCTACTGACCCTCATATTTTTCCTTAGCATTAACATCTTGCTGGAACACATCACTCTCTTCGTGACTCATATCAAGCATTGTCGGAGCACTGTTGTCTGCTGCGGACGGAGAATCGATCTTATCACAAGCAAAAATTCATGGATTTGTTTGTTTATTTGGAAATTTCAGTGCATTTCTTGTTTCCTCTTGTTTTTTTCATTCTTTTCTTGTAACTAGTTTTAACTACATTCAGATGACCTGCATCTCTCTCGAGCCCATCCATGTTCCACAGTATCAAACCTTTCTAACACCACTTTCTTACTTGACGTTCAATCTTCCGCTGACAAACAGCTGGTAACAATGCAAGATCACCAGACACTGTTGCGATCGGAAATCCCGAGCGGCATGTGCACAAAGCTTCGCACTGTGGCAGCAAGCAACACTAGAGATAGTGCTCGCAATCTCTCTTTGCGTACGCTAGTCGTTACGTTCAATCGTTCACACGTTAATATTGGCAGAGATATCATGTCGCAATCTCTCTTTCTAGTGCTTGCTCGCGCTACATATATAATGGTTTTATTCTTCACGCACATCCCGTTCGTGGTGAATCACATAATCAACGCAACACCACCGGAGAGGTTGCAACAACATCCCTTCCTTTTTACAACGAACCACACCGATCACACGTTCTTTGTGTGAAGGCTGAACTTGGCACGACCTCCACATCCTGGTCACA
>JGI24159J19872_10006142_pt1 | contig 15606 bp, 19 predicted proteins | sample Ectturendosymbi4_FD_19872 | JGI IMG/M metagenome (IMG submission 19872) | reverse complement strand
GCAGGGTTAGGCTAGAGTTTGGAATTGAGTGAGAGTGAAGAAGAGAACTAAAATGAAAGCTAAAAAACTGCTTTCACCAAATATATACTTAGATCTAGGTAACCTGATAAAAAAGGCGCTGAAATAACATTCAAGACTTGTCCAAGAAGAAGAGTACATGACAAATTTTTGAACATTCTTGTTAAAAATGCGTAATTTTGATCTATTCTAACAAAAATCAGTGCAAATAGAAATTGCTTAACCTTTTACGTCTTTCTGATAGCTTTAATGAATAGCTGGTATGTATTTTAGTAGGGTTAGACACCAAAATCATGTTCCTACTCCAAGTAGTTACTACGTTATGGCCAAATTTCATTATTTGCAAGTTTCGCCCCCCCTCCCCCGGGTCAAACTTTGAGAGTCCCGATGCACCCCTAAACATCAACCAATTGCGAAAAACTTTTAGAGGTCTCATTTTTTACCAAAATGCAACACTTTAGCACCAGGTAGAAGTTGTTTGAAAAAAGTCGAGGGTTCCTGATGCACCCTAACAACCGTGTTCTAAGACAATTATCGCTTTTGCATGGCCTGTGCGTCAATGTGGCTTTGTGTCATAAAAATTCTCCAATTAATCACAGCTTCACCGCGCTTGCCCAGGCGAAGAAACGCTTCTGCGCTAGCAAAAAATATAAACTGCCCCATCACATGTTGCACGTTATTCGCTGCTGCTCCATCAATATCTCATCTTTACTGTCTGCATCTTCCCTGTTGGGTGTCGCCTTCACCTCACTCGACTTTGTTTATCGCACACTGAGCTGCACATATCGCGCTTATGCTTTAAAACCTGCCGCAGGCCAGAGCCGTCTGCAGCCCAGCAATCTCGGATCTCCCCGAAATATTACCATATCAAGCGGTTCAGTTGCGTTACGCCAGTTTTTCGGATACGAAGCAACAGGTGAACTTTTTTTTGCTCAAGCATTTCATCAGATGACGCTGCATCAGTGTGTGTTTTAAAGGAATCGTAAACTAAACACTTCTTCCGGCGACATTTTAATTGCGCGCTGTCTTCGCGTTGCAATCTGTTGCTTGTTTCGTCCAAACAGTACTTTTCGCAATATATTGCAGTAATGGCAACCCTTGAACTGTGTATGTCCCAACAACTTTCCATTCAGTTGATATGTAGTTGCACAATCTTATGCGAAAAGGAACCCTGCAACACAAACACCTCTCGTACTGCTCGCTGACCTTCGCATGTACGATTTCGGTTACTTCGATGATTTCGCATGCTTGCAAAATGTGCAGGAAAATTAACGCCAGAACAACGTGCATTTCAAAGCGTTTGTCGCGCGCGTCGCGCAAAGCAATCAAACCCTGCGCACAGATGCGCATGTTCATTTGCGCCGTACGCATCTGCATGCAAGTATGATGACGTCGCTACTATCAACAAGCCCCCAGGCAAATCTCGGTCAATGCAAGCGATTTATGTCCACACCGTGACAACAACCATTGGATCAAATCCGCATTTGCAAAGAAATAATTAATTGTTCAACTGCTACATACTTCAAGCGATTTCAGGATGTTGTTGTTGTTACGCTTTGTCTTGTGTTGGAGTTCCGATTATGCTTTCTTTTTTGTTTTTTTTTTATTCTTTATCTTCTTTTGGAATATAGCAAATACGTTCAACTGTTTGCTTGCCGCTAACAAGAAAACTCGTTTTTTCTTGTGGTGCCGGCCCTTACATTCAATTTACTGCACCGTGCGTGGGCAAGGCTCGTGATGTTTTATTTACTTTTTCCTTGTTGATTACGGCTGAGTTCACAGACTCTACGTAAACGCGAAGTCAACTTTAGCGAACCGTGGAAGCACAAAAAATGCTTTGACCAAATGTCTGTAAGAGTTTTTTCGGAATGCTGTTGGGAACGAATCGATAATCTCTGTTGTTGCAGCTTTGTATTCACTAAGTCGTGTGAAACTTTGTTCGCATTCGATCCAAACTACCGGAGTTATGACCTTAATCAAGAATTCTTGAAAACCCATTACAAAGGAGGTGCTCTGGGTCTATTTTGATACGCCGTTACGCATAATAATCATTTGATACATACTTTTTTCCTATAAATTTCAACATTTATAAAAGTTTCCGTTAGTCTGGCATGATACGTTAAAAGATTTTAAAAAACTATTTTGCTCACGAAACGCGTTTGCCAAGCTCTATCTAAAATGACATGTAATATGGAAAAAATGAAGTGATCCTGGCTTGCTTGCTGTTGGTCAAAGGTTAAGTAGGTGGCGCGTTGTCTGCAAATGTTCGCAATTTAACTATACGCGCAAGGTGACCGATGCAGTTTGGCGTGGTGCGAAGATTTATGAAAAAGTGTTAAGAGTGTCAGCGAATCATTTTTCAATGAACTTGGTCATGGTTTTGCTCTGTCACAAAAGATGTTTCGTTTTTTTGCTGAAACACAGTTTCAGTTATTGTTAAATTCTTGCTTCGTTGTGATCCACCTTAGTCCTTTGCGCTTTTGATTTCAAAACAATCTTGGTCGGTATGAGTCAACAAAAACTGGTCAGCAGCGTTCAGATTCTGCCTAAAATGGTGGCGGATAACCTGTCTGGGCTGCGCTTCTTCCTACTTTCTATGACCGTGCCAGCAAGAAGTGCATGTTATGTGACATGACCTTCTTCTAATTGTAGGTTATTCATGGCTGAAATCACACACTAGCTGCACCGTCAGTGACACGAGGCCCGCATTTAAAGTGACCTTTAATCCATTGAAAATATTTTACACATTTCCGGTTGCTGCATCTCAGCTAAAAAAAAATTCACTGAGAAAGTCCAAAACCTCCTGCTTGATGCCGTTGTACTCACCAGGCAATTGTCAAGCGTGGTTTTCTTTCCTCATTGTTCACAACAAAACTTGGCGTTATTCTCCAGTAAACAGCATTCTCCTCTGTTGTGATTGAAATATGACGCATTCTGCACTTTTTGAATTTGATTTTAACCTTTCGTCACGCCTGACATGAAAGGCTTCCCACTCATGCACCTTCTGCACTTCAACGTTTCGGTTATATTGAATAAAAACACTTTTGTTATTCTTCATAACAAAGCAATTGTACTAGAGCTTAATTAGGACTTGGTTTAAACTTCGCACTTGAAGGATTTCGACAGATGTTACTGCAGAGCTTAAAGTAGCTGTCGCTTCGAATTGACGTTTTGTACAATTCATTCATCTTTGTTTTTTTTCCAGTATCTTCGTTTCGTTTGAACTCTTCCACCAACCATTACAATATTTTTCTTCATCGCGTAATGGCGGATCTTGTAGCATAATTCTAATGTGCGCACAAAATAAATTGCTTTCTGTCATCCTGTCTTGTCCCAAAGATTTAGCTTCGAAGCTTCTGCGTTGATCTAAAGTAGCGTGGCGGAATTTTTGATGTGAATAAATGGTCTGTGTGTAATCTGACCGGAATAAACCGAAAACAAAGTTTCAGTCGCACAATTGCTTTGATGTCATTGCAGTCGCACAATTGCTTTGATGTCATTTGACAACCAAACCCTCGGTGCGCTGCACTACGAATGCCCAATACGCGTTGCTTCTAAAATTCTAAATAAACCGGATTAAAAACGCTCGTGCCCTGAAAGGCAATCTCCCAGTACGATTGCAAGTTTCTGTCGCTTGCGGTCATCGTTCCTGGCAGCTGCTTTTTAAAAGTTGCGAAAATCCACTGACCGCATTGGGTAAACCGATCAAAATCCAAGAAGTCAAGGAAGGTAGGTCAAAGAGATTCTTAGCTGAAGTAAGTTCACCTGCCATCACCATCCCACATTGTGTAATTTGAAGACGCACACAAACGGACCTGGCCCTGGTTGCGGCACTGCATCAAGCGACTCGTCGTATGTCGTCGCCCTTTTCTGGTGTGGCAAATCTAAACAAAGGTGTTGTCTCGATACTTCGATTATATCAAGTTCTATCTATCAATAGAAGAAATAAAGAGTTTTTGTTGTGTTGCTGAACTTGCTTCACACGGATTAATCTTGCCCGACCCAACTTTGGAAACACGTTTAACGGTGCCAAGCAGTGTGTTCAGTTTTTTTTTTTTCTTCTTTTTTTTGTTTACAGCAACCTTCAAGTCGTCGTGTTCACCTTTCATAGATACAGATTAAATACTGATGAATGCATTTGACAACGAAGTTGTTTATGCTGTGCCCTCGGTTCCCACGCGCTGATCGCGTGTGGTAATTGTAAATGTAGCATCGCTTGCTCATTAATTCCAGTGATTTAAATATTTTTATGAGTACATAGTGCCTTGCTGGCGAAACCCTGAAAGTGTATACAAATGCATTTTAAGGTCGCATCGTTTCTTCACAGAAAGACCTAAGCAGCTTAGCAACGCGATTGCGTTGTTTCGTTAGTCTGAAGCTCAATAAAGCCGCGCACAAATGTTATGAATGCTGATCTTTTTTTCGCTGAGACACTTCGGTCATATGTCGCATAATAGTATCAAACTCGCTGTAACAGTATTCACTACCCTATCTTTTCGGACATTTTGACCGAAATTGACTCATATTTTTCGGTCATTTAATAATAATTCGGTATATGACCGAAAAAATAAACCCAAAGTCTGATGCTGTTGTTCACTGCATTGACAAAAGTATTGTCTGGTTGCGATTCTTTACACATACAACCTGTCAGCTGCTTACTGCGTCTCTGCCCGTTTTCACCATGTTTCGACTTAAGCACATTTGTTCATATCACTTCCGGAAGCATATTGCAGAGTTTTACCCTGTTTCTTTTCAAATTTGATTTTCAAAATAATATTCTTATGTCTTGAACTCATTCCTGTGTCGCTGTTTAGATTGTAAGGCGTTCTTTTCATATTTCCATATCGTTTTCGAAAACTGAGATAAACAGAACCTGTGTATACAACAGGACAATTTTTGCGAAGTCTGGTTCGGCGTTGTTGTATTAAAATGCTTAAACAATTTTACAAACACAAGTCAGGTGACGTATACTGTCGAAATCTAATGTTTTATGTTCGGGTTTTACGTCAGTGACACGTTGTTCACTCGTGTTTACGCCCTTGCTAGTTGATTTGCACAGTTGATCTACGATCACTTATTTTCCGACTGATAGCAGTCGTTTATGCCTGACGCGCTTTGAATGTGACGTTTGGTGTTCAGCATGAGTTAATTCCCAGTCGACGTTAAGGATGTCAGTTAGGAAGCTGCGACAAATTGTGCAAAAGCACAGTAAAAAGTATTAAGGGCTTTTCCCTGCATAAGACTCTGAAAATGAAGCAGCTCTGCATGGCATGTTTGTGTACCTCCACCTTTTGGCGCACTGCGAGCCAGAAGTAGTGATTTCTTTGCAAATTTTAGCGTCATGAAGTTACGTAATCCAGGGATTTTTCTGCAAGAAAGTTTTCCAATAACCCTTTCCCAACATCTGCCATCGCGAGTAAAGCTTACACTCATGCGAAGTTCTTTTTGTAAACGACGTTTTTAAACCACAAACACGTTTTTTACAGTGACTGACGACATGCAAGTATTTGTTCATTACGAATTGCGACAGCAATCGCTACGTCGGTTTGTTTGTAGTGAAATGAGTTGTAATGGCAGCGTGTTTAAGTTGATTGAAGTCATGGTAGAGGTGCGTTCATGTTGTGCCCCAAAAGTTGTTGTCGTTGTTGATTTTTCAGCTGTTCTTGTCTGAAACGTGAATGAACACCAGTTCAGTTTTCGAAAAATAATTAAACGTGCAAAATTTTGCATAGTGAGTCACAGTACATGCACAGCAGTTTTAAAAAATCCGAATACTAAAACAGTACAAATTAACACTTCAGCTTTTGTTATTATGTATGTAATGCTTGCCACGCTTCACACTTTCTTTTCAGAAATGTTCGTGATCTCTACGAATCCTTGGTTCGGCTTGCTGATTGGTTTCTATCCCAGCAAATAGCTCTCATGTAAGCGACTGTAATCGCCTGGTCTATCACTTCTTGCGCTGCTCGGCAGTTTTCGTACTTGCTCCTTTTGCAAAAGAAGATTTAAAGAGAGGCATTTGCAAAGCATTGCAAAACGGTGCATGTCGGGGCAATTGGTGCCTGGAAAATAATTGTTGCAAATATTTTGTCGCAGCAAGCCATTGCGTGGATTTCTGAGACCGTTGGCTTTTCTGCTTGAAGGATTAAAGCGCGATGACATCTAGACGTGTGAACTAACGAAAAGTGTTTTCTTGTTGTATTTCACCGCACCTCAGCGTTGACAGTTGTTCCAGTATTGACTTCGCGTTTAGCAAAAGTCATTTTCTAGTCAAGCTTGCAACTGCTGCAAATTGCTGAAAAGTTCGAATTTTTTTCAATGGGCGGAGTATCTCAACAGTTAGCGTAACATCGTGCCGCAGATTAAAAATAAACAGCGATTGAAAGTGTTCGACTCAACCTTCTGACACCACTGAGTTGTCAACGGACTGACCGAACTAATAATAAGACGCGCCGAAGCTACGATTTGTCTCTCGTCGAATTTCTTGTCTGCACAGTCGGAAATGACTGAAAAGTCGTGAAATTCGGACATTGTCAGAAAAAGACCTGCGAGTGTTCGTCGGCTTCAGAGTAAGTATTGGAATCAGTCCAGCGCTTGTTTCGTCCCCGCGCCGCCGTCAACCTTCTGCGTTTTGCAACTCGCTGAGCGATCAATAAAATCAGTGAAGATCCAGAAAAGCCTTTCCCACGTGTAGTGATCGCCGGCTAGACGGCGCGTGCGCTGCATCCGACTCACTGCGATTGATTTCCGGTTCCTGTTCTGACGGTCAGGACCGTAATTAGACGCGATTGTTAGCAACACGCAAGTCTTGTGTACAGCTACGGCTGCGGTTCGGCACCAGTCATTCGACAGTCACGCAGTGTCACTTTCAAAAATTTGAAGGCTTTCCGGTCAGCGCAGTGTTGGTGGTTAAGGCTCCCGGCGTTGAGATTGCACGGTTTACTTGGACGCTGGCAATATTTGTCGTCGCCACTCGACTGGAAGTGGCGTGTATACAGTTCTCACGCAGATTTAAAAAACTTTAATGCCACTTCGTAAGTTGAAGACAGAACCGCCCAAATGCTACTTGTTTAGCTTCTTGCACGGTTTTTCCATACAAATGCTTCGACGGAAAAGTGACCGCCCGTGCGACACACACTTGGTTTCTGGTTCTGCACAAAGTCTGCAACAACGTCTGCGCAGTTGCTCTGCGGCATACTTGCCGATGCAGATGCGTCGTGAACGTCTCATGAGCTTCCGTTACATTGCACAATCCGCGCGCAGTTGCTGTACTGCTCTGACCCGGCGAGGTTCTGTCATTTTCGAAGTCAAACGTTATGGGTTCGGTTCTCTTCCCCGCCAATTCGGATTATGTGCTAGATTTGTCGTTAGAAGGTTAGATTCCTGCTCGTCGTGGGAAGGATTTTCATGCTCTTCCCAGTCAACGGGATCTGGGGGCACACTTAAAATATTTGACACCCAAGAATGAAAAAAATCAGGGTAATGACGATTTAACGTGCGATGGCCCGAAAAATATTGTCTTGGTTTCAATATATTTTGGTGTGTCCTGTTCGCAAATTGATGACTTTTTCGCCCTTCGCCTGAAAGTAAATACTTTCTTGATCATTTTCGCAAAATGTTCGGGTTTGTGACGAGACCCGAACAATTCTGAAATTTCTATACACTTGGAAGTGCCAGTGATGAGTTTGGCTTGGGTCCACAAATACGTAAATTCCGCAGGTCTTGCTTGGACGACATTTCCTAATAAGATAAAGTTACGGCCAAAACATTTCTTTTTTACAAACATTCGTTTAGAAACGACCTGTCGGGTGGCAGCAAACGCGACAGGCATCTCGTCTTGTTATTACTGCAAGGTTGAGTCGGTCTCAGGTTCATTGAAGCAAATGCTGAAGCTGCCAAAACGTGCTTGTTCCAGTTTTCCACACCTGTGTGACCATTTTTTCGGATATTTTACAAAAAAGAATACTGGCATTATTTGCAAGTTGTTTATGTCAACCAAAACGTTACCAGTTTTTCAGAGCAACGCAGCCGCAACAACTGCGACGGTCTGACTGGCACGGCGCACTATTACTCTTCTATTTTGTTTCGATCTGCATCGATTTGGATGTGTCAGCAAGTGAAAACACCATGACGCGATTCACCTTGTCACGTCACCCAGGGTTTTTTTAAAGGTTTGACGTTGGTGACCGTTAAGACATTTTCAGAGACCGCAACTATTTCATTTGAATGCCGAAATAGTCGTAAAGCGAGGTTTTAGTTTATTTTGGTGATGGTTATGCAGTGAGGTTCTGTATTCTGCGAGACCGTTTCGCCCCCCCCAAAAACGCCTTAAAAACACTGACATCATCTGTGATCACGATATAGGTAAGAGTTTAAAAGTGCCCTGTATTTCCGAACTTAAATTCCGTCCCATTCAAATCCTAAAGAAACCACATGTGTTATAGCGAGGGTGAGCAGCAAGTTCATGACTTCTCTTCGTCCGGTCAGGTGGTCGGTTTCGGTAATGTGCAAAGTGCAATGTCATTTTCTTCTGGTTTATTTCTGTTAATAGAAACTCGTATTCGCTTCAAATCAAAATAGGAACCGTTTACGGTAAGCTGTTAAAGAAAAGGTTCGCCATTTATCCGAAAGTTGCTGTTCTAGGTTAGTTGAAAATATATTGCGATAGAAAACAAATTAATCGTATTTGGCCTCTGCTTCAAATCATGCGGTTTCAGCAGATGCGTTGCATTTGTATATGGTTTAAGGAATGTTCAGCTGTTTTTAGTTTGCTACAATCTCGCATGTACATTTGTCCTTCACAGGCCAGTAACATTGAGCAAAATCACCTTGTCGCAGTTTTACACCATCTGCCAGTGTGGCGACCCCGCTGTTAACTTGAGAATGGCGAGAATAATAATCGGATTGGGCCTATTTCGCAGATATGTATGTAATCCAGGGGTAGGTGCCAAGATTACATGAAAACCTCAACAAGCGGTGGTGGATTTATTTTCACTTTGCAGCATTCTGCACCATCAGTACGTTGCTCGCTAGACCTGCAAGAAGATTTGCGTGCAGGCTGGTGCTGAACCACAGTTTTGTTGCTTGCCAAAAATGCACGTGCAGCAGGTGGTAAACACCGTTGACTCAAACGTGATCCAGTGTAAACTCGTGCTTGTATGTGTTTGTATATGTTGGCATGCGGCCGTTGTGATTTCTGGAAATTCCAAAGACTTGAGACGATGTATCGGATCGACTGGACTCATTGGGCCTGCGCTGTTTAAATTGTTGGTAGGAAAAGCGGACTGTTGTACTAGCAAGTATGGCGCGACGCGAAATGAGGCTTAGATGTCCTTCTCCATAGTTGTAGCCAACAATGTCTTTGTCAGAGCTTGTCGTTCGTCGCTGACATTCTGTCCACAAGACAAACTCAGCGCCCGTGTTTCCGAATATACGCCAATGCTTCCGCGATGAAGTAATCGCGACCGAACGTAGGTCAAGTTGGCCATTCAATTATCATCATAGATGCAAACAAGCAGCGCGAAGTTGCTGATCCCACTAAATACAGGTCGCCATGTGGCGACTGTCCCGTTTCACACAACTCTGTCTGAAGGCAATCAATTATTCTGTTCTTGATTCTTCGTCTGGCCGAGCAGCCATGGTCGCGTCCCCCTCTCCACTTGAATCGATGCGCAAATTGTTGCTGGCGACAACCGCGCTCCGATTTGTCCGAACTTGCAGCATAGGGTCAAAAATATTTTATTCCTGATTCGCGCGCAAAGGTTTGAGCTCACCTTGGTTATGGATCATATGATGCTACGCAAAGTAAACCACCGGGCGCGTATTTTCTAATCGGTGGTCTATGGTCAGGTGGCTGTTTCCTTCAAAGAATGAAACATGCAATCGAAGGTGTTTGCATCCTTACGGTTTGTCAGTGCCCAGTACCTGCGATGCGCTTGCAGGTGGCAGACGCGTTCTCGCCGATATTTTGCATCCAAATGCTTTGTCGCTTTTTTGTATTATAGAAAACCTGTCAGCTATCTGACAACGTTCGTGCCGTTTAAACGGGGTTAGCCACGAACTAGGCAAAAGGACCAGGCTTTAAAATGTTTGCGTCGGCTTGTCGAATATTAGTTACATAATGAACCTGATGCAATACCGGACACAAAAGATCAACTTCGCCATGAAAGCTTGCAGAAAACTCAGAGAATCTAGTACTGACCAGAAGTACAAAATACACGTCAAACTATCTTTTGTGTGCAGCACTCTTTATGTCTATAAATCTGACAAAACAATCACGATCTTTCAGCTATTATATTCCTAAAAAAACTGTCGTCTATCTGATAGGTTAAGTCAAGTCATGTTTGCGCTGCAAGTAGGCAACAAATAATAGCAAATTGCAAAAATCAACTGTTGGTACTTTGCTTTTTAGGTCCATCGGGTTTGTGCGCCGACAGTGGCTCCGAAGCACCAGCATTTGGGCAGGACAGTGCATCCGGATGTTTGCTGCGGTTGTCTCTGCTTGAATTTGAAAACTGCAGCGCGCTGCGTGCGTTAGTCGAAGAAAACCAGCGGGCGCTTGTTACGTCAAACCGAGTGTCTCGTTTTGGAAATCCGAATCTAGCAAACTACCTTGCTGATGAATGGATAATCCTTGAGTGAGTTTTCAACTTGACCAAAGAGTGGTTGGGTTTCACGTGAAGAAACTATTGTTATTTCGATTTGTTTCACATAAACCTGAAAAAAAGCCTTAAATAGTGTATTTTGGTGCTGTCTGTTGAAGCTTGTTTTGATTTGAACGCAGCTGAAAGCGCCATCTTTTTAACATTAGTGGTCAAGAAACGGCAGCATCGTTTTCTATGTTTGTTGTGTTTAGCTCAAGTGGATTGACCGACTCGACGGCTGTCTCCAATCTAACCGTGGGTGGTCAGTGTCCAGACATTCCTTCGCAACTGGCCATAGATTTCATTACGTCAGTGACAGGACGAATAGAAAATTATCCGATCATGGAAATCGTTGGCGCTCGTGTGAGGTGAGAAGTTGATTTTCCCGCAAATTATTTTAATTCAAATCTGTCTTTAATTGAGCTATAACAAGACAAAAAATTTCGTTCTGAATGCGCCCAGTGGCATTTCTTGGTGAAGATTCGATATCTTTTTTTTTCTTGTCGCGTTTTTACGAAGATTTGCAAGCTAAAAGCGTTTTTACCGCTGTACATACCAATTCGCTACAATTCGGTAGATGAAACATTGCTTGTAGCAGTTACTGCAATCATTCTGGCAACTCAAATATTAAGTAACCTGCTCCTTTCCAGTTGTCGTCCCTACTGCTGATCAAAGTAACAAGATTCGTCTTGGTTTGAGTTAAATTTTCGCCAGCTGTTTCTATTCCCAGCCTGTGGCAGTGCAAGTATTTAAATGACTTGATCCTCGCCGTTGGTGATTCTCGAAATATTGACCAATGGTGTGACACTTTCTGCTTGGGGTGCTTTCAGGGGGAGCCAAGGTGCGGGACGTTACTAGTTGCGCGTAAATTAAATGCCGTGAATGCCACGTTCAAGTTCTGTTCAGCTTTTTTGGCATTTCTTTGTTTTCAAGTATCCATAAACTACTTTTGCTTGCGCTGAAAAAAAATTCAGTATACGAATAACTGAAGAATGGCGAAACAGCAAAATATTTTGCTTTTGCGTAGTCACTCCAGGTGCTTGACTTTAACCTTTGCCTGTCAAAGGCAGCTGCTTTCGTCAGTGCAGAATCTAAGGATAGGTTTTTCAATTGGGGTGTCCCTCGGACAGCTTTTCATTTTCTTCGGCAGATTTGAGTTTTCACCCAGGGACTCTGCGCTCTCCTCAGCGAGCTGCGTGAAGTGATGTGGATGATTGTTTATGGCTATTCGAGAAAGAATAACGAGTATTCGTTAAAGCATTCCAAAATATGCGCGTTACTCTAAAGAAGAAAACTTAATTTTTTTCTGAAATTAGTTTTGTTCAATTGTGCAAAAATCTTCTATCTGATCGTACTTGTCATTAATTGGCACACAAAAAGTAGGAAAACAAAGAGGAGCACAGGTTTCTTATCGATAAATTTTGCAGAAGTGATTCTGGTGACCAGGCATGTTATGTCGCTGTTGAAATCGACTCCTTCGTGTAGTAGACTGACTAACGACCTGACAACGTCTTACCTCATCTTTGTTTGCCTTTTTTCTTTTTTATCGCTTCACTGTGGATGCAACACAATGACAGATGGATCCGGGAAACGTGGTCTTTCTCGTGCGGCGGAAGCAACGCGTGCAGGAACGCATCGTTCGTGGAGAGCTTTCCCGTCACCAGCCTCGTCACTTTTACGTCGCTACCTGCCACGCCCAGCGCGCAGTAAGTTGCGAATTCTTCCTTCGATGCTGAAATTTGAGAGCGTGCGCTTCGAAAGATGCGCGTTTGCAGTTGGCCAATAATAGTGGAAGCGGAACCAATCGTACTCGCTGCTCCCATTTAATCCTCCCTGCTTCAGATCTCAAGAGTGCGCCGCAGACGCCACCTGCTGGCCGCATCTTCTCCACCCGTTAACACTCGACTTCTACTCCACTCAACCGATCAGCATCGCGAGACGAGACCTGGAATACAACATTGCCTGGACCCTGGTGCTGGTCTTCTTCTGCCTTGGTAAGCTCAGAATCGCTCCTCTGCCGCCATCCTGCACTAATACCGTTTTCGACACATTCATGAAGTACTGCGCTTGTCTTCAGACAGGTCTTTGCCTTTCGACAAGGCATGTCTGAGAGTAAATTTGTAGTTGTTAAATTCGCGTTTTACGCTTTCGTCAAATATTTTTTAAAATTCCATCGCGGCCTAAAAATGACCCATTTGTAAATGATCACCTACATTCGGTTCGCAAAGCACTGTCAGGCTTTGACAACAAATTAACTATACGCTGATCAGGCCCACATTAATGTGTCAAGAACTAATCTTTTCTATATAATCATGGTTGCAATCTTTCTGGACCGAAAAATAAGCGTGTTTCTGAAAAAAAACAAAAACGTTTAAACAATCAAGTATGACAGCGCAAATGGCACCTAATGTGCGAAANAGGTAGCACGTGACTAACGCTTTGTGATGTCACAATTAAACCACGAAATATAATTAAGTCCGTATGTCAGGATCTATGGAAAGANAACCTTTCACAGCAAAGAATCAGATACTGAATGTTAACACTTGGCATACTTCTACTAAATGGGTTTCGTCAGCTCTTAATCAGCGCAAGTTGTAGTAACTAAGAGTTCACAGCAAATATCAAAGCAGTTGCTTTGAGAGGCGCTTGTTATGCCTGACCGACAATCGTTTTCAAATTCAGTTAACCAGTTTACTTTTGCACGCACATCAAAATTTTTGAGAGTGAAAATGCAGTGAGGTGGTTCTGTTACAGAAAAACTGAAAGTTAAGCACACGTCTAAAAATAAGCACTTAAAAGTAAGCAAATCGATGTTAAGAAGTAAGGCAAACCTATGTTTTCTAAGGCATTGTTCTTCAAAATAAGCACAAACCTTAGAGACAAGCATGAGCTGGCAACCCTTCATACTCGTATGATATTGCAGTGTTTAAGAACGGACAACTCGCTTAAGAGTTTTGTTTCGGTCTCCTCCACGTGTTTGGATGCGTTTGTTGTGATGTTTAGTTGGAATCTGTCGTGACGTGTCTAGATCTTTTGCGTTGAGGGCATCAGCGTTTTCTGAACAGGAATGCAATCGTTTTTTCTTCAGGTGCTGCTTTGCTTTCCGTGGACTGGAGCAGGTATACTTCAATCCACTAAACTTAGCACTAGCGTGCCACGACAACCCAACTGGATCGCACCCAGTTGATAAACGGACAACTTTATCAGGAACGTAGGAGTTGTTGAACTTCGATGGCATGCGGCCGTGACTGCGCTTCGCTCCACATCGTGCTGAAAGACCGACCCGTACCTTAGATCGCTTTCACTGTTTGATATAGTCAGCCTTTTCGAGGTTATCAATGGCGTGCTTAACAGATAACCTCTCATTTCTGATTGTCGCTAGCACACGACAGACCTCTAGTGGTTTTATTTGCTCCGGCGGAAATCGTTGTTGGAATCCAAGAAAACGAATGGCTTTAACGACTGCATTGCGTTTGTTTTTTTCTCATGTTGAAACGACCAAATTATAAGTGTCCTTTTATTTCAAAGCGATGTTTAGCGATAAATTCACGTTATCTTTGTGATTTTTTTCATACAAGCTGCTTGTGCACCGTGATATCTTAGTTATTGTTCTTACCACGGAATATGCATGAGCGCGCATGCAGGTACCATCTATTGTGACCCGTACGTGAACAGACCAACTAATAGGTTTGAAAAACGAAGCTATTCAACTGCTGAATCTAAAATAACATAAACATCAGGCGTGCAGTCATAGGCGTACGGGAAGGCATTTTACTGGGGGCGGGGGCGGAAAATTTTGCCCTGAAAATAACAATTTGCCCTAAAAATAAACAATTTGCCGTGAAACGAACTTAATTAGTGTAATGCGAATGGGCCTGGATGAAACCTGTTGTAAATATACACTGTATTGAAAAAATTTTCACCGTCCAGGATTTTTGAGCAACTTGCGCTTGCCCTAAAAATTTTTAACCCGGGGGGGTCTGTCGCCCACCCCCGCCCTCCCGCTTCGTACGCCTATGCGTGCAGTCCATTCGTGGGCCTCAACCAGGAACTGCGCTTTAAATGCGAGAACTAGTCCTGCGCCTTTTTTTCTTGCAACCATTTTTTAAGCAAAACCTTATCTTCATTTTTGTTTCATTGTTGTCCACAATTCAATTGTGACATCACAAATTACTGTTTTGTTTTCGAACAAGTTGCAACTTTTATTAGGGGTTGTTCAACTTGTGACGACCAATCGTCCACTTGTTTGTTGAACTGTCCGTGACTTCTGATGATTACCCTGGCATGCATTGCACCATGATGCTTCTGCCGTCTCTCGTTTTGTGGTATAGTAGATATCTTTTGTGCTTGTTTTGCATTATATTTTTATATCAAATAAAATTTCACAATCTTGCAAAGCTGTCGTCGTCCATGTAAGCGCTTGTTCTAGAGCAGAGGTTCCCAACCTGGGGTACATGTAGGCTACCCCTAGGGGTATATTCGCCTATCTGAAGGGGTACATTTAGGTTAGCAGTAGAAGGGAAAAATACATTTATATATCTTTTATTTCCAAATAATGTTTATACATAAATCAGTGAATATTATTTTCAAAAATCATCACTTGTTTTATTGTAAAATATATCTATGATCAGTCATGATAACATATTTTGCCATGAGAAATTTTAGGGGTACATGCTCGTCTGTCGATATTCTGAAGAGGTACATTGTCAGAGAAAGGTTGGGAACCCTGTTCTGGAGCATGTGTTCTGTGATCGCACCTGGTTTTTTAAGATTCCGCCCGGCGAAATATCTAGTGATGAAGTTAAAAATATCTTCGAGGCTTTGTCTTCTGGCAGTTCGTCCTGGGCTACCAGGGCTGTGGAGTCGGAAGGATTTTCAACCTGAGGAGTCGGAGTCGCAGAAAATTTTAACGACTCCGACTCCGGGCAGACCTTTTGCTCACCAA
>JGI24159J19872_10006139_pt1 | contig 15609 bp, 9 predicted proteins | sample Ectturendosymbi4_FD_19872 | JGI IMG/M metagenome (IMG submission 19872) | reverse complement strand
GCTGTCTTCCTTCGATATTTTTGAGTTCCCGTTTGTTAGTAAGAAACTCGTTTCTTTTTTTGTATGACACAAATCTTGCAATGATTGGGGGTGGATTCTCATTGTTTCTTCTTTTTGGTCCTAGTCGATGTACTCTCTGCATTTCATTATCTTCGAGATCGATTTCGAGCTCATCTGCTATTTTCGTGCAAGGGAACTTGACATTCAAATTTGAAAAAAATTCCACTAACNTCTAGTGTTTCATATTTCAATTTANGGGAGCTTGGATCTTTGTTTGGGGGGGTAAGCCATCAAAGCCTCCCCGTGGCGACGGGATTGCAGCTATTGTACATTGGTGGTTACATTAATTTAAATGAAAATCGTAGTAACTCTTCCCGGTCTCTCCATTGGCTAATGGTAAGCAGGAAATAAAGCTTTTGAAATAAGTTATGCGCTTCTGAAAATCAATGGCTATGTTCTTTGTTCTGCCAATTTATTGTTTCATAGAAATTAGTTTCACTGTTCCTAACTGTCCGCTTTTGCAATACTTTTGAAGTGATGGCGAAATTTGCATAACTCCACAGTTTTTCTTGCAGAACTTACAAACAGAGTCGATGACTCGAGTCACGATTTTTAGTGAGAAACGATATTGTGATGACTCGACTCGAGTCGCGTTTTTTGCAGAATGACTCGACGCGAGTTGCAGTGAATGACTCCAGATTTGCAAAATCTCCAAACGTCTTATTGATAAACACAGGTAGTTTGCACATAAAGCAATGAGCTTTTTCTGCTTCAGTGATGCATGATTTAATACTGGCGAAAATTTTCTGTTGTGGCTGTATCTCCTAGTGGTGTTATACTAGTTTTTCAGGATCAGGGGTTCATCTGAAACAGGTTCTGAAACTTTGCTTTGCACTGAGGGGCTAGCTGTGTACAATGCATTGGACCTATTATCGTGGTTTCGTGTAGTATTTACATATCGTGATCGTGACAGTAGGCCTCATACTTTGGGTCTTTGTTGGGGTAAGTGAAGGAAAGGGGTATGGATTTGTTGCAGCAGGGCTAGACTTATGGAATTGACTGAGAGTGAAGCAGGAAAGTGAAATGAAAGATAAAAACTGCTTTCACCAAACGCTTAGATCTAAGTAATCTGGTAACAAAAGTGCTGAGCCAAAATTGGGCACCACTTTATAGCTAAAAAATCTTAGGTAAAATGTTCAATTTTATCTCACTCGACATTGACTCAAGCTTGCAAACCAATGACTCGAAGTGACTCAACAGTTCTTGTGACTCGACTCGACCAAGTCATGACTCGACTCTCACTCGACTGGAAAAAAATTTTAGATGGCTCTGACTCAAAGTTATCCATATCTGCTCCTGAAAAGCAAACAATGGGTGCTGCAAAAACCGTTTTCTCATCGAATATAAACATGGCGCTGCATTAATCGTTGTTTAGCTGTTTGCTATGGGTGAAAAAGCTGCAGTGTGTGGCATTTGTGGAAATCCTTATTGTTTCACAGAGAAACTGCTGTTTCAAAATTTCGTTTTAAAGAACTAATCCGCGGAGGTAAAGATAGATCTAAATTAAACACTCAGTACTAGGTATTTTTAGACTTACAAGCAGCTGCGATAGTGGGATGAAATTGTCTCATGCAGTTCTCGAGCACTGCGTTGTAGACCCGTGACCTGGATTATTGATCTACCAAATATAAAAAACATAACCCGCGACTTTATGCAAGAAAGATTTTATGGCAATACCCCTCAATATCAGTGAGTTGTAATGTTTTGCACACCTTGGTAGCTTCATTCAAATTGCTGCAAAACATCAAAAGTCGGTTTGGACGTTCAAGCATCAGCAAAATTTTGGAGTTGAAAATATTGTTTTTCGTCCATGCAGGTAGATCTAACGTCAGAAAATGTTTGCATCCATATATGTTAAAACTTGGTTTACATGGAAATCAAAATTGAGTGCTTGAGATAGTCATGTAGTGTTGTGATAAAATGATGTTTTCAGATATCGTTTCGAATTTTCACTTCGAGCGCCTCAAATGCAAGCATGGATTGACAAGATGCTGTCAGAACACTAAAAACTTGCTGCATGTTTTTGTTTTTTCCGCTTTTTAGTTTGTTGTACAAATCCTTAACAGCAAAATCAATGGTCGAGTGCGGAAACACCAATGGTGCCCTTTAAAAAAGACTCATTAGTAGCAGCAGATCGCCTAGGACTAAGAGAGAACCGATGTGTATGGTTTTTAACCCCATAGTAAGTCTTTTAGTGCAGTGGTTTGCAAATGGGGGTACACGTACCCTTTGGGGTACGCAAAGGTGCTCCAAGATGTACACGAATTTTTTAAGTATTTTCAAAATGAAATTTCAACAAAAGTACAATAATTATAGGTGTTGGACTCATGATTAGCCTACAGTCAAGGTGTACTTGATAGAGAAAATATTGCCCAAAGGGTATATCACTGAAAAAGGCTGAGAACCAGTGTTTTACTGCATTCCCTCGATGCACGTGGAGTGCCAATAGCCTTGTTCGTTTGATGCGTCTTTGATGTTATGTTGCTTATGCTGTACAACAAATAAAATGTTTTGCTGCTTGATTCGTCGGTCGTTGCTGTGTTGGATACCTGTGAAGTTTCGAAACGGACTTCCCACAAAGTTTTCAAAGTTTAAATTTCGAAGCCCGTTTTGGAGTGGCATGCAGGAAATCGATTGCTGTCAAACAATTGATTTTTTGCAAAGATTGCATGTCGTCAGCATAAAAACTCGATTGAAACCATAACAAAACTCGACTGAACCCAAAACACAGCGTAGCGTACGGAAATCAAAATCCGTAAATCGGAGTCAGACAAATGCAAATGTTGTAATACAGTGTGAAGTCCGGAAAGTTGTTTCCAACAAACATGATTTGCACAACACGAACGGAAACGAATACATCATGGTCTAAACATTTTGAGTTTGACAAATAGTTTGTGACGTATAGCTTTGCTTACAAGCTCAAGGCATTACAGCATTGCAAAACAAAAAAAGATTTGCTATATACATTATGCAGTGTTACAAAACGTGCGCACTGAATATTTTGTTGAGTTATATGATTTGTGATAGTTATGAAACAAGACAAGGCGACGTAGAATTTCGAACAATCGCCAAGAATGAAAAGAAATATAGCAGCCTAGCGCTGTAGTGTGTGTGCTTTTTTATGATGTTTCGTAAATAAATTAGTAACGTAAATCTTTAAGGCATTGTACGTTTTTATTGTGTGACTAATGATACGACAACTTAATTTGGTGTTATATACGGAGCTTTCCATTTTAAAGATATTTGTATGAATTTGAATCGCTTACGTGTAAAAGATAAGTACCTTTTTGTTGTTTGTAAAATCCGTCAATGTTTTGAAGCACACTTGTAACTAAAAGCTTAGTGTTATATTCGCATCATTTCAATGACCGGTATGTTGCGCTTGAGTTAAACAGAAAGAGCTTAAACAAAACGTATAAAAAATAACTTATACCAAATTCACGGGGACAATCTAAACCGGTAATTCTGAATAACAACTGCCGCAAAACCCAACGATCGCTTATCACCGGTTACATACCGAAGTAAACACGATGTATAGCTATTCGGTAATGCTCAATAATCGCCTTCAAATAAAAGAAAAAGCTGTTGTCTCGTGGATTGTTACAGGTGAGTAGCTTTCGAACGGCAACAATTCAAGTGGAAACAAGGCTTACTTGAATAGGCGTGGCAAGCAAAAAAATATAAAAAGGTGACAAACGTTCAAATAGCGGAGAAGAACACCGACAAGAGATTCAGTTCGGTTCGGTTTAGTTTAAGTGAATTCAGACCAGTTCCCCTCGACGGTTCGAGAACTCTCTCTCGGAAGATTTTAACAAAACTTGCAAACTACTGAAGTTCAAAACAAATCTGATTTGGGTCATTGGGGAAGCTTGGGGAATTCGGAAAGCCCTACGTTTTGCGCGAGCTGCCATAAATGTAACATCTTCGGTTAGTTGTTAAACAACAAATACAAACAAAGCTTTGAATCATAAGTCAAAAGTTGAAAGGAAAGAAAAGCTTTCCTTCTATATTAATAAATAACAGCGACAAAAGATGCAAGGCGGAGATGTCGTTATTGGTAGTTCGTGGAGGGTTTGTTTCAAGACCAATGATTTATTACCAAGTGCGTATGATGCGCCGGGTTGCGTTTCAAGGAAAGCGAATGAAGGAGATCAGTTGCCTTGCACTCAGTGGAGCGCGAGCTGCTAATTTAATCCACTAGGAAGAGGTTTTGAAAACGTGACTTCCTACTGCTACATCGTGAGGTGCATTCTTTAGAAACGTGAACAGCTGTTGTGTTCAGATCGATATTAACGAGCAGAGGTTTTTGAAAGTAGTTCAAGCCTGGTCGGATAACACCCCATAAGTGCAAAATCGTTCGAAAGCAGTTAGCTTAAACCCTGCTTGTTGCACAATGCGATTTGGTTCGTAAGACGTTGTGGCTTCAACAAATTCTTTGGGATTTAGAAAGTTGGCTAAAAATTACTTTGCATCGAGATAATTCACTGACGTGCTCGACCGTTTTTTGTTAGCGACGCAATGGCAGGGCACATTGGAAACAATCGACTCAGCGACAAGGCAGGCTTGGACCAACTGCATAGTGATATTGGGCCCATAGCCAACTCTCGATAGTCAAATGAACGTCGAACTGCTTTGTTTCTAAGCTTTCCGGGAAGCAGATAGGCATATGCCACCCTGTCATATCACCGAATGACCAAGTAGTGGATATTTTGCATTCCGGAATGCGTTGTCTGCGATTTGCGGGAAGCTTTGAATACGAACGATGATTTTCACGGAATCGGTTACATCAGAGTACAGTTTTTAACCTGAAGAAAATTTTAGTGGGAGTTAGTTTTTTTGCGGAGGCGTGCGGACGTACCTTGTTGCTCAGCGGGCTGCGTAAATTGATCGCATTTCTCTGTAACAGTGCGTCCTTTTTCGATTGCGTAGCTACTGATGGTCCATAATCTCACTTTCATAAATATCTTTGATTGTACATCGCCATAGCTGCCAATGGCGTGCTGAATATTAGGCCAAGGTGCACTTTCAGCTGGATGATTCGTCCGAATCACCAGATAACTTCAGAGGACCCCTGAAACGACTAAAAGAGGGAATAAAAAAGCTTCCAGAATAATGAAAGATACCATGTATGGCGACGAGAACAACGTGGCAGATATTCAGTCAGTTGTTTTGCACAGTGTGTCGGAGAAAAACTTGCTACATATACGTCCGATTGCAATAGAAAGGTCCTTAAGAAAATGTGTAGGAATCTATCAACATTTTACTCCTTTGAAAATGGGAAACCTTGTTGTGAAGGTACTGTAGAAACGACACCTCAAGTGAAAGGTCTATTGACCTTAACATTCTTCACCGATGGCTCAAATGTTTCTGTTCCAATTCTGGCCTCAAGTCTTTAGTCAGCCAATGCGAAAGGAGTTATTTAAAGAGTCTTGGTGGATCTTTCTACAGAGGTACAACTGTAAAAAGTTGTGTCAATTCTCAATACGTTACTTTCGTTAAAAGATTTTAATTCAAAAATTATGAAGACAACGTGAGGGATTCCACTACTGTGCTGTTACATTTTAATCTGACTAACCATCCAAATGAAGTGAGAGTAGAATATTTTCAAATTGAAGTTAAGCAGTACATTCCTAAGTCTTCACAATATTTCAAATGCAACCGATATGTTCATGTGACTAATCTCTGCAAGGACAAAGAATGATGCTCCAATTGTTGCAGTTTCACAGTTGGAATGCTGTAATTCTTCAAACAAAAGGTGGACGTTTAGTATGGGTAATCATTCAGCTGCCAGTGCAGCATGTCTGCATTACAAATAGGAATTAGAATTATTAAAATAAAACTTGTGTCTAATACTTATGGGTAACCCCATTTCTTCTCCAGTTGCTTCAGTGATCATCTCGACGATATCTCTGGGTTTGCTTTTCTCTTTTGACAAACTACAGCTTTATTGATGTCCTCAGCAAGAAATGCTAGAAACAGCAACCGATTACCAAATACAAATCCTGAAGTCCTGTCTGTCCATATTGCAGCGGTTTTCAACCTGGGGCCGCGAACCATTTTTGAGGGGTCGCGAGCAGATATTTTATGTACATAGCTCCATTGCATTTGTTTATTAGAGTTTCAGATGGGTGTCGTTGGGTTATAGTGAGTTGCTGTAATAGGTCTTGGTACAAAAAAGGTTGAAAACCACTGTCGTAGTGAAAGTCACTGTGCTCAGCTTTAAAATGCTGTGTTGGTCCCAGATTAAGCAATCCTCTCCAAAACGAACAAGCAATGGTGGAAATCCGTCATTCGAGGAATGGTCTGACACCAATAGGTTTTCGGTACTGCGCAGTTTTGTATAGGCGTCTGCATACAATACCTGCAATCGTATTCAGATAGAATGAAATCTTATTCCAAATAGATTTTATGTCAATGGGAGTCAGGCCTGAGGATGGGTAGTGTTGCGTGAAATCGATTTCCTTTTCGAACAAATTTCTGATTTATTCAACTTCATCGCTTGTGTTGGGACTGGTTACTTCAATACAGAATGTGTACAATGAATAAAGCTTATTCGGATGATTCTTTGAAAGCTTGCAGCAAACCTGGAGCTTTTATTTGTTCGCTTCAACCAACAAGGAAATTTTGTGGTGGCGCAGCGCGCAGTAACAGGAAACCAGGATATGATGCAGTAACGAACGCCCACCATCACCGCAGACAAGAGAGAAGTGTATTGAAAACGGAGCCACCGTGACAGACAGCACGTTGCATGGCCCATGCTGAAAGGCCTTGCTTATCACGGTGGTCTTGTTGAAAAGCGCTGAACATATGATTATCGCAGAAATAGATTATGCTGGGGTTGATGCAAGCAGTTGTCGTAATTAGAACCGTGCAAGTATCTCGTGCATTTTAAGGAGTGCATAAACACTGCAGCTTCTTTCTTTTAGCAAAAAGGCAATATTTAGCCCGAGATTATTAATCTGAGGTCAGTGGCACTTCTTGTATCAATATTTGAGCACCCAATGCAAGAAAGACTCCAAAACATTGTAAAATGGTAGCTTCGTTTCGTGGCTTGCTCACATAGATATTCAAGTGCTTGCTGATGATCCCTAGGACTTAGAGGCAAACAGTATTCTTCAAAAACGAAGTTGAAGGCACTTCAATACGAAAGCTTTTCAACGAGGTGTTCAGGCAAATGCTGCAAGGCAAACTCTCAACATACTGTAGTAGGGCGGAATCTGTGAAACTCAGGCAAAATTTTAATCAACAAAAATAATTATATCAGCTCGTCGTGACACGATAAGATTGCAGTAATCATGCTAATGCCTGTGGAAAAATTGTCGTTAAATAAGTGAAAGTAAAAAAATCAATGAAAATAGACAAAGAAAGTTTTCATGACTATGTTGTTCAAGCCCAAAAACATAAAAGTTTGTGGATAGGGTTATTTTTCCAGTTCCAGGAACGCTTTAGGAAGACATGGTATGCAACTACGTGTTGCCGTCACTGCTAGTTTTGTGCGGACTGGCCGCGTCTACATCAGCGGAGCATTCAAAGTGTTACAGCGATGCTAAGGTGAGTTAAAAATAAACATTGCTCTTCGTTATTTTCGACACTGTATGTGATCCTTTTCAAACGTTAAAAGGCTAACAGGTCTGTTTCATGTCTTTTCGTTGTGTTTGCATCAAGTTTACTTTTTCTGTGTTGTCTTTCGAATTACTTCTACGCAGCACAAGTAAAATCTCTGTTGAGACCATAGTGTCTTATTCTTGGCTGTGAAAGTATCCATTGCGATAGTCATTGTGCTTCACCGGAAATTTTTCTCTACTGTATTTATGCCCAAGTGCGACTCTCCCGGAAAGCAGGGAGACAATATAGTACTGTAAATGACTTTCCCAATTGCAGAAATCTAGAATTTTGAGAAAAATGACAAAAACTACGAGTTTAGTGTTCGATTAAACGCAAACCAAATATGTGTCTAAATAAAGTGCAAGTTTATATTATAGTTAATTAAGTACAAGATTAAAACGTCAGAACTACGAAGGAGGTAATGCCTCTCGTTCTAAGCTAATGTTTTCCCAACCTTTTTTGGGCCGCTGAACACTTTGTAACTCATCCTTCTTCATTCGGCACACCAAAGCTAATGACCGCATAGTAACTGTCAGAAACGTCTTCATACTTTCTCGTTGGAAGAGCTAGTCTGAATTTCAACCTTGTTGTTCCTATCTACACTATAATACAAACCTACTACGCAGTTACCGATGTCACAGAATACACAATTACGTTATCTATAGGCACAATACAATCTCACTACGTTTATCTTTATTTTCAAAGCTTTTGGTGCTGGCTCACCGGTAACTCTTCCATTATCAAGGATAAACGTTATCTCCAGTGTAAACTATATTCTCAACTTTAACTTTGAAATGCTTTTAGCGTATTCAATGGCTATCCTGCCAATAAACGATGACAGAAGGAGGGGAAGAAATTGATTTAATCATGGGTTTGCTTGCAAAGTTATTTTCAAGGCGGTATTCCAACAAACGTTGGACATCCTTAGAAAGCGTAGGGCAACCCAAAGGCAGCAGGCCTGTCACAGCCAGGAAAATGATTTGTACGCCGTTTTTAAAATCGTAACTACAAGCTGCATCCTTGGTTGATAGGCTCCAAGAAGCACTAAATTTTGAGGTGGGAACACTTGTTGCCAGGATTTTCGCAAGTACAATTTATTTTAAATAATAGTGTCATTGATCAGGTTAGCGTTGCTGTTTTTTTTCGTGTGTTGTGTGCAGCTGGAGATACAATAGCAGGAAACCTACTGAATTGTGGGATGTGGGTTTGTTGCTCGATTGGCTTTATTTTGGATGCATGTGTTATCAGTTATGCAATGAGTACTTACAGTATACAATTTCTGGATAATATTGATGACTTCTACAGCTATAATGATGTTAGTAAGATGTGGATAAAACTAGGTAGAGCCCCAGTGAAGGCCTAGTTGTGAAATGCACAAACCACTATTGTGACATGAAAAATTGGCAAAACAATCATTGGTCAAACTTTCTCGTTTTTTTAGGAAATTAATCAACCAAATGAAGATACTTTATTCCTAAAAAATACAAACTGATGAATTGCATTGATGCGTATTACAGTAGTAAAAACGCTAAATTACGGGTTGACAAAACGTGCCTGTGTGCATATACAGCCGAGTCGGTTGTAGGAGGATCAAATGGATAAAAATGTATCATAGCATAAAAATATGGCAATGAAAAGCACAAAAATTTGAATTTACCTGCAACCTTATATTTTGAAGTTAAAAAAGTTTGTGATTAAAGAGGTGGCAAAAAGGAAATAATAGCACCACAACCAATGATTGGAATGAAATCATTAACTGTTGTGTTGTTGTTTCTTACGCTGCTTCGAAAGATTTATGACGCTCGCTCAACGGTACGAAAAAGAGATGAAGTTCGCACATTTGATAAACAAGTTTCAAAGATCAAAAACTTTGATGTGCAGTAATGTTTATTATGACAGTATGCATTTTGCATTCAGGGCAAAAGTTACCGTTGGAAACAACAATAGGTAGCTCGAACATAAAGCAAGCTTCGAACGCAAGCATCTCATAAACGTTATGGGAGGTTGTTCCAGATCATAAATGGCTTGAAATATGAAAGGAATACTCTGCATACATTGCAACGCATGTAGATTCAAAATCTTGCTTCGACTTAAAAGAATCTACACAAGCGTTTCAAAGCACTTTGCTTAAGAAAAACAAAATGGCAGATTGTTTTCGGGGCGTAACACCTGTGCAAAATTGTCAGGTGCCTATGGCTTGCATTGAACATCTGCAAAAAAGCTGTAGCTGCTCCTGGAAACGTACCTTTGCGCCTAAGCAGTTTTACGAGCGTAGTTTCAAAGATAAAGACATTTTTGCCCATGGTATCACAGATCATCAAGTGCGACCAAAGGCTTGAGAGCTACATCTAATAGCTAATTAAATGAAGCGATCAGCGAACGTTTTGATTTACAGGTTTGGGGATCCTATTTAATATCGCGAGACACATAAATTTATCACGGGCGGGACGCAGAAGTTCCAAAGTTTATCTTGTGAAAAAACAATCCAATCACGTACACAGGTTTTTGAAATTAAAACGCAAATCACAAAAAATTAGGAAACGAAAATTTTGAAGTTGGACACAAATGGGTCGTATGTGGCTCACTGACCGCATTTTCCTCATCCCGGCATTATAACGACCTCACCTCATTATTTGTTGACTGAATTGGGAAACAGGACCGCTTAGTGTGATATTAGCATTGATCTAACCCTTCAAATACCTTAAAAGTCTGTTTATTTATGAAAAAGTTACTACCTGTAGAAACGAATTTTAATTTAATTTGAAAGAAAAGCGAAGCTGCAACTCTGTAAACTATCATTACAACAAAAACGATCTGAAATACCGAACATTAAAGAAGATGTCTTTGCCATACTGAAAGGTACAGAAGCAATTTCACAGAAAGTTTTTGCCAAATCCCTGGTCTACGGAAGAAAGGCTAGGAGACGCGACACTTTAAGGACTTAATTTTGTTAAAAAAAGTGCTGCAAAGATTTTGCGGGTGTTCTCACGGCAAGGCCAAATTCAGAACATAGGCTAGCCAGGGGAGCAAAGGGGCCATGATCCCCCCAAATTTTATAACATATATTCATTTTCTGCTGTGAGAGGTGTTTTCCAAATAAGATAGTGTTATTCGCCTAAAATTAAAAATTTTGGACCTCCGAAATTTTTGTCCTGGCTACGCCTTTGGTTCAGAACACATTTGAGAATGTAAAATCATATGAAATGAGAATCCTGAAGTAGGTTTAGGACTTAAAATGCAATGTTAGCTGAACACGCCTAGTTGAAGGGTTGGTTCTGCACATACTCTAATAGCGTCTAAATCCGTCAAGTAATTTTTTCGCTCCAAGATTATTTATACTTTTGCAGTTTTCAGCATTCGATAGCAACGTCACGGATTTGGATGGCAATGTTGTAGACATGTCCCAGTTTCGTGGAAATGTGTCTATCGTCATCAACGTTGCGACCTACTGAGGTTTAACCGTATCACAGTATACGGCTCTGAATGCACTTTTCAAGGTACGCCTGCTCGTTCCTATCAAAGTGACTTATGCTTTACAGAAGCTAACACGGATTGAGATTTGGTAATTTCAGCATCTAGCTACACAACCAAGATTTGAAACTTGAAATGGTGTTTCGCAACTTTTGTTAATGAACAAGACCTCTCAAAATGAGGTTGGCATTTCATCGCATTTTTACAATGGAAAACTTTAGGTGGCGCTCCAGAGCAAGCTGTGGTCCAGGCCAACAAGAGTAAAACACAATAATATGGGTTTTGACAAACTTCTTAACTGATAAGCAACAATTTTGATTGTAAGGAGTTTTGTCGTGCTGAAACACTACTGAATCAACGTTTTTGTCTAAAATGAAACACTGATAAACAGGGTTGGTTGACTAGATGATCGCCAAGGTCCTTCACTAATCCTATATGACACAGTACCACTCTTTGCTTGCACTAATCAGCTATTATGCCATTGTATTTTCATTTGCTCTATTGTTCACTGACACTGACGATTGGTTTACTTAGTGTGCGATGGCTTTTTGTATTGCTTCTGCTTATTACCGGAGTCATACGAAACAATAAACCATTCCTTTCCAAACCATTCTATTGCAAACCTCCTGTAACAGTAAGAGGGCAATTCGCTTATAAACAAACCACAAATCTTACCCATACCCATGGAAAAATGACATGTCGCACCATGATGTGGACCCTACGGAACTAACATATTTTCTGAGAACTGTGAGATATTTCCATTCATCCTGTGGGCTACTACTGGAGAGGGAAAGCGTTGTTTTGAAAATAAATAAATTTTAGAAAGGTTTAAGCTGTTTAGCAGTTAATTAGTCTCCGCAAGGGTGGCGTAGTGGGATCAATCAGAAATTTTTGATGCGTATCGTTACGCGAAATCGATTTTTTCTATTAAGTATATTTGCTGTATGATTTTTGACTTTGTCGCCTTTGTGGAGACTAATTACTTGATTACAGATATGTGCAAGTCAGAATCATCGCAAAGTTATGAAAGCGATGAAAGCGGAGTCCATTCGGTTGATTCCTCGACAGCTTGCAGCAGACCCAGAGCTTTTAATTGCTTTTTAGCCGTTGGTTTTATTATGCACACGATTACTGTTATTGTTTCGATCAGGCCCGTTATCAAGGGGGCAACCGGACAATTCCCCTCCCCCCCGAAGTTTTCAAACATATTGTGAAAACGCCAATGCCTTTTTAGTTAGGTATCCAACAACAAGCTACAATCATTTCCACCACCCTCGAAATTTTCAGTTGGTTCCGGTCCTGGTTTCGATGATGGCAATCTTATGTGAGAGAAACTGCATTGTCAAGTTTCGCATTTCATAAAAAGCATGCTAAGCTCTCCGCCATTTCGTACTGAAGTTCACGTTTTAGTTTGGTGCAAATAGTGCGAACAAGTAAGTTAGAAAACAACTATTGACGAACAAGGCGTTTTCCTCAAATGATCTCAGTATGGATTTGTAGCAGACTAATGCAGGGGTGTCAAACTGGCGGCCCGCGGACCAAATCCGGTCCGCCATGATCCGTTTTGTGGCCTGCGTCATGTCAGTTTTTTGCTTGCATTAGATCTGAAAGAGTTACGTTTATTATTAATGTCATAGCATAATTACGCTTTTGTTTATAGTCATAACGCGATATTACGACTTAATAATCAGGCTTAACCGAGAGTCGGTAACCTGCTGCTCCGGAACCACAAACGGCTTTGACAAGATTTGGAATTTAAAGTTGCATTTGATTATGATTACTATTAGAATTGAATACAATGTAGCTTATGTCCGTATGAAAAATAAAACGGTATCAAAGCTTTATGGCTCCTCACCGATCATATCGGCTGGAAAATGAAGCAAAATGGCTCTTTTGTTAAAAAAAGTTACAGACTCTGTACTAAGCCAACGGTAACAACCTCTTCAGTTCACAAACATGAGGTTGTATAGATTCCATGAGGATTCAATGAATTTCCAACCCATTCTAAGAAACATCTGCTGATTTCAAAGATCTGGAAACTGATTTTGGTATTTTCAGTAACCCTTGTCTTGTCAATGCTGAAGAGGTGCCACAAAAATATCAAATGGAACTAACTGAGTCACAGTGCAACAGTGTTTTTAGGGCTACAGTAAATTTGAAAATGGTGGCATCCAAACGTTTGATGAATGCATTGGCCCAACCTATCCACAAATAAAAGAAATGGCATCGAAGAACATGCCAATGTCCGCTAGTAGGCTTACTTGTGTCTGCAATCATCTGTTCTCTTTGATGAACTTAAACAAGTCTCGATTCCGATCTCAGTTGATCGACACGAATCTCAATGCAACGTTATAAGTTGCGACGGCACAATTTTTGGTGGGAAATATTGACATGCATGTGAATGCCAAAAGATGTCAAATTTCTTCGTGTCGCAGTGCTATGAATAAATGGTAAATGAAAATATGGATTGTGTCATGGTGTGCAAAATTGTCTGGCCCGCGTAAAATGTAAGTATGTGAATATGGCCCACAGCACCAAATGAGTTTGACGCCCGTGGACTAATGGATGCACGCATTGCATGAACTTGAACTGAATCTTTTAGACTACAGCCATGTGATCAATATATAAAACAAGAAACAGATGATGTTTTGCCTGATGTATCTACGCGTATTCATCATTTTGTCACTGACGTATATTGTAGTTGTGGTTTTGCTTAGAAAGTAGGACTATTTTTATGTAGAACAATATTCTTTCTTTTTTAAAAACGGGTAAAACTACAATCAACACTTGCGTATTTGAGAAACGTAATTCCAGAAGGGCTGGAGAAGATTTTTTATGAAAAATTCTTAATTGTTTTGTGTTTTACACGCAGAAAAATCGGAACGAAAATATAGTTGTTTTTGCCTTTCCTTGCAATCAGTTCGGTTTGCAAGAACCTGGCAACAACAACGAGATTCTGAATGGAATCAAGTATGTCAGACCAGGAAATGGTTACGTACCAAACAAACGGATAAAATTTTTTGCCAAAATCAAAGTTAACGGCAACCACGAGCATCCATTTTACACTGGACTAAAGGTACTATGGGATTACCAGTTGCTCACTTCATCTTATAACTGCCACTTAGCGTTTTATCCAAGACTAAAAATTTTCCTCTTTCACGTAAATAAACAGTTTCTGTACAATTGCATATCGTGTTTACTGTTCATAGTTGAGTTTGCTCAAGTTTTGTAAGTTTTGTAAATTATTGAAAACTTTTTCCGATGGAACACTTGTTTTTATTGTTTCGTGCGGTTTTATGTCAAATGTTTATTTTGGTTTATGTTTCTTTTGTTGTTTTTCCAATTTAAAAAGTGAGTTTTTTTGCAGTGTTATGTCAGAATTCTTATTTTCTTTATACGAATATTTTGGGATAAAATACCAGGGAGTGATTGCAATAAAGATCACTCTGTTTGTGCAATACAGTAGGTTTTATGCAATTTCCAAGAGCGTGTGAAAACCGGTGGCGTAAAGAGAAGCGATAAACAACTGTAGAAGAATGAAGCTTGCACGAATCTTCCTGAAAATCATAAAATGATATCTAACTGCTTCAGAACCGATTTCATGGAAAGTTCCAACTTTGTAGTTGCCTTTCGATGACGACTGAAATCTCAACTTTTAAATCGCACTTTTCAGTTTTGGCAATTTCTAACCTGACAAGCCAAGATCTGGGTTTGTGTGGGGATTTATTGTTCGTTATAGTTTTTTAGACATTGCATCTTTCAGTGTACCTTCTTTTTAGCTGTTATAGGATGGAAGGGTTTTTCATTGTTTTGAGAATTTTTCAGAATGCTTGTCCGCCTACAGGCCTGACAATTGGAGCAACTAAACATCTTTATTGGTCTCCTATAAAAATTAGCGATATCACCTGGAATTTCAATAAATTTCTATTAGACAAAAACGGAATTCCAAGGTAAGTTTTTCTATGTATCAAGTGCACTTTTCAACTATAAATCATTCTTTTTCGATTGAAAAAGCGACTACGGTAGTGTCGCAAAATAGTCTCCACATATAAGCTTGTTCAAAAAATAACATGAGCTTCACGCTTGAAATACTTGCAAACACAATAAGTATGTTGGTCATCTCACGTTTTCTGACTTATTGATTTCTTTTACAACCAATTTGTGCAGACGTAAATATGTATTTCAGGTGGTTTTTGACTTGCGGTAAGCATACCTTTAAACATTTTAAAAGCAATAACTTATTCATGCATTAAAATCGCAGTTTTAAAATTAATAAAGAGTTTCGAAAAATTGTTTATTTTCTGTTTCAAATTAAACAACATTTTAGCAGTGGTTTGACCGAAAAATTAAATTGAGTCTTTGAGATATTAAAGACATGCAGTGTTGCTTTTCAATACGCTTGGAAGCTGAAGTCACAAAGCAACTTTTATCTTACCTGTAGCTTGTGTACGCTATTATATAACAAAAAACAAA
>JGI24159J19872_10006138_pt1 | contig 15610 bp, 7 predicted proteins | sample Ectturendosymbi4_FD_19872 | JGI IMG/M metagenome (IMG submission 19872) | reverse complement strand
ATAGTACGATTCGAACTGTGTAGGAACATTATCTTGCAATAAATTTGTACTTCTTTCAAAAAGCAGGGGTGAACTTTTATTTGCCAAGTGAAAAGGACAGCTTACGATCGAATCAAGGAGTTTGCTAGGCGAATTGTGAGCACAATTATATGAAATGCTCAANAAACTTTTATGGTCTCACTGTGTAACATGGGCTTGAAATAAAATANCAACAGCACTTTAGCGTCNCTCCCTTGTTGAAGCTCATATTGTATCACGGCATAACGCAGCTGTTGCAGCTCAACAATTCGCATCAATCAGTATGAAAAGCATGCAANCCATAGGCCATTGCGATTTTACNGGATGATACACTACACCAGCAAGATGTTCTTTTGCTTGCACTAACAGCAAGGCATCACTGCTGATGCATTTCAGGAAGTGTAACCTATCAGCACGNTGTCACTGGATAAANTATTAAAAGTAGCATACCTATGCANGCGGCTCTGTCATGATACTGACATCGAATTGCCAGATGCTCGACTGTCGTAGACGTTCGATTCACAGACGACCCAATGGTGTCTACGTGCGCAGTCTGTTCTTTCCTCATGTACTTCTCGGCCGTTTTGTAGACCCAGGACGGACAAGTGGCAGAGAAGAGAAGTGTTTGAGGCGGAAGGTCACGGTCTGAAAACACAACAGCAATCACTGCAACGGTGGAAGATCGCAGGAGCAAACACCTAAAGTCGTCGTCATAGGTGAAAAAGTTCAAATAATGCCCAGTTGAGATTACCTTCAGTGTAGACAAATTGCAGTATCTCTTCGACAGTTGGAGCGAAACCCATATCCAGCATATTGTCCACTTCGTCCAGNACCACGTGATTAACAGCACCCAAGTTGAGGTTTCCTTTGCTGTTCACAAAACACGNTATTTGCTCTTTCAGGATGGCAAAATCAATCGGGCAAGTAACGCAATTTCGTCAAAAAACTAGCTTTGTCTNTAAGCATTCAAACATCAAGAAAAAATGAATGAGCCAACCAAGACCTCACTATCCAATACTACNAAAATTGTTCTTGGAGCCATGAGCGATAAATCTCAATTTCAGGAGCAGAATGATACGTACTAACATAGTTGCAGTATTGTGGCTTTTGACTTGAGCAGAAGTTCTGGGCATGACGCTAAACTGCAAGCGGTGATGGATCTACAATTCAGGAGTTCTGCATTTTTTGAATGTATCCTTCAGCTATCACCGGAGTGTTGATGCCTGACAGGGTACAAGCTCTAGATAAAATAGCCACTTTGAAAGGCAGGCAGAACTCCTCAGGTATGTAAAGCAATCAGTTTTGATATGGGGAACCGAGATAGCCAGGTGCGCAATATTTTTCCACTTCGTTAGTCACTTGCATCTGATCCTGGTCCCACAGTTTAAGGTATGACCTTGGTGACTGAGCACTTAGGAATGTTGAGAGACCTTAACGGTTTCATAATGCCAAGATGGTCGCAAAGTGACATTCAATGTGTCTTGGTGGTTGGTATGCAGCGTGGTTCTACTGTACAAACCGTTGGAAAAATTTGAGAGATCGTTTCAGTCCCTCAAAAACCTTAAAGGAACACTGACCACACCTTTCCATGGGATTCTCTAGGGTAGGGGTGGCCAACCAGTCAGAGACCAAGAGCCATATTTCTTGCTGTGTTACCGCATAAGAGCCACTTTCATACACATGGGCACACACGAACATCACCCTATCTGTTCCTCACTCACACACATACCTTTGCTCAGCTAGATTTATTGTAAATATCACACACCAACATGACAATGGCAGAATTTTACAAGCCATTTACTATTATGCATGTTACTGTATTTAGTGGGACTTCTGGTAATTACGTAACAGCTGCGGGTTGGCCACCCCTGCTCTAGAAGATGTGAAGTAACCTACCGATGTCAGGGCAACTCAGCGGTCTTGACCCTTGCCTGAGGTCACTTGGAAAGCTTTTCAAATCAATCATCCCTTCTTGTAGAGGTTCTGCCATACGCTTGGCATGACATCTGCCACAAAACAAGTCTAAACCAAACGCACACTTTCAAAGACACCAAATTTCAACATCCAGGATAATGCGGTTATCATCAATAAATTATCTTCTTTCTGTGTCTCACTTGCAAAATGCCAGCGTTAGGTCAAAATCTGCAGTTCTTACCCAAATCAATTTGATGGTTTGTTGACATGTCAGTACAGGGATACAAGATATGCTTATGTTAAGACCAGATTTTTCAGTCAAGTTTGTTAAGAAGTATCAAAATGTTACTTGCTAAAACAAGTTTTTTCGAAGCAGTTGATACTTTTCCTGGTATTCTGGCTCGTAGTAGACACTTACCAACTGTGCCACTCAGACCATGGCTTAAATTATAAAACCCAAGTTGTTAGTCTTGAACAAGTCACTCACTTCAGATGGTCCAAGATTCTCCCTGGAGTTCCGACGACAATATCAACCCCATTCCGCATCGCAGTTTCTTAATTAATGCAGTAAAGCTTAGATTCATTATAGAGCAATATATCAAAACCATATACCAATTCTGCATAACTGCAGAATANCAGTCANGGTAACTCTGATGCAAACCATTGATTTAGAATTTAGATGCGAACTAGTTTTACTGATTTTAACAAAAACTGAAGTTTACCTTGATGATAATATGGTGCACCGCCATATACACAAACTGACGACAGTGATTGGCTAATAGAAGATATGTCTTTGTGAACTTGAAGTGCCAGTTCCCTAGTAGGAGTCATAATAAGTACCTACATCAGAAAGTATTGTCATTCATGTAAAATTAACAGCGACACCAAAGGAGTGTTGTTAAGAACGCCATGTTTCACCTGAGGAGCTCTTCCACGGCTTTTCTTGATATTTTTTGTCAGAAGCTTTTCAACCAAAGGTAATGCAAAAGACATCTGTCAGCAAACATGTAAAAAAATTAAAACAAAACACAGATGTTTCAGGTATCGACTTCACTGAATACACAGAGCAAGAAGAGTTGTCTACTCACTGTCTTTCCAGTTCCAGTCCCTGTTGATGCAAGAGTATAATTCTTAATGGAGTCAGCTTCAATTTTTGCATATAAAGTTCGATTGGTTTAATGCAAAATAAACCCACATTATAAAAAAATGAGCACATTTTAGTAAAGAAAGCAAATATTGTGCATTTCGTTTGCAGACGACCATTTGCCAGTGTTAAATCAACACCCAACAATCAAACAACACAACAGTAAAGCCTTAGGGTGAAACAAACAGAAGTCTGTTTTTAGCATGACAGTTAGAGGCAGGGCTGTGGAGCTGGAGCCAAAGAAATTTTGGGTGGCTGGAGGTGGAGTCAAAAACTTTTAGATGTTTTTAGCCGAAACCTTAGCCTGAAATTTGGGTTTCATTTCCACAGCCCTAGTTTGTGCTATCAAGCTTGTTGTAGGTACAAATAATAAAATGGTTTTCCGTTTTTAATTGACCAAATCATTTGAGCCGAAGCCAAAACCTTTTAGATGTTGGAGCCGCAGCTGAAGCCAAAAACTTTATATGCCTAGAGCTGGAGTCTGAAATGTGAGTTCTGGCTCCACAGCCCTGGTTGGAACATATAGATCAGGAACAAAACAATAAAATTCGGTTACACTTGGGCTTTTTTACTCTTTAAAGCTTAGGGAACTATTGGGAACAGCTCAACTAAATCAACTCTTTGCTAATATGGTCACCATGGTTAATGACATGCTGACGCTGTAAACCAGGGGTCCACAAACAGTGTGCCATGACTCTTCCACTCTGGGTCACGAAAATTTTAAATTTGCTACTTCTCATTAGACAGAATAAATTAAATCATTTACTATTTTATGTGTTAAGTTTCATATAATTTCGTGCAAGAAAATTTTTACTGCCCATAGTAGTCTTAAAATTGATATTTAATGCAAAAGCACTTTCCACAAAATTATATGCTCACACAATGTTTGGGTCACAAGAATTCAGAAAGATTTTTTCAGGGCCATGTGAAGTAGTATTTGCGGACCCCTGCTGTAAACAACCAAGAAGACCCTTTTAGATTCCTTTGGTTAGATGGCAGTGAGTGCATGATCAATTTGATACGAAAACTATTTTGATAATATTCTGAATAAGCTCCTAATTCTTTGCATTTAATCATGGAGCTGCAGTGTTCAGGGTTCCTACACAATTTTTAATATAGATTTCCAGATTTTTTTGACTTATTCTAGACTTCACTTTTCCGAATGACATACCCATGTCAACTACAGTTACAGGTGCTGTAATGGTTAAAAAGATGGAAGTGAAATTTTCAGCCTTATGAAAAGTATCAGAATAAAATGTTATCAGAATGAATGTCAAAGATCAACTCTGGAAAATTTTTTACTTTTTCCATACTAATAGACCAAAAATTTTTTTTCCATACTTTTCCAGACTCCAGAAGAACCCACACGAGGGTTAGACTTACTTGCTTGAGCAATGAGATCATCACCATCATAAACATGGTTAAATGTTTTGATCTGAATGGGAAACAGGTAGTTTATTCCTTGTTTGTGAAGAAATTCTTTCGTTGGCTCAGTGATTCGAAAATGTGCGAAGTCACCTTGTTGCTTCACAGAATCTTCATGTGCACTGGAACAGTCATCAAGTGTTTTGTCTTGACACTCTTTCTTTGCTGTGGTCTTCTGAAGATCAAATTGACACAATTTGCTAATTGCCAACAAAAGTGAAAATTAGTGTGCAAAATAAATAACAAAAAGGTATCTGAAAAAGAATTTTCATGCATTGCTGAGCATGAACGCTTTTTCACTTATCATATTTATTCTATTGTAAGCTACCGCTTGTTTTTTCATCATTTCATGTGGCTTACAAGAGGAGCTTATGCTTTCTTTTCTTTAACTTATTGCAAGTTTTAGATGACACCCCATCATTCCTTTTCTGTTTTGTCCAACAAACTTTCTTTTTGCATTCTCTTTCTATTCAGCATCATGTGCACACTCCATCACATGAGGGATTATGTTGAGCAGAAGGCAGTTGTAATGGTGAAGCATCATTATCAGAGTTGCCAATTAAACGCAAAACATGCTAGTACGCAAAATTATCTGTGGCTTAGGTAACCTATGTTCAAGTGCAGCTTACATGAAATTTTAAGTCCATTTTGTGTGGATTACAATCAAAGGTGGCTAACATTCAAATAAATACAGTAGGTGGAATTAGGCTTTGAAATGACAGGTTAACCAATATTATAAAACTTTGCAACCCTTAAATTGAGAAATACATGTTTCTCTTACATGATTTAACAGCTTTCACTTCATTTATATTGAGGAGGGTACAAAAACGTGATTTGTAAAGAAAAAGACATGGGCTTGTGAAAAACCAAACTAGGCTATTTGTGCAGACAAGGGCCATAAAAATAGCAAGATGCATGGACCCAAGACAGTGATGCTTACATTACACACAAATTTTCACGATCACTTTGACATTAGGTTTTTACCTATATTGTACATCTGGTTTTAATTATGTGTGGTTAAACTTCTTGAGTAATTTACTAATTAGGTGCCACCAAATAGAGGTTCATAAGCAATCCTATGCATGTCTCTACTCTTATGAATACAATCTAATTGACACATAGTAGGCCANAACATTAAAGTGGAAGTTGCTTTTTATCAAAATTTACCTTATTCAAAANACAAGGGTAACNTTTTGTGTCTTTTGTGGTATGGAAATACATTTTCTTTGCATATTCAGCATTGTTAAAACACAGANGCAGTGTTGTANAAATTTGTAACTTTATATAGCAGTGGTGAAAAACTCTATTTCAATNAGGGGCCACATCAGCACAATGGGTACTGTGAAAAGGGCAGCTGCAACTGTTTTAAAGCAGTATAAATATGCACTTACACAGTACAATCTACAGCACAACTAACTTATGAGTTGCTAAGAAAATGTTTAACAGAGTCAGCATTTAAACAACAAAAATTTCAGATGTGCAGGGAGGTTTGTACATTTTCCAGGTTTGCAACACTTTACAAAAATCATCCTCTATTATCTGGATCATTCACTATCCGATCTCATTTTACATAACCCAAGTTATGCACTCCCTACTAAACCCATGTTTCTGCTCACTTTGTGAATAAACACACCAGTAACTAGATGGCACAAATGATGTAGAAACCATGAAAAAAATCGATGTTTTTTGTTGAGAACAGTCTGAGTGAAATCTCAATTAATTTTTTTCCAGCATTTATTTAGTACAATTTTGAAAAATCTATTATGATGGTACTGTATCATATATTGTAACCAATGTAGAAGATGCACATAAGCATCCATTAAATACACTATAATGCAACAGAACATCATATATTGTTTTAGACGGAGAATATATTTTCTTACTTTTGTCCCGATGCCATGTTGCAAGTAAACGATCTTTAAAAAAACACAACATTGCAAAGCACCAGTTATTCTGAAGCTCAATCAACCTAAAGTTAAATAAACAATGAATGAGCAGATATAATCGGATCGATCATCATTTAAAGTTAACTTCAGACATGTTGAACATGGCTTCGGCTTCCTTGTAAGTCATCATGGACCTATTATGGATTGCGATAAACACTTCATTTAAATCATCTGACTACATTTACTTCATCTACTTTATAAACACAGCATGGTGGCTTGTTAGTAGGTACAGTGGACTGTTCATATAGATCTGTATGACATCACGGGCACAAAATCTTCATCTTATTAGCACCAAACACGCACGTGGACTATCTAAATCAGTGGTTCTCAAACAGGTGCCACTTGGCTCACCAGGGGAGGAATTTCGATTCCTGGGAGAAAATTTTTTAAATTTGTTCCAAGGAAGAATTGGGCTGGAAAAGCTATGGATTAAAAAACCTAAGTTTATATTAACTGTAGGTTCAACACTTTGTAAATTTGTTCTTTAGCAATATTTTATCCCTGAGATAAATCTTCAAGACACCTGGAACCACATCCAGGTATCATGAGATTTTTGCAATCATCTTTGTGATTTTTGTCGGGAGAAATTGACAGTGTTTGTTTTCCCACCTTATGTAAGGTGGGAATATGAAAAGAACTTTGAGAACCACTGGTCTAGATAAATCACAGATAGTGCAGAGTGCAGAATGATGGGTTGTAGTACAAAAAAGGTTGAAAACCACTGCTCTACATAAAGACAGTTACTTGTGAAATCACCAAAAAATAATTGCTGACAATATTTCCAAGATTGCAGTACCTTTCAAACCTTACCTGTAAAGCAGTTGGATTTTTTGCAGTCTTTTCTATTTTGATCTTCTTTTCTGGTGGATTCTCTTGGTCCTTAGGCATCCTACTTAAGGTTTCTGTTTGTTTCTTAAAAAACAACAAACATCCATTCAAAACCAGGACTCACATAACTACCACCAAATGTTATGAACAAAAACACAATCAACAAATCTATTTTGATCTTGTCCAATAAATGACTTTCAAGCAGTACTTGCAAATGTATGCTAAAAAGTGTTGGAAAAGCAAACATAAAAAGTTATAAAACTTTCTGGACATTTTCAATGCATCAGTTTCAGTAGGTAAAAATTTTTAGATTGCTTCCCATGATATGATTGGGATACATTGACAAGGACATGACAGATGTTGCACACTATTACCAGAAAAGGTGTAAGCACAATTACAAATAATTTGCAATAGGCATGGTGTTACAGGATGTGATATTTTACCTCGTACCCAACAAGTGCCATCAAAAACTTATTTGAAAAGTTGAAGGATTTTGAAGAACAGAAGCACCTCTATTACATCACAAATAATCACTTGAAAGTGACCTTCAACAAATGTACAGTGCAGCTTATTGCAATGTGTGACTTTGTATTACGGACAAATCCGGCTAATCATGTTTTTATGTTTTATCACATAATATACTCTAGCTAATCACATAATGATTAATTTTATAATCTAGATAATTAAATAGAATTTGAACAGTTCATTCAATTCACTGCAATTTTGATTTTAAGTTAAAGTCACACAGTACAATGTTTCCCTGTAAGACAGTAGAATGTGTTACAAAACACTGATTGAGTGAAAAATGACAATTACTTCAAAGACAACCACATTCTAACTCATTTTCATTGCAAAAACATAATGACATCGATTTACATTGCACTAACATGAATGTAAATTGGTTACACACATGCTGAGAATAGTAGGGTACATGTATGATCTTAACTGCATTCATTCCGTGATTTAAATTAGAAGTACTGCACAATTCTAGAATCTACCATAAAATTCCAGGATCAAGCTGTTTTTTTTTCGCTGAGACATTTTGGTCATTTTTTGCTGAGACATTTGGTCACTGAAACTTTTCGGTCATTTGTCTCACAGTTGTATTAAAACTTGCCCTAACAGTGTTTTTTAGCATATATTTTCAGTGATTCTGACCAAAATGACTTTATTTTTTTCAGTCATTTCAAAATCATTTCAGTCTATGACTGAAAAATTACTGAAAAAAACAGGGACTAAGTGTTCATAAATAATTACATGGAGAAAATGAAGAATGCTATGATGACAACCTTGCCGAAAGAACACTTTTGAGCAAATTGTCACAACACCTGCTTTGCTGTAGCTTAGCATCACCATGTTATTTCAGCTAGTGAACTAAACTAAGCAATTTTGTTTAGCAACATGTGGTTTTAACACTTCCAGTACTGGGGACAGGGGTTTTACCCAAACTATTACATTGGGTACTGGCTAGGTTTTGACAGTTAGCCACATTTATGCCAACTTCATGAAACATCTTGCAGTTGAAGCTCAAACAGGTGCTTCGTTTGTTAAATTCACCAATTTTTTTCATAGTGTTCATAATTACTTATACAAACTTTCAAGAGAAAAATATTATTGCGAACATCCTACTGAAGTTTAACCTGTATTTCTAGATAGACCAAGACCTCACGATTTCCATTGCATAAAGATATATACACCAGTAGTGAAAGTGTAATAATTCCAGAGAAACTTGGCTAAGTGAATCTGTGATTAACCAGATTCATCTGTATGATTGATCAAGAATCCCATTTACCAATTACTAGCTGTTTATTATACTGGACAGCATTTTCCATGATATGACTAGAATAGTTATGTACAATCTGTTAAAAATTGACAACCAGGTTACAGCAAGCTGAATGAGTTGGAAGCTGCTAGAATCATTCATTCTAAGAATGTATCACAGCATCTTGCTTTTGCTTTCAAAATAGTGGATTCCAGAAAAACAAGCAAAGATCATGCAGCATTAGCTGACATGTGTATCAACATATGCTCACTCAACAAAAGAAAGAATATTTAGCAATATGTATTTTTAATTGTTGACAACAGCAAAGAAAGATAACATTTTTGGCCAGTTGATTACCTAGATGTGACAACCACTATAATCAGAGGCAAATCCTTATATCTTAAAAACCTTTTCATATCTGACCATGTATGAGGTAAAGTTAAAATGTTGAATTGGCTACTACATACAAAAAGGTTGTCTACTTGATACAGACAAAAGTCTACAAATAATTAGCCCAGTGGTTCTTAAACTTAACAAACATGCCAAACCCTTAACGTAGTGTTCCAAGCTTTTGTCGAACCCAATTTTGCTTAATACAACAGAAAGTAAAAATGGGTTACTGAAATCAGATGACTTTCATCGAACCCCAAAAACAGCACTATCGAACCCTTGCTGTGTACCATGATCTCCATTGAGTGCTTGTTGCTACTGTTGCAACCACTCCGCTGGCGTTGCACTGAAATGCGGGGTTCACCACGAACGGAATGTGCGCGAAGAACAACTCCATATATATGTGGCGCGAACAAGCAATAATATAATAGAGTGATCTCGTCGGGTGAACTCCATTGTTGGCTGCCATAGTGCAAAGCTTTGCGCACATGCCGCTTGGGCTTTCCGATCACAACAAAATGGTGCTGTGACCAGGATGTGTAGGTCATGCCGGGTTTAGCCTTCACACAAAGAACGTGCGATTTGTGCGGTTCGTTGTAAAAAGGAGGGGATGTTGTTGCAACCACTCCGCTGGCGTTGAGCTGAAATGTGCAGTTCACCACAAATGGAATGTGCGTGAAGAACAACACCATATATATGTGGTGCGAACAAACAATAATAGAATGATCTTGTCAGGTAAACTCTATTGTTGGCTGCCATAGTGCGAAGCTTTCCGCACATGCCGCTCAGGCTTTCCGATCACAACACTACAAAATTGTTGACAGCCAAACTTCATTCACTTTATGTTAACACCTTTGTAGCCAGTAAGACTTCAGCCTAAAACAGGCAGTTTGAACGTGCCTTAGCGACTGCAACTTCTCTGCCAGTTGCACAAGAGAGCTGTTCAAACCCTCAAAAGACTCAGCAAGTCTTCTAGTTTGCAATGAAAAAAAAATTTTTTGAATTTGAGTTTTGGATTTTTTGTGAGTGACATCATAAGTGGAGTAGTTTTAGGCCTTTCTGGCCCACTTCATCTGGCCCCGGGCCAGAACCACCAGATGACAGGATTTCACTCAAGTTTTTATTGGAAACTAGGCTAGAATCTGAGTCTTTTGATACTTTGGATGACTTGCTAGGTTTTCAGGTTCAAAAGTTATGATCTAAAAACAACAAAGTAAGCAATTAATCCACTAATTAGATAATTAATGAATTTGTTGTTTTTAGATCATAAACTTTGGACCAGAAATGTTAGAAGGTCAATCAAAGGTTTAAAAGACTCGGATTCTAGCCTAGTTCCCAATGAAAACTTGAGCGAAATACTTCTGTCTAGTGTTTGGGCCCTAGGCCAGGTAATATGAACCAAAATCCTACCTCACTCACAAAAAACCTGAAACCAACAATTTTTTTTTATTGCAGACTCCTAGACTTGCTGAGCTTTTTGAGGGTTTGAACAGCTGTAGCACAATCAGTGGAGGAGTTACACCATCACTAAGACACGTGAAATTGATTTTAGGCTGATTTCAAAGTATGGTACACAGCGAATGTGTTAAGGAGTCAGAAACTTTAGAAAGGTTGGAGTTGGACATTTTACCTCTGACCCCACAACCCTGATATCAGTGATGCATGCTCATTCCTGAGCTTCTGACCTAATAACATGATTTTAGTTATTGTTAATCCAAATTTCCCTGGTACACTGTGGTTTTTCAGTCATTGGCAAAATGTTCAAAATAACTGAAAAAATTAAGTGAATTTAGTTATGATGCTTTTTTCAGTCATAAAAAATATTAAAAAATGAACAGTATCTTTTGAGCTATTTTGAACAAACAACCAAAACGTCTCAGCAAAAAGAAAAATGCAGCTTGTACCTATTCTAAAGTATTTGTCATAAAAAATAACTGGCTTCTCTTTTCTATCAATGTGGTATCTTTGCTGTTACTGCACAAAAATATATCCATACTTTGAACTCATGCCTGAGCCACTATTTTTGTGCTAATTTGCACCACCATAACTTGCCTGCCAATTGAGCTAAAGAGCTGTTCAAACCTTCAAAAAATGCAGCAAGTCTTCTAACGTTCGTTATACCAGGGATAACAATTTTTAGTTTTTTTGCAAAAATTATGGCTTTTTGGTCAACTTTTGAACCCACAACCATACAAAGTCAATCAAAGGCTCAAAAGACCCAGATTCTAGCCTAGTTTCCCCTAAAAACATTAGTGAAATACTTCATCTAATGGTTTGGGCCCAGGGCCCGATGGGGCCAAAGTGGCCTAAACCTACTGCACTTATGACGTTTCCCACAATAAAAAACGTAAAGACTCAAAGACTTGCCAAGTCTTTTGAGGATTTGAACAGCTCTCTAGCACAATCAACTGGTGAGTTATGGACTTGCTGCAAAGTGGTGCAAAAATAGCGTCTCATGTGGGATTTCTAAGTTTGATATATTCATACACCAGCAGCGAACGTGTTAAGAAATGTCAGACAACATTTCATAAACATCCAATTAAATCAACAATCCTATTATAGTCATTGCAACATTATCTTGCCATTCAGGATAATTGGCAAATGCAAAAGGTTCTGTATCAAGCTTTTGAACAAATTTCAGGCATTTTTAAGCTTGAGAAAAAGCAACATTCTTACAAGCTAAACCAATATGCTAAATTTTACACATACTCTCTTATTATCTTTTTTATTGGTCTTTGTTTCACTTAAAACTTTCTTTTTCTTCTGCTTTGATTTCTTTTTAAGCTTCTTCGATACATGAAGTTCACAACTTGAGCCATCAGCATCCACAGACTGTCTCACTGGACTTTCTAAAATGTCCACCATTTTAAAACAAACTCTTTAATCTAGAAAAACTTAATGACAAGGGTAATCACACAAGATTACCTAACCTGCTTCACATGATATCCATTAATATACTCTTATACAGGCTATAGGAGTCAGGGTGGTGATCAATAGCTTATGGTTCCTTTGAAAAAGCTACACTTGTAGTTTATGTCTCAGAAAAATTTATGATCATACCCCACACCATTGGTTTCACACACTGACAGACTTCATCATAATGCAAAGCACCATCAGTAGAAAATTCATTTGTGACCAACCTTGTTAACACATTGTGTGCTGCATTTCACGTTGCGATGTTGCAGTGTGCAACAGGCCATGATCCCGTGTTTGAAAATACACTTTAACATCTTGGCGGCCGGGGTACAATATATTTGTACTTTGGAATCGGCCTACAAGCAGTTTTCAGTTCCTTACCAACTCCGTAGCTCCTCCACCGATTGTGCTAGAGAGCTGTTCAAACCCTCAAAAGATTCGGCAAGTCTTCTAGCTTGCAATGAAAAAAATTTTTTATGGGTTTCCGGTCTTCTTGTGAGTGATGTCATAAGTGAGGTAGGTTTTTGGTCATTTTGACACATGTTACTTGGCGTAAGGCCCAACCACTAGATGGACTTATTTCACTGGAATTTTCATTGTAAACTAGGCTAGAATCGAGTCTTTTGAGCCTTTGATCGACTTTCTAACGTTTCCAGTTCAGAAGTTATGATCTAAAATAAACAAATTAATTAATTATCTAATATGGGATTAATCAATTATATATTTTGTTTATTTTAGATCATAACGTTTGAACCCCAAACCTCAGCAAGTCATCCAAAATATCAAAAGACTTGGAATTTAGCCTATTTTCTAAAAAAACTTTCGTGAAATACTGCCATCTAGCAGTTTGGGCCCAGGGCCAAATGAAGTGGGCCAATGAGGCCTTCCACTGATGACGTCACTCACAAAAAATATGAAACCCAAAACCAAAAAATTTTTTTTCATTGCAAACTAGAAGACTTTCCAAATCTTTTAAGGGATTAAACAGCTCTCTACCGCTTTCAGCGATAGAGTTATGTCTGCGCAAAGCCGTGTGTGAACTGCTTGAATTAACCCAGCTGCACAAGTGTTACAAGCACTATCAGAAACATTCATTTATTACCGAATTAATCATGCAAGTGGTTCGTGACTGTTTTGAGGAACTTTTTTTTTTTGTCACTCAGGTTCACATAATTAAGAGAATGAAGAGATGAGCAGAGAGCAGTTTGCCATGATAGAGTTCTCACAACAATTACATGTCCTGATGACCTTGTTTAAACATAAAAAATCCACGATGTTGGTTTGCAGAGTTTTCTGCTGCTAGACATTGTTGGTTTGCAGAGTTTTCTGCTGCTTTTAATAATATTGGACAATCAGGTAAAATACAACTTATTTCTATGTATAAAAATTATAGTATCAAGGTTGAAAATGGCAATATTCCAATAACAGACCCAGAAAAAGGCTCACCGAAGGTCCAAACTGTGCAGTAAGTGTGGCTCAAGAATGGCGTTGCACAGGGATCCATCTTGGCACCCTATCTTCAACATCTACATCTCTGAGCTACCAAACACCTAAGTATGCATCCAGAAAGTATGCATATGCTGATGGTCTAGCAATCATTAATGCTGATGGAGACTGGCTGGCAGTGGAAGGGGTGCTGAGCAAAGATGATGGCAGCTGTAAGTGAATACCTCCAGACCAGGAAGCTAAAGCTCAGCACTACAAAATTGGTGCTGGCGGTCTAAGACTGCCAACATCAAATGGAAAATGGAAGACTGAGTCTTCCACCTCAACAACAAAGAAGCTAAACGTGAGATGAAAGTTAACTTCAACAATGAAACCCTGCCTTTCTTCTCCAAACCCAAATACCTTGGAGTAACATTGGACAGGCCACTCACATATCACCAACACCTCGAGTCATTTTGCAACAAGTTGACATCATGTGTTGCACTTTTGAGGCGGCTTGCTGGAGTAACAACGTTCTGAACAGCCACCTTAGCCCAGGTCCACTCAACAACAGAGTGTACTGCGCTAGCTAGTGTGTAGGGATGGGCATTTAGGAATACTGAATCCAGAAGGATTCGGATCCTGCTAATTCAAACCGGGTAATTGGATTCGGTTTAGATCTTCCACAACATCAGCAGTGTACTTGGTTCCACCACATGGAAGTTAATGCGCACAAACAGACATTTTTTCAGTCCATTCACATGTGTTTTTCTCTTGCACTGCATGAAAACAAGAGCACTACTGCACATGCATAGACATTTTACAGTACATTCATGTGTGTTTCTCTCTTGCACAACGTGAAAACGGCACTAAAAGTGCACGCACACAGACATTTTTTCGGTCCACTCCTTGCGTTTTTCTCTTGCACCATGTCGGCAAGCAGAAACTTTGCATACACTGACATTTTGTCTTTTGCATACACTGACATTTTGTCATTCACCACATAAGCTTTTTTGAGGCACCAATGTGNGCAGTGATTTNTGCAGTTACTAAACCANCTACATGCATTTGTAAGTCATTGAGTGCATTGTTTCCTTCATGTTTTAAAATCAGTTGNAGTCGTTTTGTTAACGTGTCAGCTAGAGAAATGCCTGGAGAGTTGAAAACTGTGAATGAGCAGTTGCCTGTGCTTGGACAAATGGCTTGAAAAAAACCTTTGCATAACTTGCCACATAAGCTTCTTCTAAAAGACCTTTTTTCAGTGCATAATTAACTACCACTTAGTTGCGATCACGGTTAACATGCAGACATTTGGAAAACCTCAATTTATTGCACAACATCCGCGGCGCATTGCTTTACTGTCATTGCAGCCCCCCCTTGTGCCATAGTTACTCAGCAGTAACCTTGATCAAATATTATACGCTGCCACTACAGGTTTCTAATGCAAGTGTTTTGGAACAGGCAACAGCATTTCCCTTCTGACGTTGTATACGATTATTACGAAACAATCACGTTCCTCCACGTGTGTGCTACTTGACACCGTTGGTATGTGTAGCTTGACAAAAAACCTAACATGGAAATTTCATGAACTGTGGGATATAAAAATGCTTCTAGATGTTCTAAAAATCCCTTGCTCCTGAAACAGTATTTTAAATGCTTTAGTTTTTAGTAAAGCAACGGTCATCAGTTCAAACGTAAATTCAAAGTTGATGCGGGCCAGTGCATTGCATGTTATCTTAAAAGCGCACACTGCGAGTGTGATGCAATAATTGCGCGTATTAGTCAGGGAACGTTTCTCGCACTTACAGCCATTTTTCTGCTTGCTTTGGACTATACATACAC
>JGI24159J19872_10006137_pt1 | contig 15613 bp, 9 predicted proteins | sample Ectturendosymbi4_FD_19872 | JGI IMG/M metagenome (IMG submission 19872) | reverse complement strand
CGTGTGTTATGCTAATGTTGCTAATTCGTTTATGTGCTATATTTATCTTAAGTACATTTGAGCAAACTACGTTCTTCTGAAACCAGGCGTGTACACTCCAATATTAAAAAAACATCAGGTGGTACGCGATCTCAAAAAGTTTGAGAACCACTGATCTACATGAAACCCCCTCAGTAAACATAAGTAAGAACAAGATTAATCGAGGCTTCTCAGAAAGAGAATAATCGATTAGATCGATGTTAAAGCGACCATAATCATGTCCTTCAACCTTTCCTTTACAGCGCATAGTTCTGCTGGTCCGGTTTTATGATTTTTACATATTTTGCTATTGTTAAGACAAACAGGCTTTTGGCGAAGTTTCAGGTTCGTAGCGTATTTATACCGAAAGTTACGTCCATTTGTGGAACATTGGGGGCTTACTGTACAAGATTTTCAGATTTTCTCTTCGCTGTTTGCACTAACTTACAAATATACCTTTTCGATGGGAGTTACAGAAACAATTAACTTACAAAGAAAAAGCCGTTATTAGTGAATACGTGCTAACAACGAGTATGATAAGATTTGCAACGGGTTTTGTCAAGCTTCCCACAGAGACGGAAGTTGCATTTAGTTGCTACACATACTTTTTGTGTTGTTTCGGCACACTTCGCATTGAACTTGACTTAATGCGGATGCTAAAAGTAATCAACGCATCGAAGTGAATATTCTGGGGTAGTTCAGCCGCAACATTGTTTGTTGTTTCGCGGTGCCTTTAAACCGAGATGCGTGACTTTTCGATCTCCAAGCTTGCAGCGAACCCTTCATGCAGCAGCAATCGTAGTATCGGGAACATTGACAAACAGTGGTCAATACCATTTTTGCCGCGTATTGTTGGGCGGTTAAGTCTCCAACAAGCGGTCCATGACCCCATCCTTTTGTCATAAGAGATGATGCTGTGTGTCTCCTTTCTTGCTCCTTTACCAGACGTCTAACCTTGTGTACTGCAGCATCACTCTTCCAGTTGCTTGCAATCGTCACAAGTGAATTGACGTGCTACTTGTCAACATAAACAATCCTATCGTAGAGCAGTGTAAAGATAGTCGAAACGCCCTGTTTCGTGCTGAACATCTTTAGATTGGTGCCCCTTGTTCTGTTTTCTCTTATCGCCACAGTCGCTCGCACACCGATCGTAGCCAAGTCAGACATCCAAACTAAAACTTGTTAAGAAGTTATTGAAGTACTTCTCATGCGGCGAAACACTCGTGTTTGCTGCGGTCAATCACGTGATTGATTACGCGACATCCAAAAGCTTGACCTTCTGGGTTTTTCTGAAGATTAGTGTTCACAAATCTTTGAGCTAAATTTAACCCCTCAAAAAGGGCATATTCGGTGTGTTTTTTACATGGAGAAATAACCCAATATGTATGCTAAAAGTGTTTTGAAAACGAGAATAATTTTTGCGGATTCACAATTATGCTTTACTCCCAAAAGGCAATTTCATGAAATTGGCGTTCACAGAAATGTTCGTTTATGCAAGGTATTTTTCGTTAAGTCTGTCAAAATGGCAAAACAACTACTTAAAACATTTAAACAACATCACAATATCTATAACTAATAACAAAAGTGTTAAAACGGCTCGAAAAAATTTGTTCTATTCGTGGAACAACGACAGGACAACGATTAACGGCAGTGCAAGAAGAGTAGAAAAATCTACACCTAATACCTCTTTCGCAAACACGGACTCGTAAAGGTCCGGGTGATCGAAATACTCCTGCATGTCGAAGCCGCCATCTGTTTTCCGTCTGAGGTGGTTGTGCATGTCGACCACACAACCGTAAATCTGGCTAGCATCTGAAAACAGCAAGAGAAACAGGGCGTTGGACGGATTGTAAAACGGTACAAAGAAAATGACACACAACTTAACTGGCAAGCCTAGCGCCTTCAACGAACAATGCAGTGTTCGCCGCTTCATGAGCTCACCCATTTCACAAAGCCCAATTTGGTGAGGTCGCAAATTGCTGTATTTGTTCCTGTAGTAAAATACCCCGTTTCAGAAGGTATTTTACTATATAGTTGGAAGACCAAAACCACGCTTTATACGCTCATTTCGGAGTACGATTGCTTGGTATTATGCGCATAAGATAAGAAAAGAGCGCTTAATGTCAAATGCAGTTAAGCCACTCTTTCGTTGTTCCTTCACTTCTTCGCAGCATCTCTCCTTCTTTGTTCCCGGCGGCAACATAGTTTATGATCCAGCTGTTGCGTCACAAGCTCAATTGTACGGGCTGCTTGTTTTTGCAAACAATCCATAGTCGTGCTGCGACGTTGCTGTTGCCGAACTTCATTGTGTACAGTCGTATACAGGGAATGAAGCGACGAAAACCGGCTTCCCGCTCAATAAGCCCATAAATGGCCTGGTCCAAAGGTGGCGACTACAATTCATTAGACACAAAGAAAACCCCGTAGCTGTGTTGAAACGACAATTCTGTTCGTTAGGACAGTATAGAATATGCTTAATATACATTTCATTCATTTTGACATCCGCTTTTCCTATTGGAGGGCCGCGGGGCAGCAGCTCTAGGTCGTGAAATACGTCTTGATTTTCAGCAGCCTCTGATAGTTCCGCTTGCTCCACACCAAGATGAGACAAAGCAGGTCGAAGATATAACCACGCCACCTGGTCTTTGGTCGACCTCAGCGTCCCTTTCCAGCGGGTGTAGGCAGCAGGACCCGCCTCGATAATCTTTCCTTCGGTATTCTGGCCACATGGAATTGTAACTTGGATCTCTCTATTCGTACAAGTGATTCGACATTCAGGGCTTTACAAATTTCACAGCTGCGCAGTTTTGGCGAAATGTCACGCCGTGAACTCTACCCAAAAAAAACCTGTTGCGTAGCGAGCGCAGTGGGGCCTCCACTTGTGCATAGCTGTTGGAAGAGGCCAGGTTTTTTTAAGGTGTTTTAGGTACCCGATTCGGGCCCTAGAATTTAAAATCGGGCCCTAGAATAAGAGAAAATTATCACCGGGTCCCTAGAATCAGAGAAATCGGGTCCCTACAGGTCCATACCGGGTGCCTAACATTTTCCTTTAAAAAACCCTGAAGAGGCTGTCGCGAATTTTACGAACGACCCCTCTGCCTAAAACCCAGGCGCGGTTCTTTGGACAAACCAGTCGCGCTGTTGTGGTATCAGGGGTAACACGGGAAGGCGTTGGTTGCTGGCACATTTGTGTAGGAGTGGCCTTGCGCTGAGTCTACTGCAACATAGTCTCTCCTTGTCAAGTACAGCAGTTGTTGCGTGTCTGCTATTACAACAGAACCGCCAGACCCGAAAAGCAGAAGCTATATTTTGCGCTATCATTTTTCTGAACGGTACAAGCGGACGATGTTTTCGGCCTCTTCTGTTTAATATACAGTCTCTACTGATAATTAATAAATTTGTCTTAAGACGGAATATTGTATATACAGTAGTACGCTTGAAAGGTAGACTACGCTTTATAAGTGCGCTTTTCGCTATCGTGAACAAATAAATGTGAACAATACCTTGGGTGACGAATATTCAAATTCATGCGATAGCGGAGCGTTACTGATCCCGTCAAAGCACAATGAAAAGGGTAAGACAAGAAGGTAACTGAGAAGCTCGAGTTGTCGGACAGCTACAAGGCTTTTCCTTCAGTCAGCGCGAAGCGGCGCAACAAGCTGAAATTTTATCAGATCTTGCTAGACATGAAGTTGTCATACACACATTAAGCGTAGTGAAATGTAACAGGGCGAGAAAAGACGAAGGAGTGGAAAACGCCATTTTTTCGATTCAAATTTGTCTTTGGAGTAGACTGAACACTACTCAAGGCATGAAAATGTTTAGCTCTGTGAAAATGTAAAAAATAAACACCTTGGATAAAAGTCGCCATTCCAACAAATTACATTGTTACGCTGTTGTTACTCACGCGCATAACGAATAAATTGCACTTAATTGATTTAGCATCTGGCTGGATTGTAGATTCGACTATTATCAGAAGCTACGATTAATACATCCTGCGCTTATTAAATCCAAAACGGACTGGGGTGGATCTATTACGAGTATTCTATTGTATGCGCTGCTGGGCTGGCAACTGCAGAGGCAATTAAGCAACCACAACAGCACCTTCGCCGTAAGGAGAGCAAAGTTCCATTATAAACGCTTTGTCCTCCCGTGGTAGTGTCACGATGAGTCTGCGGGCGCGCCTATCTCCACCTGGTCTACGTCGGGGGTCATGCAGCTCTTTTCACAGTGAATGCTGCTGAGGTGGAATGCCGATGAAAGCACTACGCGCAAAGCTTTTTCTTGCACCCATCCTTTAACATCAAGGGTGGATAGGCCACAAGTTTTCAAATCTTCGGTATGACTTCAACGGAAACCCAGCCTATCGACTTCAGAAGCGCGTGTTTAACCTGTTGCATCACTTGGCCGGTTCCGCTAAGTGCTTTTTAGTATCCTTTGTTTCTTTACTACGTTGGTGATGAAAGATAGTTCGCGACAAATTTTGTTGACGCTCAAATAGGACAAATTTGAGCGTCAACAAACTTCATCGCAATAAAGCTTTCGCTGAGAGCGTTATCTTCTATTGCAACAGCAATAAAGAAAATTACTATTGTAAAAGAAGAAGGACAGAATAGCACTTGCGCTTTCAACACAGGCATTTTAAACTCCTCAGACATGCCAGAATGATTGGAGCAGCAGAAGAGTTTTATTCGAGCAACGCGAAAGCGGAAATGCAGGTAAAAACGATTAGCACAAGCGACCACTTTCATGTTGTCGGAAATTCGATACTAAGAGAGAGCTCGGATAAACCAGGGCAATTTAAAAGTTAATTGAAAACCACGCAGTTTGTGAGCATCGGCTGTCTGTTAGCGGTCAACCAGCACTGGGCACAAACATTGTCAATTAATGATCTCGTGGTAAACAAAACTTTTTTCAGTCTTAAAGGAGATAAAAACATAACAACTTTCAATACATTCAAGGAGATGAAAACATAAATACTTTCAAGCATTTCATTGAAAGAAGTTCACATTCAGATGCAGATGGTTGTGTCTGCTGAAATTCTCAAATAACTAAAAAATAAAAATAAAACAGCTCGCTTACTGTAGCGCTACACTCACCTCCATGTTCAGCGACATTTTTCAGTTCGTGGGGCTCAACGTAAACGTGCGGGAGTTCTCTGAATATTTCCTGCGCGCCCTGGAAAAAAGTTTGCGCGATTAAGAACAGCCCGGCAAAGATTTTCAAAAGTGAGTCTTTCACACTTACCATGGACACATTGCCGGTACCGGTGAACGCAAATGTGAGGGGTCCGATGGATTCGGGCAAACGTCCCAGCGAGATCTCATAACCAGCATCGCGGACCGCTTGAATGGCTTGCCCAGATGTCCTGTAGTTGTGCGAAATTCCGATGTGCTGGGCGATATAATGGACGTTTAGTTGTACTGTTTTTATTACTGAAGTGGCATGCGAGCCACTTTCAAGTTGTCTAAAGTAAGTTAGTGCATTACCTGACAAACTGCAATCACTTAAGCGCACGAAAACGTTTGAAAATAGGTTTCTACACAAAAAAAACGTTCTCTTACCAAGTATTTGTAATAAGAAACAAATGTTTACGAATCAATTCAGCGAGAAGTAACGAAAACAGAGTTTATTCAAAACTGGCAAAGCTATCAACTATCGCTTGTTTTTTATATTTCACCATCTTTTTATATTCCGCCAGACTAACGGCTTGAATGTCATCAGGAAATTAAAGTTAAGCCACAGTTTCTTAGAAAATTGTGTGTGTCGTTCACAAGTTGATAAGAAAAACAAAATAGGACGACGACGAGAAAAATTAATCCGTTTTCTTTGTCAGTACTCTTTTAAACTTGCGTGTGAAAAGTACGATTGCTTTTGTGAATCACACTACATTGTGAAGCACACAACAAAGCTTACAAACAATGACCGTCAAACATTGTACAACACGCTGTATGCTGCATTGCAACGTGATGGGAAAAAGTAAATACCACAGAATTACCATGGCGCACGCAGATAGCTTTTGCTCCACAATAAAAGATAAAGCTTTCTTGATGAAAAGAACGAAAAATTGCATTAAAAATACCATAAAAGGAGTATGATGTCCGAGAGCAAGTAGCCTGAGCCCCATTCCATGCAATATGTTGATCATTCCCGCTAATCCAGCATATTTTCCGAAAGCCACGACGCGCATTCCGCTGTCTTCTTCCATCTTTTCATAATCAATCAAACGAATATTCTAGAGAATAAAAGTTACTTTATATTTTGCAAATGAAAAACGAGCATCAACCAATGTTTAAAATAACCGAATTCGAATTATTGGTTTTATCAGAGAAACAGCCATCCCTTTGAGTAGGTTAGTACAAAATAAGCTGAAGTTTGAGCAAGTTCAAATCCAGTCTCAAAACTTTGCCTTATTATTTGCCTGCACCACCTGCTCTTTTTACACAGAATTCAATGGCCACATATCAGAAAGTACCTCCAAGGCAGTACCGGTAAAACCTTTTATGGGTCAGGCGAATAGCGCACTTGCAAGAAGGCAAGCACAAGGTGAAGAAGGATTCCGTTCTACGCCAAAAAAACTTGTATTGAACAGCTTTTCCACGAACATTGGGTTGAACGTACGAGATAATTGAGTAAAAACTTTTCATGTTCCAACTCAGTCAGAGCACGCCCAACCTACCTAAGCTTCTTACATGTATAATTCTAGTCGATGAACGATTTGAAAATCACAGAAAGCTTTAAATGGTCAATGCAGTACAAAATACCTTATCCAAGATAGCATCCAGCATGGCCATATTTTCTCTTTGAGCTTTGATGGTATGAGAAAAGAAAATGTACGTTTTGTCAGGAAGCAGCCGCTCACTTGGCACTTGCTTCACTCCCAGAATTACAGATGCTGCACTGAGGTCCTCCTCAACCGTCGCGCCAGCTGAGACATATTCCTTTAAACATTTTTACTGTAATGAGTGGCAGTCATTTTTTTGTTATGCAGCACAACTACATGGACTCAAACACCAATTGTAGAATAAAAACAATAAAATGATTGCCGCCATCTCAACAGTAGGCTAGTAACGTTCATCACTGCAACCACACTAGACTGCAAAACATGACTGTTACTAGGGTCTCTAAACATTTTGTTAGTAGTCACTACCCTAACTTCATTTTTCAGCACAGCAATGTGAATATTTAACTAGGGTTGGACAAAGGTATTAAGTCATAACATTACCAGAGTGTTTTCCTACACAAAATGGTATGCTGAATAAATTTGTAATATTGAAATTCAAGCTGTTATCACTATGTCGGTCAGAACAGTCACATTTTTTGAAAATGGCACCTAAAATAGATAGTTGTGATAAATTGTGAGTGTGATTTCTTAAGCATTTCTTATGATATGTCTTTTTTATGATTTTCAAGGAAGCTGGAACTAAGTTTTATGCCATTTTGCAATTAAAATCAATTCGGAAGGGTACTGTATATTATGGAGGAACAATCATGATTTCAGGGTAATTGTTTGCAAGTACCACGACAAAAATCAACTTTTTTCACAATCAGAAATCACAAAACATTACAAGAACAAAAGAAAGTAAATAAAAATAAACATAGCTTTAAATAAAAATATTTTTTTATCATCACACTCTAACAATATCACATCAACACTGAGACTAAAACACTGTTCACATCAAAATTGTGTTCGGATTCTAATTTCACAGCATCCCTGATTGAATGCTTCAATTCATCCATGAAGAATTTTTCTTGCATTTGGTCTACTGCAAGAGCAGACACACAACAACCACTACACGTGAAAAGAGCCTATTTTTTGCACTCATTTTTCTTAATGGTACAGGTGGACAATGTTTTTGTTCTCTTCTGTTTAACATATTTACGGATAATAAATTTGTCTTGGGACGGAATATTACAGTTAATATGGTATGCATAAGAAAGGTAGACCACACTTTATAAATCCACTTTTCACATTATGAACAAATATTATGTGAGCAATATCTTGCATAATGAATATTCAAACCTGATCAATGAGCAATACCTTGTGTGATGAACATTCGAACTAATGCAATAGCGAAACGTTACTGATCCCGTCAAAGCACAATGAAAAGGGTAAGACAAGACAAGAAGGTAACGGAGAAGGTCGTGTTGTTGGACTGCTACACGTAAACGCTTTTTCCTCAATCAGTGCAAAGCGGTATAAGAACTTTGAGTTTCATCAGAGCTTGCTAAAAAGAGTTTTTCCAATTGGTAGAAACCATTCTTTAAGTCTGACTCTGCATCACTGACAGATTGTCAGATCAACTGTCAGATACAGGTATGAAATTTTCGCAGGCAGTTTTGTCTTGGTTGGAATCATTTAGCCTGTGGATATCAGGAGCTGTAAGCAACCTACATTTTTTCATTTATCTAAATTCAGTTCAATTTTTCTTTTTCTTCAAATCCACTTCTTTCAACATTGCAAGCTGGCTGGACTGCCTCACCATCTACAGGATATCTGCCTCCACACTCTTGCCTTTGGCAGATGGACGATCCCATTCTCATTGCAATTTCCTCTCTTATTTGGATAAACCTGGGAATGACTTTCTGAGGTGTGTGTTGATAACCACATTCTTCCTTGTAGTGTAGCAGAACCTGTTTTTTTTTTCAGACCGAAATATTTTTGAAATGACCAAAAAAAATTACATCATTTTGGTCAGACTGTCTGAAAATATAGGATAATGAACACTGTTACGGCAGTTTCAAAGCAACAGTGAGACAAATGACCGAAATGTCTCAGCGAAAAAACAAAAAACAGAGCAGAACCTCAACCAGTTTTGGAGCTGTAAAGAACAAATCTTACAATGCAAACCTTATAGATGTTGACTTTGATGCCCAAGGTTTGGATTGCACCACGTTCTGGAACTTGCTTTGCCAATTCTGGACTGAATTTCTTTGTCAGCAGAGCAGGTATTGGACATAAAAGAATCTAAGTAGCAAAAGCTGTCGACTTATTAAGCCTAGGCCCTTTCACAATGATATCTACATGGGGTATATCAGTGCCCCCCATCAACCAATGCATTACAACAGTCCTTTTTTATTTCATTGACCACCAGCACGATATTTTTGCCTACCAAAGGTCATCTCTCACTCTCAGTTGCCCTGTTTTTCTCTAACTTCTTTTGCATTCTTCTCCAGGAAGTCCATCACACTGAACCATCCAAGAAGTTCTTATAATGTTCTCATTCAGTCCTAAGGGGACCATCAGTGGGAATATAAACATTTCACCAAGTTTCACAAAAACATCTAGGGCAAGATCATTGGCATTCTAGTCAACAATTTTGTCACAGAAGTAAATTATAGATCAGTGACACTTAGTGAACTCTTGGCAATCTCAGCTATGCGCCCAACACATGAAGCTTTTGAAACTTTGGATGCCAATTTGGAACATTTCCATACTGCTTTTACACTCTTTAAACTGAACGTACATAGACCACTTTTGCGAAGGCCACATAACTACCTTTGCAATTATCTGAGTAGAAAACACTACACTCAGCTGTCATTTAACTCCATATCTCACCTCTAACCTTTCATGGTATTCAGGATCCTTCAACTGAATGTCATACGCTTGAATTGTCATCTGCTAGTGGCATTCATTACTCTTTTAATGCCATACTGATATTTTCTGTGTTTTCTGTTATACTCTTAGTTAACCAGGGTCTTTCAAAAGATCTAATAGTAGGTTTAGGGTTTAAGTTTCACATTTTTAGCAATCTAGACTTGACTTGCTTCCTTCTGAAACACAGCTGTTGTTCCAGCGCTGATAGAACACAAGTACAGCATGCAACCCATCAAATGGGCTGTGGTCTGTAAATTTGCTTCAAATGACTTTGATGGCATCTTCTTCATGGCATACATATCCACGAATTTCAAGTCAGATAGCATGACAGTGAAATATTTTCTATAAGATAGAGATGCTTTCACCTCATGTCATAAGAAACAATGCCCACTACATATAGTCTGGGATACCACTGCAACTTTGCCGTGATGCACATCATCACATCATGTAGAAACTTTGCCCATAGACAGACCATGAACATCTTTGGTGCAACATAACCGTTTTGTACCATTCGTTTTAACAGAGATCTGGAAATGTGACCTTGAATTATACCAGGTAGCCAAAATTGCAAAAATACATAGTGTATAACTTGAAATTACACCTGAAATGGATTCTGTGCCCTCAACAATTTAATAAATTCAACTCATGAGACATAGGGCATCAATGATATATTGAGAACATTTCATTTTCCATCACTAATGTCAGTATGAGGCCAAACAATGACCTTATTCTGAATTAAGCCATGGATGAAAGCAGGGGTGCACAACATATGGCCACATGCAGCCTTTGATAAAAATTTACACAGTAGAATTTGCCTAATTCGTCACCTCAAGGGAATTAGAAAAAAGTGACAATTTTGGCGAAGTGACAAATTATGCAAACAGGTGAAAACTCTATCATAGAAGCTCATATACTTTATCATAGTAACTTGTATAAATAGTGCACTTATTTGCAGTAAAATACAAATTTGTGACATTATGGTTGAATACAACAGTTCCTCTACTCTATCTAGACTGCTCCATTTAATCTAGCACCTTTTAAATCTTTAACAAACTGCAAAGACTTTAGGCGTTCTCTCAATGGGGAGTCGGGTCGCACTTCGCACCTCGTGTATAAATTCAATAAACAAATTGCGAGGTGCAACAATTCTCAGATAAAGATCCTTAATTTGTTTGAATTCACACACGTACTAGCTGCTTAGACATCAAAAGCGAAACTGCAAATTAAGTATTAGCTAAACAAAATGCTTCTAAGGGAAAGAAAGTGGTGACGAATTGAGCAAATTGACGAATTAGACCAACAGAAATGTACACAAAAGATAGGAATTCTGCCGGGACTGACGAAAAAGTAACAAATTAAGCAAATTGACTAATTAGACAAGTTCTACTGTATGTAATATAAGGTATGAGTTATGATGGCTGTGCGTTAATAAAAACTCTTTGTCTACTATATGAAGATACTTAGCAGAAAGACAACCAAATAGGCATGTGGAAGGACACAAGGCTTGGTGTATGGAAGCAGAACAGAAGCAAAACAAAAAATATAAATTACTTTAACTCACTGGCAGCCATAATGTATTAAAATAAACATTATGCAGCCAGCAATTGCAAAAAGTTTGTGCACCCCTGGATTAGCAGAACATTTTGCTTATGGAATAAGATGGCTCTCAGAAATTTTCAGATTGGCTCTATACTAATTTAATTACACCATTGATTTAAAGACGATCACTAACTGCAAAAATTTTTCATTAAGGATAAAAACAATTCTTTGTTAATTCAAAAACAGATGGAAACCACCATGCTTTTCCCATCCAAACATCAAACTATGCAACAATCTTAAACTCATGAAATTTTAAGGATTGCAACAAACTATGCAGAAGGTATGAGTTGATAAGATTTTCAGAAAATCATAACAAAGGCTATATCATGAAACTTGTTGCTCAACGCATATTTTAAAGCTTAACTATAAGAAAATTCCGTTTGTTTCCACAATCCAATAAAAGAGAGAATTTCTGTGATATTTAGGCGTTTTTATAATTTCTAGTCACTAACTTGCAATCTTAACTATCATAAATGACAGATCAAAAGTTGAAGTCATAAACAACAGTCAAAAGCTTAACAAAAACATTTTATGATGCTGCACTATGCAACAATATTAGATCATGTAGGATTAGCACACAGCAACATGCAGCTGAACACATATATAACATAACTTACTTGTATAGAAAAAGCTCTTTTATTTGCAGGTTGAACTAAAACTTTAATACCTTTGTGCACAAGAACACGAACATGTGAAGGAGCAAGAGGTGCACGCCGTTCCCACACCTAAAAATTATGACATGTTTGGTGGTGAACTTCATAAATATCTTATTTTGAAACTAGCAGCCTTTGCCAAAGCCTTGAAAAGGCAATTACAAGCTCCAAACGCAAATGGAACCTGACAACCAGATGTAAGAAGAGAAAATGCATTTATGCCATGGACAGAAATTTGCTTGGGTTAGGTAATGGATAGATATAATCTTTGATAGCAAACAAGTTTTTTACAAAATATGCTATAAACAAAAGGTTTCCAGTTTATTCCATAAATCCCATCCAATAATGGTCAACTTATAGTGCACATGAAAATAGTTATGCAATGCAATAAACAAAGCATCAGCAGTATATTGTAAACTAAATCCCACATGGTGTACCATATAAGGGAATGCACGAACCATACAATAATTCGAATTCGCTAAAAAATGCATTGTGTAGTCCCACAAGAATATCATGAAAATACCATATTTATTCGATTGTTAGCCACCCTTGATTGCAAGGCACACGAAATGGTGTTAAAAAATTATTGTAAGCTTCCTGTGATTGTAAGCCTCACCTGAACAAAGTTACCTAATCCTCTGAGATACTTTTGTGTATAGTGCATTTTGCATAATTGGCAACCTTGCTAATGATGCTTACACCATTACAACTGCCTTAGTGTTCCTCATAAGCTCTTCCGTGATGGAGCAAGCACATGTGCACGTGATGCAGAAGAGAAAAAATATGAAGAGAGTTAGTCCAACAAAATGTAGCAAAGGAAAGACTAGGTGTCATCTAGACATCTTGATAAACTAAAGAAAAAAACGTAAGCCACCCTCAATTGTAAACCGTACGAAATGATGAAAAAAAGTTTTATTTGCCATGGCTTACAATCGAATAAATATGGCATATAAATTTGTAGTTTCATGCTTGGTGCACACAGCTTAAGACATACCACATTATCTTCTCTCCTGATGGCAACCACACGTTGAGAAGAACTTTTACTTCGTATAAAAGACACGCACTTCAACTGCTTTTGAAGCAATTTTGCTTCTCTTAAACAAAACAATTGCATGTTGTAATATATTACACAAATAGAATCCAGGCTAAAGCATACTATAGGAAATAAAACACATGGAAACAAAATTTAAAAGAAATATTTGCCCTGTCTTATTGCAAATGTAAAGAATTTAAGAATGCATGCTGCAGAGTAGTCAATCGCTTGTTGCAACAAAAATTCAATCCGTAAATGAGCCTCATTTACCATTTTTTCAAAATAGCCTATTCTGCATAATTTTTACATGTGTATCGTATATAAATTGAACCAAATACACAAGTATGCAAAGGGCTTTACTTTTCAGAACGTGTCATGAGGATGTAACGACGAACAAGAAAAAGAATGAACGACAAGCATTCGAGGCAAACAGAGCAATGTAGAAATTGAGGCAAACGAAGTCATGTTAACCTCCAGGACCTCACAGACATTGACTTCAGTCTAATTCTTAGGCCCACAATTCCATAGAACTGAATTATGGTGTGAATGTCATGACACCAATCTTGCTTGTGCAATAGGTGGATATATATAAGTTATGAAATTATGACTGAAATAGGCAGTGTCGATTCTGTCATCAGAGGCAAATACATACACCACTGAAGCTATTTTGTCATCATTAGGCGAACCCAATTGGTTGAATTGGTGATGTGACAAGGATGCATTTGGATTAGCGTATGGTCCTTGTCATGACAAGTGATCTAAAACCGTTACCCTAATTGGAAACCTTAAACTAGGGATGGGTAACTAGCAACCTGCGAGCTAAGTTTAGCCTGCCACAGTGTTTTTAGTGGCCCACAGAAGCATTTAAGAAAAATCTTCAAATGTGAAAATTACTCCAACTTATCATAGTAAATGTTAGAGCGGAGCATAATTTGAACCAAGACTTGCTTTAATTTCCATTAGAAGGTACAGCCCTCCACTAAACGCAGCCTTCTCAAAGTGGCCCCCAGAGGCAAATTAATTGTTCACCCCTGCCCTAAACGTTCATAAACCCTAAACATAAATGCTAAGCCTAAACACTGAACATAAAGCTAAACCTCTACCCTAAACCTAAATCTAACATACCTTAAGCCTATACCCTAAACCTTAACTGTAAGCCTGAACCCTAAGCCTAAACCCCAAGCCTCAACCCTAAGCTCAAACCCCAAGCCTAAACCCCAAACCCTCAACTTAAACCCCAAAACCTAAACACTAAAGCTAAACTCGACACTTTTTAGAAAGGTACATAATAAAAAGCACTCCCATAAACAGTGCCATATCTACTAGCAAATCCAAAGCAACAATAGTGAGAGCTGAACCAACCAACATCAATGATCTTTCACACAGCAGGCATAAGCACTTCTCCTCAACTATGCTCGCTGAATTGGCAGTGTCATGAGCTCAGCCTTATATCTAAAGGAACCTGGATATAGTTCAAATGGCAAAATAGTCCCAGCAGACATTTTGCTGTTGATGGCAAAGTAGACACTACCAATGAAATGTTATCTTTTCTAGAACTAAATACTCCACTCATCAACCAACCTCATTTTATTTTTGATGTAGCCAACACTTATTGGATTATTGTTCACTTTTAAACTTTTTGTAATCTGTTTCTACCTTTGCCTCTTCAACCTCATTTGGTGATGTTATGCGCCCAGTGAGACATACATGCAACTGTGGTACTTCATTATGGTTGATTGGTCCATAGGTAAGTGTATTTCGGTGATTTGTGTGGATAAACACTGTTTTTTGTCCTTGCTACATGTGTTTGTTCTGTAATAATGTCATGTTTGCTGCTTTGCTCTCTGCCTCATAACCCCTATTGTTGCTTACTTCTATCACCTATATGCATGCCTCACCTGTTCATCTATGCATGCCTGAACTCTTCACCCATTGCTTGCCCACCATTATTATCTGTGTTATGTGAATGATTTTTATGTATATGATTTAACATCTGTACTTGTGTAAAATATTTTGTTCAATAATAATGAAAGCACAAAATGCCGCTGTGGCAAAATTGATGATTAGCTAAGGCTCCATCCCATGGCCTCTCCTGCACTAAAAACACAGGCTGCTTCTCCAGACATTCAGCCATCAACCCCATTCTCATAAGGTCATCATTGACCCGCATTAATCTCCCACTACCTTGGAGCCTGTCAGCTTAAAAGGGGCTAGGAAGCTTGATGGATTGACTTTGGGCCCCTACAGAGGCCTAAGCCCAGTAAGTATGGGATGCAACAGTTGTAGACACTTTTGCTTGGGGGCACTAAAAAGACAGTGCCATACAGGCAGGCTTTTCAGCACCAAAGGCTGATGCTGCAAAATGCCAAAAATATCCTGACCTCCAAAGCAATTACCACTTTCAACCAGCTGCAATTGAGACCACTGGTGTGTACGGCAAGTCCACCGCCGCATTTTTGACTGGCCTCGCAAAGAAATTTGTTGAGATATGTCTTGTGACCCCATGAGATATGATATGTCTGGTGTTCCTGGTTGTGGTTAGAGGAAATGCTGACAGCATATTGACCTGTGTTTTCCCTGAAGATAACCTAAAATACCTAGGTGTCCTTCTTGATAATAAGTTAAGCTAGAAACCTCATGTACAAAGAGTAAAAACTCAACTATCAAGAGCTTGTGGAATTCTATCCAAACTTAAACATTATACAACACTAC
>JGI24159J19872_10006136_pt1 | contig 15613 bp, 8 predicted proteins | sample Ectturendosymbi4_FD_19872 | JGI IMG/M metagenome (IMG submission 19872) | reverse complement strand
CTAGCAAGTAAGAACTTTTCTACAGGGCCAGACACGAGGCGGCCAACCTGCTTGAAAAGAACAAGACGTTGTTCTTTCTCAAAATTGGAAGCCGCCATTATTCATCTTGTTCATAAAAATGCTTTTTAATTGTCTTTTGAAGGTAAAGGTATCAGAGAAGTCTTGTTGGAGTCTGGTACTAAAGACCAGTTTCCGGACCAAAAGTTTGTAGAGAGAATGTTTACCTGTAGATGAGTTTATCCCAGGTAAAAAGGTTGTTAGAAGTGGGTAGTCTTGTGGAGTGAGAATGATTAGAGCTGATTGGAATGAAATAGTCATGAAAATGTTCTGGAGGCAGTTTGTTATCATTGGAGTGCATGAATTTACCTACTGAGAATATGTGAAGTTTAAGAAGGTAAAAGTTGTGTGAGTGCTGGAAAGATTCTTTCAAGAAAGTGTGGTTGGTTGCTTGTATTAGTCTTACAGCTTTATTTCGAAGTTTGTGAGAGTCTGAATGGTTGCATTTGAAACACTTCCCCAATACAGGAATTGGTTGGTTAAATAGGGAGAATATACTGAGTTGTAGACAACTTTCAGTGCATACAGTTTTGCGTAATGTTAAGGAAAAGTGAAATAACTCGACTTCAGCAACTGGCGTAAATAAAAAAGACCAGATGCGTTTGCGTGGCGTTTTCAAAAACGAAGCAAAGTGGTACCTATTCGGATATTTGAATATCGACGTTGCAACCTGCTATGGCAGGTCAGTTTCAAGGGATTTTCGATTCTACTCTGAATGCTATACACCGTTTATTGATAACGTCCAAATTTGAAAAGTCACAGGAAACAATTGTAATTGGCAGAATCCTCCAAATAACTATAGACACAATCCAGTCTTCCTTTATTTAATCGATCCAGTCTTCCGTTACTTAGTGGTTTTAACAGTTTCTTTGGTATTTTGCTTTTGTACAGAAAAAGTTATTTTTATAGGACCATGCACATGTTATTGCTGCTGCAACGGGCATTCTTCACAACTGCTCCAAAGTCAGCACCAATGCAAAACACTTTGCCGAAAAATCAACCGTTGAACTCATCCTATGGTATGCGAGGAACACTTTGGATTTGCAGGTTGGTGCTGAGCCATTACAAACTTTATACATGAAGACAATGGGAAACGATGGCAGTTTAGAAAATTGAAAGTAGTATCTTAACTATTTCTGAGTATGTTGCAGTGAATCTTAAAACAAGGTATAAACGTTGCAAAGTTCATTAAATGTGAATAAAATCTTTTCACCCTAAAATTAAATGTTAGAGTGGTTTGAATGTACGGGAAACTACTTTTTTTTCAAATAAGGTTTTATGCGTGAACAAACACAATACGTTCTGGGTTGTTTTTTTTGTGTAGTTGTTTTCGATAAAGCAATAACCAGAAACATATGTGTGAATAGAGCATTGAATTTATCGAACTTTCTTCCACCTGCTGACTCTAACAAAGAGAGAAAAGAACTTCAATACGAAAGCAATGATTACCTACAAAAGATCTGCAACTGAGCAAAAACTAACGGACTACAAGCTGGCCAAAACATCAACAAATTTTCCATGTGATGATCATCGCAATAATTGGAATGGAACAAACCTGATTGTAGAGATGACAACGTGCAGACGGCCTTATCGCGGCACTATTCAACGAGCCATGGCATAGTAAATACACCACCTTTACATGAAACATACTGTGCGTTGTTGCTTTTGTGGATCAACCAAGTTTTCACTCTCTGGATATCTGTGAAAATAAATGGTATCGCCAACTTGACGCACAAATTAATATTCAGAACATGATCCTCTCCCGTGTGATTAATTCTTGCTACTTTTTGCGTTGTCCTTCGACGTGTTTTGAACTTTTTTTGCGGTTTTTGTTCCATTCATAGCACTACAGACCAAATTTTCACTTTCCAGCAACTTTTCGAGAAACTTGGGAGTATACGGAAGGTACCTGCAGTGCCCTGCACATGTTTTCTTAACCTCGAGAAAACATACGGGTTGGGACCCTCGAGATGACTATTGGGAGAGTTGCGAGAGTACGGTGTTGACGGCCACCTGTTACTGGTCGGCAAGTCATTGTATTCCTGCTCAGACGTTTCTGTCCATTTCGACAGTGTTATATTTTAACCGTTCACCGTTCGTGTTGGGCTCCGACAAGGGTGTGTGGTATCCGCGTAGCTTTGGTGGGTTTAACCCCCCAAACAAAGAACCAATCCTCCCAAAATTGAAATATGAAACACTGTAAATCAGTGGAGTTATTATCAAATTTTCAATGAGACCCCTGCGCAAACCTAAAGCCCCCATTGAAGATTTTCTGGCGACGGTTCTGGTTCTATTGTCACTCCTCTTCATAGTCTATAATGACTCGGTTAGACAGTAACAGCCGACTCAATGAAAAAGTCACTGTTGGAGGATGCAGGATCAATCGTTTGCTTTTTGCACGCGGTATGGTACTGGTTGCATTTTCTGAACATGGTCTTCAATATGCACGTGATCTATTTTCTGTTGCGTGCGACCGAGCGGGAAGGGAATCATCACGAAAAACTGAGGTATAAGGAAAGTTGTAAAGCAAACGCAGTTCCACGTGATCTTCATCGCTTTGTGTTCACAAAGCAGGAATTTTCAAACACCGCAAAGCTGTCAATTTTCCAATCGGACTTTGTTGTGATCTTCACGTATGGTCATGAATCTTGGGAAATGATTGTAAGCACATTACTTCAAGTACAAGCGGCAGCGATGAATTTTTGCGAAGAGTTCACGTGGTGAAACTTCGCGACAAAGTGCGCGGCTGTGAAATTCCCAAAGCCCTGAATGTCGAGTCACTTCTCTGAATCGAGAGATCCCAGCTGCATTGGTTCGCTACGTCACGTCACGAAAATATCCCAGGAAGGTTAGCATCCTGCTGGCTACACACAGTGGGAAATGATCCAGAGTTCGAGAAATAACCAGGTGGCGTAATTGGATCTCCGACCTGACTTCACCTCATCTTGATGCAGAGCCAGCAGAACTAGTAGAGGTTGCTATAAACCGTGAAATGTTTTGAGTCCTGCTACGCCTAGGACAGCTGCCCCTTGACTGTATTAACGAATTTCTTAAATACTTGAAACATATCAGTGTTTTGCCGTCTGTGTGCTACTTTTCTGCGATTTAAATTTTTTTTGATAACATTATGCTTTTACGTACACAATAGTTTATCTACCAGGAGACAAAAAAGCATATTTTTAAAGAAACGAATTTGTGAACAAAATTTTACCCTTAATGCCAGTTGTTATGTGTATTCTATCCAAAACGTTGATGAGGCTTGGAACAAATATCATGGACTTTGTGATAAACTTCCAAACGCTAAAATTTGTTTCGTCTGTACTAGCTTCCTCACAAAACCCAAAACATTTTTACAGATGTAAATTGTGCAAACATTTACAGCGTTTTAAAAGTGCATTTTTTCGTAGACATGGAATGTAAACTGAATCAGAAAAAAAATTTTGGCTGCTGAAAAAGTCTGAATTATAGCTGTGGTTAAGAGTCTGAATTTGCTTCGATTTTTTTGGTAGTAAATCTATTTTGACCAACTAGCATTATGTTAATCCATAACGTTGGCTCTAATTCTGTTTTGCAATTGAAAAACAAATAGTCTTAATGTGAGAAAGTTGAGCAAGAGGTGCCACGTACGAAACCTTGTCTTGAAAAAATGGGATGGTGTTTGGGGCAACATTAATTTTGATATTTTCGTCAACAGTCTTCGCAAATCCTACATTCAGTTGCACCAGCGTGTTCACTGACTTTAGCCTACATTGTGGTTGAAGAAAATAATGACCTTATTTCATCCGACTGTCCAGTTATTCAAATGTTGTTGGAGGTAAGATGCATTGAATGCTGTTTGGTAATGTATTTCAGGACGGAAGGCTATTTACTTATGTCTTCGGGGATAGCCTTGTGCTGTACTTGTTGACCAGAGCTCGTTTTCTCTTTCCGATTACTGTCTAAAGATTAAATTGTTTTGCTTTCACTGCAATCGATGCAAAGATGGCAGTAAATGTTTTCTCCTGTTTGTTGTTTCTCAAAGATCATTAAAGTAATATGTGGGCTTGATTGAGTCGTCTATGAAACTGAGCGAATTTTGCAGAATATATCCTCACATAAGGTCAAAATGCTGACAAAGTATCTGTTGCACGCCCCCAAGAAAGTGTTAATTTATGCAGTTTTGAAAAATTATCCAGCAGGGCCTGACCGATGTAGGCATGGCTGAACACGCACTGATGTGCATCGTGCAAATATGCATATTTAATGTTTAATGTTTTTCTCAGGAGTCAACCGTTGCACGAATACTTTTAAGCATGTCGTGAGAGTGAATTATGTTGGTAACGGTTTATCCGTCTAGGTTGATATATTTTGATTGACTCATAACGCAGGCTGCAATTTAGGAAGACGTGTTTGCAAAATTTATGAGGAGGTGTTTGCTTTGCCTACTGTACCTGCTGTGGTATACGTCGACTCTTCAAATCCAGCTTTGTGGATATCGTCTAAATCCATTGCACGGGTCGGCAATCACTGGCCCACATCCCGGTACTGGTCAGCGAGGCATCTGTTGCCGGTCCGTCCAGAAGAAATAAATTATTGTCCAAAACCGAACAGATATTTTTTGAAACGGGGCTTTGTGTAATGACAGCAACTGAGACAATATCACAAAGCAGGTCGGAAGTAAGAAACACACTGCGGGTGTTATTGTCTACTATTATCCCAAGATGGGTTCGTTTCGTTGCTGAGAAAGAAACTCAAGGCTTCCACTGAGTCAGCATTATGGCGAGTCGCATTAAATTTACGTGCAATTGAAATACGTCATTTATTTTTGTACTTATCTGCCGTACGTTGAAGGTCCGCCCGCAGTGCAAAACAGGTTGGCGATCACTGGCTATGCGGTATTGATTCATCTATGCCAGGGGTTCCCAACCTGGGGTAGATGTACACCTAGTGGTACATTTGCCTATATGAAGGGATACACTTAAGGTTAGCAATAGAAGAGAAAAATATAGTTATCTATTTCCAAATATTATACATTAAATCAGTGAATGTTATTTTAAAACGTCTTACTTTTCTAGTTCTAAAAATCTACAAGTTTTATTAAAAGTTCAGTGTTTTTTTGTTATTTTACTCAGCGTTTTTTCCGTAAACAATTTTAGGGGTACATGCTCCTCTGTCGAAATGCAGAAGGGGTACATGATCAGAGAATGTTTGGAAACCCCTGATCTATAGGATGAGTTTGAGTTCTACAATATCTCTTCAAAAGCGACATTGATTTTTAAAAAAGTGCTGCCTAAGTGTTCTGAAGAGGAAAATTTGATTGCTCAGAGATGATGGCAACAAAACCATATTGAAATTACAAATTTGCACACATGCGTGTTTGAGCAGTGGGACGGCAGGGGATCAGTAAAAGAGTCGAGGGCAGTGGAAAATTACAAAACACAATTATCAATTCCGGTGTGCTTGTTTCTGTTCAGCAGCGATGTTGTGATCACAATAGTGACAGAAATTATAGAAAACCATTCTGAACCTTTCTGTCCGCGCGAAACGCTATAATAATTTTGTTTCAATTCGATCTTGATAAACCATAAAATTACCCATGATATTGTTATAAAACGGAACTTCCGCCTGTTGTTCCCCTTTTCAAAAACAGGAGAGAATGTCACCGTCACGCCCCCTATCTCCGTTGTCCCTGTTTGCACAAAACAAAAGAAAAAATTAAAATAAATTTTTAATAAAAATGTTGCTTTTGTTGACAAGCTTGTTTTTCCTAAACGTTTTGCTTTTTTGACAAAATTTTGGTTACTTTTGAGATGATAAATAGCCAACAAAAATATAACGAGAAAGTGCTCAGTGCTGCCCAAATGAATCAGCTTCATGTTCAGACTAATAAAGCACCGTACAAATGATTTTCTGTGGGTGATTTCGTAATACCCGTGTGGTGCAACCCACCGAATGACATGCTTCTTCAAATATTTGCCTAAAATGATAATAGCAGTATTACCTGTGTTCAGAATAAATATGCAGCAAGAATACTGCGTATACATCACAAAAGAATCAACTTGTCGCTTTCCACTATTGGTTGTTAAGATAATTTACTCTCCCAGAAACATGACGAACGACTACTCTCTTAATCAATATTTGTCAGAAACTCGCCTATGTTTAATATCCTGCCCTTATGTAGAGATCACATTCTACAACTTGCTTTAAAGACAAAATATCGAAGAGCTATTCTTGCGAGATGAAATTGGCTGTGAGTGAAGACACCACGTTGGTGACGCAGTCGAATCTGATCGCAATTTGCTTTGTTAGGAAATCGATTTCGCATGTGTGACTCGAAAATAGTTTTCTTCTTGTGAATATGCTTCATTTTACCAAACACTTTTCAAGAACACTGACGAAAGCTTTAATTGCAGTTTTTGCATGATGCGATCAATTCCGAGCCAGAGCATCGATATCTCGGGTTTTCTACTTCCGATTTCACAGCAGGCTTGACTCGTTTGGCAAGCAATGATCAGAACAGTAAAAGCATTGTGGATCTTGACGGTGTGGAAATACTTGAAACAGTTGTGACAGAAGGTAGGTTGTTCGAATACTAACGGTGAAGCCAGAAACAAAACTTTTCCACACCTGCTTTGCGAAAGGAAAAGAGTCATTTTACTATATTGGTGTAAACCACAAACCAGACGCATTTGGCATCACTTTTGTGAAATTATTTTCATTATTCTTTACCGAAATATTCGTAAAGATCTTTACTGCAACAAGGCATGCATCCTTTTCAAAAGCTTTACGCTTATTTCGTTTATCTACACTACGCTACGGTTTTATACCATGAACTCCAACGTGCACATGTTTTTTCAGAATGTGTCTCTTGTTACGTGAGTTAGTTTATACTTTGTCTTTGTTAGAAAATTTTTCAATAAATTGCTTTTGTTGATGGTGCGAAGTTCAGAAAATTACGTGAATTTGGGGTTTATGTGTCTGACCCTATATGCACATATTTCGTTAAATTAATGGATTTTGTGTTGCTAGTTTTAAATAGCATTTAGGCAACACCCAAACAAATTTTGCACATAATTGTCCATTGCATGTTTCAACTTTTGAAATAACACTGGTAAAAGTTTAAAAACTTTTCTTTGATAACTTTCAGATTAAAAGCAGAATAAGGGCGTGTTTGCGAAAGGACAAAATGTGCTGTGCGAAGACCAGAAAAGGTTTCTTATAGCTGCTTCAATGACAGGAAAGTTTGCTGTGTTGGATGGCCATTTTTGTGCCCGTAGATTACTTCTACAGGCCACCGTTACTCTTTAATGCATTTCCTTTTCAAAACAAGAAGGTCTTTTTCGGCGTTGGAGGATCATTTCTTTCGCTTCGCAGGCCATCGCTTTTCTCGCCGTGGGCCAAATCATTGTATCTACGACAACAAAGGCCATTATGATTTCTGCTACCCATGTTCGCAACAGTAGTTACCATTAACGGAACTCGAAACCTTGTCTCGGTCTCAAAAGTGTGAATCTAGGTTTGCTTGTCTAAGTCCTTGGCGCAAACCTCGGCAATCTCTATGAACATTATTTGGGAAATCTCTAAGGGAAAAATAACCTGTTCGCGTTTGGGTAAGGAAAAAACAGAAAAGTTGCCAAAAATTGATGAAATTCAATATCACGTTTTATGCTAAATTGTCAAAATTCAAGAAAAACCATGACGAAGATATTCTGCTGCATCACTGAACATGCGGTGAGGTTTCAGCCACCATCCACAAAATTGTTGAGTAGCAAAAATTTTCGAAACCAAGTGGTTGCTTCAAGTTATGCTCACCGGTTTCTTCTACATCACAGAGTAAGGAAAAACGTCCGCTCTTGCGTAATTTGGCAACCACTTTGTGTCTTCTCAGGAACAGACGAAGAAAAAGTTTCCGCTCTGGAGACTTTGTGGATGCTTTCGTTCAGCGAACAAAACCAAGATGCAATGAGAGCCTTGCCAAGCTTGCTGGAATCATTAGAAAAAGCACAAAATAGTTCTAACAGGTAAAGTTNACAATGATATATTACTTGACACTAGTTAAAACTTACATGTATGATTTCTTTTGTTAGGAANGTTACGATTTGATCGATGTCTGCCAAAATTCGCCAACCGTACCGTACAGCCACACNAACGCACCGTTTAGCTTTTNTTTAACATTTAGCTTTTCTTTAACTATACAACCGACATTAAATTAAACTAGACACCAGGTTTTTTTTAAGGAAGATGTTAGGTACCCGATATAAGCCTGTAGGGACCCGATTTCTCTGATTCTAGGGACCCGATTTTCTTTGATTCTAGGAACCCGATGATGATTTTCGCTGATTCCAGGGATCCAATTTTCAATTATTAGGGACCCGAATCGGCTCCCTAAAACACCTTAAAAAAACCTTGTAACACACTAAGGGCAATACAAAGCAATGTGTGTCGCCCTTACTTTCGATATATTTACTTTTACTGTAGTATTGAAGTACGGTTTCCACTTGGGTTTTTGTTTCAGGAATGTACAGCGTGCAGCTTCTGGAGCGCTGTCGAAATTGACGATCAGCGAAGGTTTTGTTGAAGCAATGAGTTTGTCCTTAGAATGCGCATCACCAGGGGACGTGGATTCTCTTCCAAGCTCACCGAAGGTAGCTCATCGTTTTTTGATTAGCTGCTCTCCAAGCGGTTTGAACGACTATAGTCGCATTGAAAACAAGCTTGAATGCATCGCAACGACCACACAGAGCTTTATTCTTTTATTCACTTTTGGCCTGTGCCAATAGAAAACATTAAAGGATATGAAGGGAGGCCAGTTGCTTCACAGAAGCTGGCACAAAGCAATGATTGGTCGTGCTTTAATTTTCCTGAAATATGTGTTGCCTTTTCAGTACTTGCTCGTTTCGATGGCTGTAACTAAACAGAAGTTTCAAATCATTCATCTTTTTTTGTCAATTTAATCTGATCTTTTACGATAATGATCTTTTCGTACACCTTTTAATTAAACTCAGAAAATCTCGCTTTTGTATAAATAATTGTTGCAACTCTCATTGACATACCGGTTGTGGAAACGTGTTTTTGATGGCTGCAGAAAAACTTGACAAAAGCAAACGCCATGATATTGGTTACTTTTCGTCTAAACTGCAAATCGTTGAAAAAAGAAAAAAACAAAACAAAACGCGCGATATGAATACAACGATGTGAAGCTAAATTTTCAAGTAATTCAGTTTCGAACATTCACATATGTTCCGGCAGCAGTTTCAATGATTTATTGGAAGATATTAGATGAATTTTTGCCAAGTATATCCGACATGCTTGCGTAATTCTCACTTTTAAACACTAGACGATAATAACTTTCTACGGTAGTGAAGACCGGAAAACGCTTCAGGCTGTCACAGTGACAAGATTTCTAAAGTTTTTACAAATTAATCACTGACGGAGAAGCAAAACAAACAATTCGTTTAAAAACCTGCGTGGGCATGGGTGTATCCAAGTGGGGGCCAAGGAGGGGGCAAGGGGGTCATGCCTCGTCCCCAATTTTTAGCATATTTCATCGTTTTGTGCTTCGAGAGGCGGTGTCCCAAACAAAATATTGTTGCTCTCTTAAAGACAAGTATTTGCCCCTCCCTAAAATTTTGGCCTGGCTATACACCACTGTGCATGGGCATAGAACGCTGGTGGTAGTTAGCTAACTAATGCACATGACAAAGTTTTCTAACTTCGCGAAAACAAAGCGTCGGTCAAGTACGTGCTTGAGAATTCGAATACAGTATTTCTAGTCGGCCCTTTTAGTCACATTTAGCAAACCATAATAAGGTGAAAACAACGGAAAGTGAACGCTTTTTGACAACCACACAAAGTAACGGTAGCGAAACTTTTTATATTTGCATACAATGTTTAACTGATGCAAAAAAGTCAAGAGGAAGTATTTATCAGTGATGTAGTCGATATCGCAACCGCCGAGACCAAGACTTGGTTAAAACTTCGAGACCGACAGTTCGAGATCAAAAGCGAGATCTGAAAGTTCGAGACCAAAATTCGAGACTTGGAAATTTGTCACATTCGCCGAAATTATAACAGAAGATTTCAAAAAAATGTCTTCATCACTTCCGAACTGTATGCTTGACGATTTTCTCGCATTTGCCATTTTTTTACCTGTTTCGGTTTTTGGTTGCTTGAAGACTTGACAGGCACTGAACAGGTTGAATTACGGCTTCACTAAGCCATACATTCGGAGTATTCGAAGTCTCAAGATAAAAGGCGTGGGACCGACACTTATTGCCTTCGATACCGAGACTGAGAGTTGCCAAAATGGGTCTCGAGACGAGTCTCGAGACCGAGACCAAGTTGTAAGACTCCATCACTGACATTTATACGAAACTATCAATATTCACTTTTATTTACTCACAGTCTGCAACAAACAGCAGCAGACTGAAAACAAATGAAGCATCTCTCGTCACGATTCAGAACGATTAGGTCAGTTTTTGTTCAGGTTTGTCGCTACAAGATTTATAGCACAAGGAGAGCTTTAAAACTCTATGCTTCATATAGAGCTTTTGCAGATCCTAGCCTGTAATAGGGAATCTGGAAAGTGACCAATAAAGTGCTTTGGTCCAAGTATTATTGTTTTGGCTGGCCTTTACTAAAATATTCTGCTTATGTGTTTCAAGGAAAACAGTGGCAAAGGCAGAAAAACTAGTTCTTCAGAACAGGAGCAACAACATGTCATGTTAAGCTATAAATGGGAAAGTCAGCCAGTTGTGTTGAAGGTAACTTTTTGATTGTACTTTTCCTTATTGAGTCATTCAAGTTAGTTCTTCTTTCATAAAGAAATGCAAATAGCTTCACTGTAATAGCGAAAGTAGTTTTTGAAGACGTATTGTAGCTCTATGCAACTTATGCATCAAATAAAGCCAGCATTTCGATGGCAAATTTGTAATCTTATTTTATAGCAATGCAAGAGTTTCTGAAGTTGATAGTTACACTGCTGCTAGAGTTCTGTTCCGAGCTGCTTCGTGAAGAAATGCGTTTGTTATAAAAGAAGAATCATTATTTTTTGTATGGATGAAGACGGGTTTTCGTCTAACGCCAGGGCAGGTCACGACCTTTCATAAACTATAAGAAGGTCTACAATAGGTCGTGACCTCGTTCAGATCGCGTCATTGGGTCATAAGATCCAACTCACAAATACGCATTGCTTTCGTCGTAGCAGCGGGTGTTAATGCACAAAATTTTTATTGGTTTTTGCCGTTAGACACTATTGTTTTGTAGATCAAGTCCAGTTTAGAAAGGCATGGTTACAAAACGTGGATGGACGTTAGAGACATGGAAGGAGATATGATTGAAACAATGTGTTCAGCTGTAAAAAATGCTGGAGCTTTCTTGATGTGCTATTCAAAAGAATACGAGACGAGCCCGTATTGCAAGTACGCAAACTATTAAAACGTTGATGTAGATACCTCGTCTGGAATATGCTGTTTTCCTTCAACAAGTATACTCGCCAAAGGTCCATGATCTTCCATCCATCTTTCGTAAAGCAAAGTCAAACATTTGCGTGAAAAGATAACTTCTACAGTACGTTTACTCTGTAAAGATACTGCAGGTTAATACTGTGAGATTATAGCTTTTTTGCAAAAACTTTGTGGCTGTTTGCAGCATTCGCAACGAGGATCAAACAGATATGACCCGCATGCAAAAGTAACTGTTCCCACGATGAAAGGTTAATTGTGTTTGTTCTGACATTTTGTCGTACGAAGGGCTTAAATTTGTAACTGATATCCGCAAATTTAATTGGAACTTTTAAACACAGCGTTACGTGCAGTAGGTTTCTTGACCTTATAGTAGATTCTCGACTTTTTCCGAAGCTTGTACCCCATTCATAGAAATAAAGTGACTTTGCACCTCTTCTTTTGGAAATAGTTAAAACAACCTGATTTTGCAGTTATCTTCATTTTTAAAATTACTACTCGTAATGCTCACTGACAACGCAATAGAAAAAACTCAGTCGTACTGTTTAACTTTCATACTTTGATGGTCATTGGAAACGAACCTAGTGACTTTCTGTTGCTGCTTCTCTGAAATTATCCGTTCATACCGTGGCACACAATTATTCTGCGCCACGCGCAAATCATCTGAAGGGTTCAAACGGTTCAAATACTTCTTTTTCAAATGAAGTAGAGAGGAAAATCGAGATACGCACAAACAGGGCCGGAACCTTTTGATACTTTCTGGGAGGGAAAAATGATTGTAACTTGTTGTTGCACTATTTTCGTGGGAGAACAAAATGGTTCTAACTTGTTGCACCTAACAACTACACGTGATTTTGAAAATTTCGGAAGGGCGGGGGGTAATTGCCCATCTCCTGGTTGCGGACCTGCGCCTTAATATGTTGCTGCAAAGGGAACGAGAAAAGACGTGGGTTTTGTACTCGAGTTCTCATCATCGAATTTTGTAACACCAAACAACAATCTCGCCATAATTGTGCCATAAACATTTAAACGTCACAATGCGCTTAGGATAGCATTACCGGCCATCGTGAGCGTGGCAACCTCAGCGTGAAACAACTAGCAATGCGCGCATTTAGGAATTTATATTGTTAAATTAGTAACGTTAGCTGGAGGAATTAGGCTGTACAACTTTACTGTCCGTCGTGAAATAAAAACAAGATGCGCTCTTGGTTTGCCATAAGCGAAACTTTTGTTCACATAAAGTATTCAAGATCCTTATATTGGCGATTCCTGCGACTAGAACAGTGGAATTTCGCGATTTTGTTTGCTTGAAGAACGAACGCAATGTCGCAAACTAGAGTCATTCAACAAGCTATTGCTCATTAACTATCTGCAACTGCGCATAGCAATTCTACAGCTTTGTGGTAGTTCGGAGAACCAAACATGAAATGGGGGAGCACAGAGTTTAAATAGGGAGGCCGGGGACCGCTGGCCCCCCGCTGGCAACGGCCATACAGACCAGGATTTTAGATATAATTTAAGTGGACAAATAACTACGTTCCAAGACTGCAGTTTCAAGATGTTTATTGAGGAACACGTTGACTTCGATCAATTTTTGAAGATCGAATCCAAGCAATGCAACGAAACGAGTCGCTGAACCCGCTCAAGTTGAAACCGAAACTGTTGGGTTCATGTACTATTTGAAGGATAGTTGCGTGTTTTAAAACCCTCAACAATTTTTGGTTAAGAGCTTGTGTCGCTGTAGCTTTAGGTTCGAATCCCACTGTCCTTCGCGTGGTAATGATTGTTTATTAATTGCCATTCCGACTACCTTCCAGTCGAAATTTTGCTTTTTCCGGTTGATTGAAATGTTTTATTACGCATCAATGTGATACACCAATATAAGGTTTACAAAAAATGTCAATATAAAATGATATAAAATACTTTAACTGCTTTTGTTTAAAAAAACGTTCTGCAAGGACTTTTCCTTATTTTGGTATTTTCAGAAAAATTACCAAAGTCTAAAATCCTGGGGAAATTACTGGTGGAAGACATCCGTTCCATTTTTGTGTTTTAACCAAAATTTTCCTGAAATCATAGACCGTTTAAGTAAGAGCCGTAGTTATCAATTTTGAGTTCCAAATTCTGAATAAATTTCGACAGAATTTATTTCCAACTTATAGCTTTCCGGATTGTTTGCGAAATGGTTTACCAGGTGTACCTGAGACGTCTCGGACACTGATGTTCCTACTGTAAGTCTAGCCATGCAGCGGACCAAGAGCTGCCAGAGTGGAGTAAAATTCCCCAACTGCATATCTGTTCCCCACACCGGGACTGATTGCTCTGCATGGCAGAAAAACTCAGTCTGTAGTTGGAAGAGACTTTTTGATACATGTCTGGAACCCCGTCACATATCACAGACTTTGGATCTGAGTAGACCTGGGAATAATGATGACTAACGAACATTGATTTTTCGCAAAATCTACTAACACCCAATTCCAGCCCCATCACCGGTTGCAGTTTAGTGTTGTGCCCATGATCTGATAAAATAGAAACGACTGTAGACTGGCACAAAGTTGTGTGTGACAGCACTTGATCTCATTACAGAATTGAAGATGCAGTTATTTATTGTGTACTATTTTCACAAGCTTAAAAGTATGTTCGCTTTCAAATTCTGAACCAGAAAACTTATACAAGACGATATTTTATAAATTGAGGTACCTTTTTTTTATTAGATATACATTTTATTTTTTCATACATTTTATTAGAAGTTATATAACTGTTTCTATAGGGTGCAATACATGTAAAAAGGGGAAACACTTGAGAAAACGTTTTATAATTCGTTCATTTGCTGTGATTAACAAACATTATCGTGGATTCCACAACGTTAAAAGATTCTTGTATGCAACTATCAGGATGGAAGCTTACTATGCTCTGGAGATGGACAAGCCTATAATTCCTCTTCAAGTTCACGAACAAAAAAAACCGACTGGATGGGTTGGTAAGCAAAAAGATATAGCAAATAAACTGTGGCAAAAGATATGGCAGTAAATAAAGTTAAGTATCAAGATCTAATAGCAAATAAACTGAAGTGAAAAGATTTGCGTTAAACGATGTAATAGCAAAAAAGTTCTGCTGACGATGTTCGAAATGTTAGTTTGATTATATTTGGGTCCTTTTTTAAACAATTTTTTGCAACAGATACTTCGGAATGCAAAATAAAAAAACGATTTACGTGTACGCAGGAGAAAACAGCCAAAATATTGGAAATCACCCGTAAAAAATCTTTACGTTAACGTAAGGCATTTTAAAGTAGAGAGATGAAAAATATCAAACGTTGCAACTGATTTTTGCTGAAAAAAGCCATAATATTTGCAATTTCTGGTTTGATACATTCGTGGAGTAGTCTAATTGAGGTTCAAAAGCCATCAACCCTCTGCCATGAATTTCTTCTCTACATAAAGAAGAATGAGTCTCTGGTCAAAAGTAAAAGTAAGCCAACACTTGACGGGTGGTGAAACTTTCTTTGTCGTGAGATGAGTTGCAGTAGCAAGATCGTGGAACAGTAATTGCTTGAAGAATAAAAAATTAGTAAAAAACCACGCAGAATATTTTCGGCCTTATGGCATGGATTAAAAGGCATCATTTTAACCCTGTACAAATCCATTTTTGCTGCTACGGAAGCACTCCGTCAAATACTTTTGTACATATTTTTTAAATTAATTTTGCGCGTACGCATTGTGAAAATAAATCAGTAAAACAGGAAGTTTCCTCATGTAAAATTTTAATTTGATCTGATATAAACCGCTGCATAGCAGATTCGAACATTTGTCCATATTTCATAAAACCAAGATTTGAATTCGGAGCTTTACCAGGTTTTGCGCATCTGTGTTCTCATCAAACACTGATAAGCGCATAAAATTAGCGGAAGATTTTCATAAACGCAGTAAAAATATTTTATGAATGTTTCATTGCAAAAGAGGTGGCGCTTCTGCTTTGCTGATCACTTTAATGCATCATTCTTTATCTGGCTGATATCAATTTTTGAGGTCTCTTTGTCACGGTTCACCTTTACTTTTTCGGACTGTTATGTTTTTTTCTCAAATTTAAGGCTGTGCCCAATTGTTAAAATTGTA
>JGI24159J19872_10006134_pt1 | contig 15616 bp, 14 predicted proteins | sample Ectturendosymbi4_FD_19872 | JGI IMG/M metagenome (IMG submission 19872) | reverse complement strand
GTTTGGGGGGACTAAGCACCCAAAAGTCCCCCTTGGTGACGGGACTGGTACTACTTTCTCTTTGATTCCGACCAACGTAAGAACAGCACATCGCCACTCACAGAGCGCAACTCACCATTGCTTTCAGCTTTGCAACCGTATCTTGAAAATGCACGTCTTGTATGGTTTGAAGTTGGGCCAGGACGCAAGCGGCCAAATCGATGTCACGTTTCCCTTCCTTTGCCCTTCGCATAAACTCCTGGTACAACATGGCCGCCTCGCGCAAAAGCGATAAGTGCATCCGCTTCTGATCCGGCTGAAGTTGAAATGCGACGAAACAATCAAAAGACAGTGAAGCAATAATAATAATAATAATCAATCAATGAGAAAGGTGTTTTTTATCAGGGTGTTTTAAGGTGTTCTAGGGACCAGATGCGGGTCCCTAGAATTGAAAATCGGGTCCCTAAAATCAGATAAAATTATCATGGGGTCCCTAAAATCAGATAAAATTATCATCGGGTCCCTAGAATCAGATAAATCGGGTCACTACGGGCCAATACCAGGTACCTAACATTTTCCATAAAAAAACCTGCAATAAATAACAATAATTAATCAATGAGAAAGGTGCTCCACAGAGGTGTGAGATACGTGAAATCCACCTTTGCTCACAAATGTGCAAAATGTAAAACCGGCATCAACTCCAAGTAAGAGAAATTGACAAGCATAGCATTTTCTCAAATTTTTGGCAAAATTTTCAACAAGCCTTCGAATTTCATAATTTTTGAGTTTTTTGTTAAGCCACAATGCCATGAAATGTTACCTCAGGGTTTTTTTAAGGAAAAGGTTAGGTACCCGGTATGGACCTGTAGGGACCCGATTTCTCTGATTCTAGGGACCCGATTTAAAATTCTAGGGACCCGAATCGGGTCCATAAAACACCTTTAAAAAAACTGGTTAACTCAACGTTTTTTTTCCATTTTCGTCAAACCATGACAACAACGCGCATCTTCAAACCAGCCAAGAGCAAAGAGGCGCGCAAAGTAAGTGGCAGCTTACCGGTATTGATTTGCGAGATGACTTGTCCTTCCAGTCTTGATACTCGACTTTGAGTTTTTCTCTGAGCTGCTCCAAGTCGCTCAAGCTTTTTGACAGAAGTGCGTTTCGATTCTCGTTTTTGTCCAGCAAGAAATGCACGAGCATCTGAAAGTGTGCGACTTCGTTTAAGGCTTAAACTTTAAGTTAAGCAAACAAACACGAAAATAATGTTTTCTTCAAGTTGATTTCGCCAGTAGCGACCGCGGAAGCAATCAATGCAACGTCACTTCATCGTATGGGAAATTCTTTCAATCCACTGCTGGGCGACAGTACATCGCGGGACAGGTTTTGAGCAGCCATTCGATTGTCTCATCGTCCAGAACCATCAGGCCATAAATGCGGTCAACGGTCTGTTCTTCTGCGCCACATGCAGAAGCCGCAGGAAGGGCCATGACCCGTTTGTGTAAGCAAGAGATAATTGGACAAGCAAAGATAAAGCTCCTGCTTGAGTTCGACATTTCGCAAAATTGCACTGTATGCATGTGACAATCGTCACGAAGAAGTAGCGACTTGCAAAGATGCACAAATGAAGTTCTTACGCTCAAAAACTACTTTGTTTGTTTTCACATGTTGAGTTAGGCTTATGACGTGAACGCTATACACGTGACGTAACGTTTTTCAAAAATTATCCACCGTGGCCTTTTGTACACGACCGACACAAAATCACAGGGGTAGTCAGATTGTCACGACTCCCCGCATAATTTTTAGGGTATCTAGTTATTTTGTGCTTTGAGAAGCAGCGTCCCAAACAGAAACGCTGTTGCTCGCCTAAAGTCAAACATTTTGGAACCCCAATTTTTGTCCCCACAAAAGTTTGGACTGGCTGCGCCGTCGGCACAAAACACACAAATTTGGAAACAATCTTCACGCACCTCACGTTCGAGGGCGCCGTGGATTTCCATCAGTTTCGTGGCTTCGATCCACGACGCGACCGGCCCGAGCTGTTTGGCCTGCGACACCTCCTCCAGGCGCTCCCCTACTTCGGGTTGCCAGGCAACACGATGCTCTTGCTTCAAAAGCCGGATGCGGTCCGTCGCCAGGCGTTCTTGGCGGGCGCTGTCTTCCGAGAATCTGGTGGGGGGGCGAACAATGGACGATTTCAAGCACAGCAAACGATTTGCAGGGCAGATGAAGGCGGGCCAGTAAACAGGTTCTAAGGTTTGGGGGAATGCATTTTAGGGGTAAAGATTTTTGTTTTTATTATATGTTTAATAAATACAATAAAATTTTTTCTGGGCACAACAAAAATTGGAGGGAACAAAAAACTTGGGGGCANTGCCCCTGAATGGGGGTGTCCCCGTGGACACGGACCTGCATGAAGGTCACCACAATNTGACAGGCAAAGATGNACCTCCTGCTTGAGTTCGACGTTTCGCAAAATTGCACTTACAAGCAAATGACAATCGTCGCGGGTAGATTTACGGGTTTCTTACAAATTCACAATTTCTGTTCCGCTCGTTGTTCAGTTCGCATCTAATAATGGAACGTTGATGAGGGAATATACAAGACGGGTCAAACTATAGCAGCGACACGATGCAAAATATTATCTGAATGCTGNTACCGACAGTTTTGTAGTTAAGATTGGATGCGCAAAGTTGAATCGGGCATAGGAGGAAAAGGTCTCCGCGAGTGGCTGATCTTTACCATCTATACCCTGACTGCTTCGTTGTTGAAATATAAAAAGAAGAAAAGTATCAATCTTACGGTCGTTCATCGAGAATTGGGTAATAACGGTGGAAACAGATCATCTTTTCAAAAACTGTCACGTTAACCACAGACAGCGCATGACTGCAAAGGCGAAGCTGAGAACCTTACTTAAACGTTTCGGTTACAAAACCGTCCAACCTAAATCACATGGGCATCTGTAATTTTGAAATTTCATTACGTTGCATAGACCACCACAACGCGCGAAGTTGCAGATATTTTTCTTTTCTTTTTTTAAAAGCGACACGTGTCTTTGCTTTTTTATATCACGCCAACTCAAAAATACCTCACGACTACTTTAACTTAAATATATATGTTGATCGTATCCGGAAATTTAACTTGCAGCGCGGACTAACTGACGGACTATTTTTTACAGACCTGTTCGGCTCAAACGCCTGCCTCCTCTCGGCCATGGCCACTCCTGACGCGCTGGGCGCGAACCCGACGGCGATCGCGAAATCCTGGGGGGAACCGAGGCCTTCCTGGGCCCGTTCGCATTGCCGGAAAAGCGACGCGAAAAGTGCGACGCGCTCCACTGCACTGCTGGGCGACAAAGCAATCGAGGAGAGGTTTTGCAGCAAATGTTCTTTTTCTCTTTCCTGACGTCTCCACAGGTCGATTAAGAGCTTCTCCCCGGTGGTGGAGGACCCTGGACAGGAAGTTGTTTTTTTTTTTGCAAAAAAATGCAAAAGCACAAACTCACCAGCGTCTGTGACTGAAACAAGTGCAAATACTTTGAAATGAAATCGTCTCAGTCTCAAGTACTTTCAACGTGTGTTCTTTTCGAACGAGATTAAAATGATTCAATCAAAAGTTTACAATTTCGAATCTCCACTGTGAAATAATGGCGCCCCAGATTCTACGACATCGAGTACATTTAACGTTCGGGGGGAAGCAGAATTGTAACCGTCACGGTTGATTTACCGTGAAAAGCGACGCAGTCACAGTTGCTTAACTGCGATTCGTGCATTGGAAAATTTGGAAAAAAAAGGAAATAAAAATTGGAAAAAGGAAATAAAAATGACGAAAACTGTGAAAAGTCGTAAAAACAATCAATATCGCCACCGCAAGGCAGACCCGCAACCACAGGGGGCAATCGAGGGCAGTTCACCCCTAAACTTTTGTTGTACCCCCCAAATTTTCTTGCACCCGGAATAATTTTTTTAAACATGTAAGAAATCGAAAAAACTTTCCCTCCTAAAAATGTGTCTTCTCCCCCAAACCTCAAAACCTGGATACGGGCCTGCCACAAGGCCAATGTGCCAATAAAACCAGCGCCCCCCTGCTTACCTCTCATTTTCTGCAAGTTTTCTTGTTCAAGCATGCTGCAAATCTCACGAACGCTTTTGCCCTGTCTGCGATAATCTTCGAAACGCTTTTTCGTCTCCTCCCACTTGATGGCCTGATTTGCTCCAGACGTTTCGCCCATCAAGACGTCCAGGTCCCAGCTGTGTGACGTCACAAGCGAAACAGTCGTTAAGCAGAGAGAGGGATGAGAGTTGATCACAAACAGGTCATTAAAAAGCATGTTTGTTTTAAGCGAAGACGACTTACGAACCAGCTAACAGCTAAAGCTGCTTGAAACAAAACGTATTTGCTAAACAGTCTTGGTGAATGGCTTACAAAATTTAATCTATGCAGTGTTTTTTGTAAGGTTTGACCTTGCAGAGCGTAAAGATGCTTTCAGAGACTGTAACCATTTTATCTGAATAACGAGATGATCTTGAGACGAGGTTTTAATGTATGTTGATGGTGGTATTTAAGCGAGTTTCTACTTTATTTTGAGAGACGATTTCAGTCTCACAAAACAAATTAAAAGGCACTGTCTATGCAAGGCATGTTTTTCTCGGATTTCAGGCTAGAGAAGAGCATGGGCGTCAGAAAGGAGAGACAGGGGGGCCAAGGCCCCCTGGCTTTTGAAATTTTCAACAAAAAAGGTTGTTTCCTTAGTTTCAAGTGGGAAAAATCAAATTTCACCACTTTTGGTCCCCCCTGGAAAAATTTAGGAAAAATCCCCTGTTGGCCCCCCTTGGAAAAAATCCTTCCGACGCCCATGGACAAGAGACCTCCCCCCACACCGTCCCTGGCAAACGTACTTGAAAACGAGATCGGCGCCAAACAAAGATGACGCTTCGCGTTGCAAGGTTCCGCTTCGACGCATCTCCTTCTCTTTGGCGCAGAGCTCCCGTAAGCGTTCATGCATGTCGCTGGGTGACACTTTTCTTTGGCTTGAACCGCTTTCTGGACAAGAAATCACTTTTCAACAAACAAGGTAATTGAGTACCCGAAATGTTCCCACATCGATTCTCATAGTCTGTTTGACAGCATATCAAATCTATCGTAATGTGCCATCTAAATACATTCATCAAGTCTGCCGAACACACCCCATGGTGCTTTCATACAAAGTGCAGCAACTTAAGAAACAAGGATGGCCCGCAACCAGGGGGAGGGGCGTCCGGACAATTGAGCCCTCCCCAAAATTTTCAAAAACATTTTGAAAGGGCCAACATTTTATTTAGTTGTTAGATGAAACAAGTGCCCCCCAGCTGGTTGCGGTCTGATACAAGGTCATTTTTTGCAAAAATTACTCTAGATCAGGGTTTCTCAAACGGGTCCCTCGGCCCCCTTGGAGCCACGGAGCGGTGCTCTGGACGGCCACGAGCAGAGGCCTTGACTAGGTAGCTTTGCCGTGATATTGAATAGCTTTGCCGTGATATTGAAAATCCAAGTGTTTTCACACATTACTGTCAGGTTTCAAATATTCGGAATCGCTGCTTCGCGCCGCACTTGGTCTCCGCAAACAGTTAACTACTTCAGAAATCAGATTATGTTCATGAATTGAAATTACCAAATAAATACATGTGTTAAATGTTAGGGTAAAATTATCGGTATAATCAAATGATTGTAACAATCTATTTTCGTTTTTTTTGTTTCTCAACTGGCGAATAAGTTTCAGTTTGTTGTCCAATAAGCTAAACAAGCAATAATCCGCCGTGTTTCACTTTGCGGACATGGCATGTGCACTAAAAGGCGCGCATCAAAATCACACACGGACTGTTCTACACTCGGTTCAGTCCTCCCCGCTTTCACGTGAACGCACCCAAGTGTAACGCGCGTTTCTGCTTCCAGGCTTCCTCAGACTCTTACCGGTCTTCGCCCGGACCATTTCCCAGAAAAGCTTCCCCCTCAGAAAGTCGTATTTTTCGATCAGCGCCGCGATGAACTCGCTGACCCTGACGTCAGCTTTCGTCAGAGGACTGTCCGTTATTGTCTCCATCACGGTTCCGTCGTCATGGATGACTGCTTCTACGCCGCCGACTTCCCATCTGCGGAACAAANCTGTTGTGCGAAAGACCGTCGGGTNGTTCATTACTGTAGAAGATAAAATCGTTAAGAATTCGCTTATTTTGCAAAAGCGCTTTCTANAGATGTGAAGTGAAACTTCAGAAGCATTCAAAACGTTACAAAATCAATGTCAACGAAAACGACACATTGAGCAAGTTCTCTGCAACACTGGTACACGAAACGTGGATGTGCCAAATAGCCTTATGATAATGAAAATCATGGCCAGTGAAAACGATACGTTTCGGTAACTCCCGTTATCATCATCAGTGCATATGCACATCAGTGCGTACTCTGCAACACATTCCCATAGCACGAGGCTGGGATAAATTTCCAACAGATGCAAAGCAAACTGCGTTGGAAATAGAACCGATAGATAATAACAGAAAATATGATTGTTCGGTATTTGTTTAATATGAAAGCAAGTAGAGAAGCAGATAAAATCCTCAACCTGTTTGCTAATCTGTTGGACTCATACTGAATCTCCTCCTGATACTGTTGCTTTTCTTGTAACAGTAGCGTTGAATAGGCTTCATCGTTCTGAAGAAACGAAACGTAAATAAAATAACACTTCAATTACCACATCTACAAGCTTGACAGCGCGCTTCATCAGAATTTGTTAGGTGACAAAATCATTTTATCATAAAATCATAAAAATCAAATACAACAAAACCGCATAAAAATGCCAACTTCTGCGCGGTTTATCAGGTCTTTGCTGTTTATGAGGATGATAATTGCCCGGTTTCTTTCTGCATTATTGCGTCTATGTCGGTATGTGCTCTATATCAAAACACAGCGCACGTCTGTATTCAGCCATTCATATCGACGAATATCGAGTGTGTGATAATAGATTGCAAGATCCAAAACCTAATTTGGCGATATGATCAATTGCTAGGTCATTGTGAGACAAAAGATTTCAAACGTTATGGGAATCCAGGCGTTTTCGAGCAAAAACCTGCCAGGCTACCTCCAGAGCATCCTTGTAGAACTTGTAATCGCCCATCGCCACCTCAGCTTCCTGACTGCTGAGCGATTCGTAGGCGCGAAGAAACTCAGCCTCGTTTCGGATTGGCGCGAATTGCTTTCCTGAAAGTTTCGATTCATTTACTTCTAATAGGAAAGTACTGAAGACCTTCTATTAGCTCAGGAACACACGCAGGCCCGTAACCACCTTGGCACAAGGGGGGATCGAAGAGTTTTCCGAGAGGTGCCCAAATTTTTTAAACTGTGTCTAATAGTTTTAAACTATGTCCAACACAATTTTCCAGAGGGGGGAAAATTTTTCAGGGGGTTTCACCCCACTGCGCCCTCTCTGGTTTCGGGCCTGAACACACGTGGTGGACTATTTGAATCAGAGCAAACTATTAAATGCTCATCAATCGCATTTTCCCATTCCTACTCAAAGAAATGAAGAAAAAACACTGCAGCTTTAATTATTTTATGTTGACTAAAGACAGGCCCGTAACCGGGTTTGTCGCCGAATCACTGCGGTAGGCGCCAAATGACTACGGGGGTCCGCCAAAAAGTCCCCAGCACTTTCTTCAACAGAGTAAATTTGCTTCCGAGCGATAACAGCTTCGAACACTGGGGGGCGTCAAACTTGTTTCTTGCCCCCGGGCACCTTCTAACCTCGTTACGCCCCTGGGTGGGGCAAAACNCATTTTTAGAAAGGCAAGATTTTTGTTTTTTTTATATGTTTAAAATAAAAAAGGCCAAGATCCTGAGTNAAGGTCTGTGATTGCAGCAGGTTTTACGGGTTTACTGGCAACGAGAATGGGCGTCCATTCACGAATTTTGGTAAAACAGCTTATTATGACCGCAAACTTTTCCTGCAGCCCATACGTTTAGTAAAACCTTGTCCTATAGGATACCTTTCAATTACTTTTCCACCAAACTTGTCCCTTTCAAACCAGTAATAATGCAGACAGATAACGTTGCACAGTCTTAATACATGGTGTGCTTCTGCTGAAAAATACATACCTGGCAAGAAATACAAAAATTTTTTGAATTCATCCCAACAAACAGGAGCAGTAGGTTTATGCCTGGAACTGTTCCATTGATTCCAAGCATCAAGTGAAAAATCTTTGCCTTTCACACTCCTTCACAAAAATAACAATATTTGATATTTTCATGTCTCACATTTATTTAAAAAAAACTGAAAGAACTCACAAATTATGAAAAGCATTTCACATAACAATCTAGGAAAGAGATTCATGAAAGCCCAGCTAATGTCTTCATTTCATACTGCTTTTCCTGATGGATTTATCAAATCATTCACAACAAAATGCCTTCAGCTACATTGACTATGCCAAAAATAGGTCTTGTAGCATGTAAGTGTATCCACAGGAAGGCAAGGAAGTCCTTCCTTGCTTCAAAATGCAAAATTCCAGAACTCATGTCACATAATATCAAACCTAAAAAAAATCACTAAAAGGGATCCCAGATAATTGCAATTTTAACAGATTCCCTGTGTTTGATACACCTATAAGCAAAACACAATTATGAACTTAACGTAATTTTTGTATGCTACACACAAGTTGTATGCTACATACAAGAAATACACAAGTAGTTCTAAACACTGCTGTGATTGGAAAGCCTAAGCAGCAAGCAAGCAAAGCATCACACTGTAACAGCAATCAACAATAGAGATCAACCAATCAGATCGCTCCTATTGCTTGTTGATGCCACTTATATATGGGTGCTTATGTCAACATCTTACTGAGAGTTTTTTTCCAAACATATTGCAGCATCTCAGAAGATTTTACTATCTGATTTTGTAACCTGATCCGGGTGAACAAAAATAATTCTTAGGCCATCACAAGTGCAGAAACACATTGGGAGGTGTGCTTCAACTGCTGTAACATTTTCTTGTTATGACACACATACAGCATATTTCCACACAGCCAAACCTACTTTAGAGCAAAACTCACAAAAAGTAATATATTTCGAACATTGATGTTTAGCACAATGGTGTTGCTTATCACTTATCTTTTTTCTGCATTTTAACTTCAAGTACAAGTCCCAGGTAAAATCAATTTTGAAATGAATCTTTTTTAAAACTGTACAATCAAATACAACCTTTTCTTAACTGCCCAACCCAGATTGAAGGAAACATTATGCAAACACTTTAGATAAAATGATAAAATTCAATAGTAAGTCACAGAGGACATCAGCATGATGTTTAAACAAAATGGCCCTTAAATTTGAAAATTTCCCACCAACTATGCAATTAACATGTGAGAGTTACCTTTCTTTCAAATTTGCCAACTAATTAATTCAACAAAACAACCATATCTCATATACGTAAATTAAAAGTACAAACAAGCATTTACCTTGCCAGTAATAAAGCATCACTTGGCCAAACAACTGCTGTACCAACTCTGTCCATTGACATAAAATCCCAGTAAACATTTTCTTGCAGCATGCGACCTTCTTCCAACTTCACCAACACTGTTTGAAAATTCTCAACAGAACATTGCATCCCCCCACACACTGTATGCATGACAGCATCAATCTGTGACATTTAAACATCATCACATGTTAATGAAAATGCCCAATGCTTTACATCCATTTTTTTCTATTTTTCAGCTTGTTGTATTGGTAGCATGTTGGTCTATTGACATTCTGCACTGTGACAAACATTAACCATTAGGTTTACCAAAACTTGGGCCAAGAACCTTTCACTACAACAACACCTAAAATTTTGAAAATCTCTTGACTGTTTCATCTTAATTTCTAATTAAATCCATTTATATCAGCAAGCAGGAGTTGCTTTTCCAGCCCAGTTATCATAGTAATTGATGCAGATGGGATATGAAGTACATGATTTTCACTAATACTCATTTCACTCAAAGAAGCACAATACTAACCATTTCAGAGTCCACTGGTTGAAAAAAAAGTGATTCGTAGACATTTGCAATTGCATCACATTCCAGGAAGCCTTTATTTTTTGCATCAAGGATGTGAAACATGGAGTAGAAATCTTCTTCGGGTTTCATAGTGCTATAAAACTCCTTTCAACCTGAGTTATTTATTGTGCTTAAACCCAAAAGATCAGTGGTAAAACACCTTCCAATCATACAAAAGCTATGGTTTTTATCATGAACCACTACCACTCTTCTCTAACAAATCTTTCAAATAATATGAAAAACAATCAGTTCTTTCACAGAGTTGCAAAATATGTTTCTAAATCTTTAACCATGCTTTCCATTAGTAATGGTTATACACCTGCTCAGGCAGTAATCTCACAGATGTTTAATGCATACTGGGTCTGAGTTTTAAAAAGATATCTCAGAATTTTCGAAAATCATTTGAAAACACCAACAACCATCACTCTTGTGAAACTATATGCATATTTACAAAATTGTTTTAAGTAGATGTGGTAGATAAAATCAGCAAATGTTTGTACCAATATCATTTTGTATATGCAAACACTTCACAAACCACTACAAAACTTTGATTTTTTTTAACTGTAACATCAAATCATAAGAGTTACAACTGGACCACAATCCTTGAATTTTTGTAAATCTGACATTTCTCAATTCTAAAGTTTGATAAATGAAGATCGTGATCAAGATGATCACCATCTCAAAACAGCATCCACTTACTACATGCTTAATATCAAGCCCACAATTCTGACTGCAAAAAGCAAATGTCAAAAAATACGAAAACTGATATAGTGGGCAAGATTAAGCTTTACATCACAGGTGGGGAACCTATTTACTACCACAGGCCGCAATGAATTGTGCATTATTGGTTGTGGGCCACAAAATTTATTTGATTTTATCCTAAAATCTGGCCTTTATTTAACTACGAGGAAGAGAGACGTCTCTTGACTATCTAAGTACCTGCTTATCATGGATCTTCGTTTTGACACGATGCTGCACTTTAGCTTGGGTGACCAAAATTATGTTGCAGGCCATGTCAAATGTTCACGCAGGCCGCATTTGGCCTGTGGGCCGTAGGTTCCCCACCCCTGCTTTACGTCGTAACATAAAAAATGATCAAATTTCACTTATACAATTCATACACATAACGAGCAGTTTCTGCTACATTTTTCACAATGAACATTCTTTTTTATAAAATAGTTGTTTTGCATTAAATCCAGTGCCTCAAAAAATATAGACAAGGATGTTCACTGTAACTAGTGAGAATTTAGCTGAAAAGAGATTTCAATCAAAGTTGCTTAATGGAATAGATAGCTTGTACTGTAGTTCCTGACATCGCTTTTGTGTGAGGGGGTTTCCAACCATAAGTCATGAAATAGTTAACCTTTCCAAATATCATGGTTCACACACACTTTTAAGAACCATTTGCAATACTTCCATACCTTTTCAATACCAAAAGAAAAAATATCATAACCATCATTTATCTCCATCTTTCCAAAATTTTAATTATGAAATACAATTTCACACATTGCATAACACTGCAAAAAATCTGCTGCTTTACCTTCTATAAACCTGTCATCATCGGCAAAGAACAAAATTTGAATAAAGAAATGGTTGAATGCTTACTGCATCAATATCAAGTTGGCAAACCTCTGTTCTTACAGGTGTTTTGTGACGAAATTTAAATAAGCTTTAAATAAACCTGCAATCCAGACAATACTGCTTTTCCTTAAAAATAATTATGTAGTTTGGGGAAATTGCATGATCCCAATTGCACCAGATCTGTCTCAAACTTGGTTTCTTTGCTTTTTTCAACCTTTCAGAAAACTTCCAATCAACATTGTGGTCATCCATCAACATGCATACAATCATTCTGTATCCTATTATGTTCTACGCTTTCATGAGCACAGTCAGTCATACCCGTCAGTTACTCTGGCATGTCCCTTTATGCATAAAGACATGTTGTTCCCATCTATTATAATTTTTTCTCACCATATTCGGTGTTCATATGTTTTTCTAATTGTGCTTATTTTATTTCCAACTGTTGTTTTGTAACACTTGTCAAGTAATAAGCAGGGTTGTTTGACTAGATGAATACCATGGCCTTTCATTAATCTTTTGTGAACATTTTTGTTTACATTGATAAATTCTTTTTCCATTCTGTTTTGATTTATTCTAAATTCCACTTACAATTGGTTACTTCTTGCATGATGATTTTTGCATTGTTTCTGCTTATTAGCTGAGTCATATGAAACAATAAATCAATCTTGAATGAAAAATTTTAAATCAAAGTAACAACTTTAGTGCTTACAAATTTAAACTAATCTGTGTAATAAAAGACGATTCTGCTCAGAAAATTCATGATTTTTTTCATTTCAGAATTCCCATACTTTTTCAATGCTTTTAGTACCGTTTGAAAACCCTGAAACATTTCACAAACACTATTATAAATAAAATTAGCCTCTTTCTAAAAATATGTCATGTTATAGCTGTCACAGCCAAAAAAAGTTTCCCATTTTTATGCCATCTTTGTGGTTGTACTGAAAATAGTTAATTTCCTTAGTTGTTGAGTCTTGTGTCGCTGACACTAGCGGTAGACTTTCATCATTTTATTGACTGATGGTAGTACCTTGTTCAGCTAGCATTTAGGATGTGGTAATAATTCTTATCATTTTTAATTGAAATACGACAGCCTTTTCTCTGAAGCGCTGACCCACCACTACGTGTTTGCATTTTTCATTGTATTTTAGCACTTTTGATAGAAAAATTACATGCAAGTATTGCATAATTATCAATAATTTTGCTATTTCAAAGGCAAATTGAATGCTTCCTGAACCACTTTTAAAAAGAAGATCAAATGTTACAATTTAAAAAAAAGATTTGAACTTAACAGAAGGGCATGAATAAGAGCAAATGTGCAATCAAACATACTCCAAAAAAACATTTTGATGACTACTTTATTCTAATAAGCTCCATTCATTCTCCCTCTGCAAAACAATCCACTTCTAACAAACTTTATTTGCCTAGAGTTACTTCATCTTCAGCGAAATGTTCCCTTACATTTTTTGTCCAAAAGTGTGGTCTTTTATACCAGGCTCCATTAAGTCTTCTGCTACCTTCACCTTCAAAAGGCAATTTAAGGAATACACATTACATGAACAAGATAAATACTTCGTGTTTACATATCATTTCATTCCAAGAGTAACGTAGTGCTATGTCTACTGTATTTAGTAATTTGATAAACTAAGTTGTTTTTCATGTAATTTTTGTTTGTTATTCTTTCTTGTGCAAATCGTATTTGTACAGATAGAATGACACTCCATAGTTATTGTTACTTAATAAATTTTTTTAGTTCCTACTATCTTTAATAATTTCACCGTGCACCAAATTTCCTCAAAATGAGACTATGTATATCCTCACCCTTGTGTAAATAATCATGCCCATTCAATCTGCTATTTTTCATTACCATGTTCTGTGTGTGCTGTTTGTTTTCCAACTGTGCTTATTTTCAACTGTTGTTTTCTACCACTTGTCAATAAGTTTCAAATGGGGCTGGTTGACTAGATAACCTTGATCAAATTTCGTCAATCCCGTATGACCAAGTGGCAATCATTTTTACCCTGGTCAGTTGTATAGCCAACATGCTTTCATTTATTATACAGAAGAAATGCTTTATGATGTCACTTTGTGGGACCAGTGAAAAAGTGTTGTTGAGGGCAAACTTTCATTATAGCCGAACTACAACAAACCTTTCCTAAATTAAAATTAACTTTTTAGTTCAATGGTCCAAGCATGGCAAGGGTTAAAAGTGTTTTTGATTAGGATTGCCACTTACTGTATGGTGTTTTTAAGTATACATTGATAAGAAAAAGTCAGAAATTATTTTTCAAACTTGTATTCAACATCATTCTTGAGATATTGAAATCTCTTGCATGTTTTGCCACTTTCATATCATTTTCACTATTGAACAAAACAATGATGTAATACTTCCTCCATAATGAGATACTGCTTCTTTTGTTCGGCAATCTAAGCACTGCTCCATAGTAGGTTAGTAGGCTAGTCCAACAAGAACAACCAACTCAGCAACTGCCAAGGCAGCTTGAGCTATTCGTATTGATATTCCGCAAAGAAACTGAGTCATATGAAACAATAAACCATTGACCATCAATGGCATTGACCAAACTAGCCGTTCCGTAAACTTTCTTAGCTCGAGAATGTAAAGAAATCAATCTCAAGAGTGAGAGTTACAGTACATTCGTGGAACCTGGTGTCTTTTCTCACGTCACGAGCACACAATTGGATTAGGCCTGCCCTGTGTGTTTACGTATAATGTTCACTTTTTGCTGCGTCATACACAGCGTCAACTGTTACCATTGATACAAGTTCACGGTTGAACAGTTGCTTCTCACGTCAAAAAGCGGTAACTCGCGAGCGCCGAACAGCAATGGATACATGAATTTCATGCTCCATTCATGTCGATTATTATAAAAAACCACCGGGTATTAAGAAGTTTTACCTGCTCTCTGTGTTGACTGTGTTTATCAACTAACACCTTCTCTTTAATGGGCTATGACTAAATATTTTTGTATTCTTGTGTTATTCAATTGCCCTTGCGATATGGACAATGAATCAGAAGTATCCACGGATCCGAAATAACTTAATATTTTCGGCAGTAGCAGGAGTCTGCGTGGTCTTTGTAAATGTCATTGCTTAAGTCCAAACATTGCGGAATTTCGGTTGCATCAATGGTTGCCGGAGTTTGAACAGGAGTCGGATTTTCAAATTTGAAAAAANNTCGGATACGGATTCGGATTCAAAAATTTGNAACATAACCGGAGTTCGGCAAAGCTGCAACCGCGGGATCCCTGAACGCATAGAGCAAATGCGTGGCATGTTANATCCCCTCGTTTCAACTTTGCGAACGTAACTCTCAAAAATGTCAAAACTGATGCGATTTCGTAGCCCATACTTCAGATGGCCACGCCACACACACGCCACACATTTGCGAAACATAAGCTTCAAAATTTTCCAAGTTTTGCGAAGTCCTCGCAGAACAAAAAGAAAGAGAAACCTGGATTCTTTCAATGTGTTTCCATTTGGACTCAAATGAGATGCTTACAGTAGAGCCAATAAAGATCAACATTTTTTCACCATAATGTTTGAAGGGACAGCAATTATCTGGCTCGTTTACCGCAATTAAAGCAATGCAAGAAATTCAAGCTGTTTTTAATCAGGAAATTCCTTAAAAGAACTCTAAAAATAGTTTCCAATATAAAGATACAGAGAAGATTTTTGTAGTTTAATTCAGCTTTACGTGCGCGATTTTTTTTCTCAAAACTAACCACTAGCGTTTATTCTACCCATAAAATGTTCCTATTCATGAATCAAAATTTACTGAATGCTCACGTGTTTCAATGAAGTTGTTGGTGATATCCATGTGTTTGGTGTTAAAACTGTTTCAACAGTCTCATTGTTCAAAAATCCATCTATTGCTCAATCAACCAGTTTTCCGTTTTTGTATGATTTCGCGTATATTTATGTTTTGCTACAGATTGCAGTTTATGCTAAATAAAGCTCACATTTGAGCAGGGACTGAGTTTAAGGTGGGG
>JGI24159J19872_10006132_pt1 | contig 15616 bp, 13 predicted proteins | sample Ectturendosymbi4_FD_19872 | JGI IMG/M metagenome (IMG submission 19872) | reverse complement strand
ATCACTAAAAGCAATTACCGTAAATTTTTTTGTCTGGGAGAAGACAACACGCAAGGAACTTCAACCCTTTGAGTTAACAAGCAAAGTAACTACAGAATTTGAAACAGGGGTCTGTTGATTTGAAGCTTTATTGAACGGAACCCATGGTCCCAAAATGTTTTTATTGGGGCCATGCGCCATAAACGCCGCGTCACAAACGTTGGGGCCACGCGTCATAAACGCTGCGTCACAAAAAACAACAATCAATAAACGCTCTGGTGCGACAGCGGGACTTGAACTTTAGTCGTTCACTGAAAGAAGGCTGTGGGACAGCCGCAGCCAGTACACGCACCATTCACGACCATATCTTCAACGCGTTTTTTTTGTTGTTACTTCGATAAAGGTCACTGTCTTTGCCCGGTCTAAAAGTAAAAGAAGAATACTGTTCGACAAACCATTCGCGTGTTATTATACCGTAACAAAACGTGTTTGTTTGCACCAAATCAAGTTTTCGATTACTGACCCAAACCAAGTTTAACATGCAGTTTAACACCAAGCGATGGGCACTGTATTTGCACTGCAGTATTTCACGTCAGTGTTTACAATTCACCGACACTTTCTTTCAAACATAGAATAGTGTACGAGGCAATTTTCTTTCGGATAAGTTCTTGTTTCGAACACGTGCGAACAGGAAATCGTTTGCGTCAAGTTTGAAAAGCGCCATAAAAGGTATTTGCACAACGGTTCGCGCGCGGCGTCGTCATGATGCTTGGGGAGGAAGTTCAGATGGCGGGTTTGCAGCGCAGCAAACCAAGACCAGCGACTCGTCGTCAATGGCAACGCTCCATTGTGTGTTTCGCCGAGACGTCTTCCAGAAATAAGGAACGCCATCGCATTTCCTAAGGTTAGCAAGCAAGCACATCACAGAGAGCTGGCTTGAAACTTGGGTCGGTCACTTTGTTGATGATTTCTCTGCACAGAGCAAAGCACCAGGTTTCAAGCAGTAGTGCAACAGAGAGACATCTATCTCGAAAAAATGCATGAAAACGCTGCAAAACCAACAAAGCGAATTACACCAAAGCATCATCGGCCGTACAGCGAAATCTTGGTGACAGTGGCGCAGCCAGCCCAAAATTTTGTGTGTGGGGGGAAAATTTGGGGGCCAAAGTGTTTGATGTTAGGCGAATAACACTAATTTGTTTGGGATACCGCATTTTAAAGCAGAAAATGACTATATATGTAAAAAATTCGGGCGGCATGCCCCCCTGGCTTCGCCTATACCTGGTGCACTGCGACTTGGGAGAGTTAGAAAAATTTTTTAACTTACTTTTAAAAATTAGAAAAATCGTTTTTAAAAATCGTTTCAACATCCAGAAAAATTTGAAAAATTAAGCTGCAAGCGATTGGAATTAAACATTGTCCATGCAACCGCCAATGTCAATATCCTACTAACCACACAAGCAGCGTTTTTTGCCAAAAACTAACATGAAGTTTTCCGCTTCCTACGCGACGGACTCAACCAAATATGGCTCGCTTCAATTTCGTTAAAAAGCCGTCTTTTTTTCCGTCCGTGCTATCCGCGCTCTGATTGGTCGAATTCTCTTTTACTGCGTCGCGATTGGTCGGTTTCTCCCGTTTTTGATCAAGCGTCGAGCTTTCGTTCGCTTTGAAAGCTTGTTCTAAGAAAAGGAGAAACCGCGGTTATTGTGCGCTGGGGCGATCAGAAGAACGCTTCTTTGTCTTATCGCGAGCGATCAACATCTGCCGCGAGATTGAAACGTAGCGCGGCCGTTTCGACAAAGAAAGAGGAAACAAACAGCACAAGTTGTCCGATCGTTGTACGAGAATAGATCCAACGTTTTGGAAAGAAACACCATTCAGTGGAAAAAGACGCATCAGCACGCGTGAGGAAAAAAGTAAAGAAATATGTGGTTGAAAGATGAAGACACCGGTTAGGTCGCCACCCATCGTGCACGGCCGCCGGGCGTCAGCTGGCGCCGAACGGTAACATCGGTGGAGAGTGTTGGGGCCAAGTTTGAAACTACCTCGATCGCGTGATTAACGCGCAACAGAAATGGTTTTTGGTGCGTTTTCGCTGCAGGGGAGAATGATGTTAACACTGCAGACCCAACAGCACTGCAGACCCCCCAACACTGCCGAATCCCCGACACTGCAGACCCAACAACACCGCGGAACCACAGTCGGGTCAAAATTCAACTTAAAATACTGCGAAGCAAAGGCTACCTGTTTTTGTTAATGTAAATCGCAAAAAGTGTGCCATAAAGTAGGAAAACCACGAATCCACTGACACTTTCCCAGGGCCATTCTGGCCTCGTTGGCCCATCTGGAAACTACTCGCTAAAAAAATTGTTAAAAATCTTCAACTCAATTGCTTTGGTTCAGTGGCCAGCATCTATTAAAAAAAGTACAAACGACGTTTTTTCAAAACTGTATAAAGAACGCGCATTAGAGCGAAACAAAGAAACGTTCAACACGTCACAAGCGTATTTATGACGACTCCTCCATCGTCGTCGGGCTCCGTGCTGGGCACGCGGCGACTTACTTTCCGTTCGGTGAAACCCCTCGACCGTTCCATCCAGTTGAGCGTCGTCTTCAGTGAATTCCAGAAGAGCTTCTGTCTGGCGTTGCGTCAGTTGTCTGCGATGTTTCGTTCAATATTTCGCGGTTTAGCAAAACACCCACTGGGCTGTTGCTGCTACAAATTCGATGAACTCGAGCGAGTAACTCAGTACAGCGCGTGCGTGCGTGGTTGTGTGAGTCTATTTGCAGCGTACGCGTGTAAAACGGTGCTTACACTTCGCGAGTGCAAGTGGGGAAAGGCTTCAAAAACAACACAGAAACCGCCATGTCTCGGAGATAACCAATCACGTTAGCGTTACAATCGGATTCCACGTTAAGTGCTAACGTCACGTTATCTAAGCAGAAAAGCAGTCCATGTCACCGAGGTGGGGTAAACAGCAGAGCTGCTTATTGTTGCAGCACTCCACCCCACCCCCCTGTCTAAGCAGTTCCATTGTTGACTGGGCAGCTACAGACTGCGGATTACTGAACATGACACTTTACGTTTACAGCAATGCAAAGCTTAATCCACAAACGGCACATCACTGGTTGAAGATATGTATTCATATCAGCAATCGAAAACTTTAAAAACACGAAGATTTAACGCCGCATGGCGCATATGCAGCGTGTATTGAGTTGACTAAGCCGTCCATTGCAAAGGAAAACTGAAGTCGCAAGTTCAACAAAACAGTGCATCGTGAACTTGATATTAAAGTATAAAGAAAAACGGTCCCAACTGTTTTGCCATGTTTATAGTTATTGCTTGTAAGACATGCATTCACATGTTTTAGTAGTGACGCATGCATTCATATATCGTAGTTGTAAAGCAGTGGATCCCAAACTGTGGTACGCGTACCACTGGTGGTACGCGAAGGCCTTCAAGGTGGTGCGTGAGACCCTTCTGTTCTTTACACAAAAAGAATACATTTTGTTTTCACTGATGGGGATCTTGTAATAAATTCCTGCATTTTTGTGTACTTCCCCTGTTAGTCCCGAAAAATGTCCATTATCATTTTTCACAGCCAGTATCTTCATGTCACATATGTGTCAGTTCTGGTTTTCCAAACTTTTGATCGAATGATATTTGGTAGATTGAGTTTTCCTGGAGAACGGTGGCACGTGGTGATAGTACGGGACCCACAAATGGTACGCGATGGGAAAAAGTTCGGGACCGCTGTTGCTAAGCATGTATTCACATAAATCACAAAAAGAACCGAACCCTGCAGCTGCCGACATTGCTGAACAGTCTAAGAAAGTTCCAAATCCGATGCATTGAGAAAAAAAAACTTCGACTTTTCGACGCAACGTTTTTCTGAATCCGCTGCACGGAGCAAAGCAATGATCCAAATCGGATGACGACACTAACGAATTGGCCCATAGTAATTGTTCAAAGCGAATCGTCACTGAATCAGCGTCGGCTGAGCTGAGCAAACAAGGCATGAAACGACTGAAAGCTTATTGGCTCAAGTGAATACTGTGACGTCAACATCTAAATATGGATCGCCCAACTCCCACCTTCACACTCTAGGCCGTTCCGTACCAAGCAGGACACTTCACATTAAGCAGTCGCTCAAAACAAACCGCAAACTTACTTGGGAACCTTAACTTTAACGTGAATGTAGTGGTCTCCAAAGCCGTAACTGTTTACTTTCTTTATACCTTTGTTTGCGAACCGGAAGCGCTCGTGGGAACCTGTTCCGGGTGGAATCTGGAACAAAATCTAGTGCGTGAGCAAAAAAAACAAGAAACAAACATGACACCCTCTGCAAGCAAAACAACTCGAGCGTGACGATCGCGAATCCGCGACGAAACGCCCGAGATGCTAAACGGCAATCTGCACTTGTTTCAATGTTCTGCGTATGTTGATAGAGTCTGCGCTAAACAAGTCATTAGGCGTCTACTTGGTTCCCGTCGCAACATGAAGGGATTACGTTTGCAAAGCAGGGGGAGTTTCGGGGGGCAGACTTCGCAGAGGTTGTCAGAGACAGCGTTGAGCTGATATGAACGTGGAAAGACGATTCAGAACTCTTCATTCTGTGGCTTCATATAATGCCGTTACTTAATTCTGCAGTTTTGATCAATATTTCGAATGAGTTATCTCATCCGCTAACGAGCGTTTGAATTGTAACACTGATGACGATTCCGCTACCGAACTTTGAAAAACGCCAACCGTTCCTCCAACCGTCCTGCGCGAAATCCATGCAAACATATTGCAGGCCCGTAGCCCGATTTTAAAGTTTGAGGGGGAGTACATTTTAGGGGGTCAAGATTTTTGCTTTTGTCATTATGTTTAAAACAAATCTTTCTGGGCAAAACACAATTTCGGGGGTTGCAAAAATATTTGGAGAGCACTGCTCCCGGATGCCCCCGGTGACCACGGGCCAGACATATTGGCGACGCAAAACCCGCAACAGGACACTGCACGGCCCTTGCACAGCACGATTCAAATCTAAGTTTCGAAGCTGACTATGATCAGTTTCCCCACTGCGCTGCACTTAAACGTTTCCCAGATGAGGAAAAGTGCTTACCACTAGCTCCATCTCGTGGTGAATTCCCGCCAGCCTGAGAGTGCCACCTAGCGCCGCTTGAGCGATCGTTATTTCGGCGTCAGAGTGCACGTCGGGGCCCTGCCGGCGGAACACTTTGCTGGGACTGACCTGCACAGCATGAACAAAAATACGTCAAGACGATACACAAATGCATCAGCTGCTGTTGGGCAACTAAATCCGATCACAAATCAGTGACGCTGTAAGAGTCTTTTGCACAGCATCCTTAACAAGAGTTGTTGACAAACCACAGTACTCCATATCGTTTCGACCCAGCGATTAAAACCATTTCCAAAAGTTTTTAGCGAATATGCAATGAATTTAAAGCTACTTGCCTGTTAAGCTCCCAATGCGCGGAGAACAGCAGGTTCTAATAACCTGCGATATGTTGTATTTTTAGCAGTTAAAGTCAAGCGTTTTTTTTGAGTTTTTGCAAAAAAGATTACCGGTTTTCTTTCCACAAATCCCTTGCCACCGGTATGCTAGACCCTTTTGCCTTAACTAAGTAACAGGCGGCTAAGCACCGATAACCCACTCCAGTCGCACGAAACATCATGAAGTTGTCTAGGGCTCTTCTTGTAAAAGGGGACTTACCCGAAACGTAACAAACACTTCTCGAGTCCCGACTTGCATTCGCACCGTCTGTCTGTCTTCGATGCCTATTGTGAAGGTTTGAAGAAACATTGAAATATTGTTTTACTAGAAAAGTACTGAAAATGACGAGAACATTGACAAATCTTATTCTTAGTTTGATGTTATGACATACTCTGGAGAGAAAAAAAACAAGTTACCCTGGTTCTGGCGTCCTTTTTCTAACGCAAAGGTAAAATACTGCTTCCAAGTAGAAGGGTAAATATGTTCAAATACGTTTTGTCATTCACTGCGTTTATATGGCGCATTTCATTTATGGCTACACTGTGCCTTTGCTTCAATTGTGGCGTTTTTCATTCGAGTCATACTTCAGACTGCGGCTTTATCGGGTCTTTTACCAGGCCTGCTTGCGAGTTGGTCCAGAACTCCAAAACCACAATGGGTTGTGGCAAGGTTAGTCACATTTTTCGGAAAGCCGCAATTCCTGAGTTTCACGTAAAGACAGTAGCTGCTAACTAGTTGTCAGTAGCAGGTTGGGTTTTGACCTTTGACAGCAGCAACAAAAGCGAAAAAGTTGCATCGATCCGGAGATGAATCTACGCAAGCGATCGATTTGATCGATGTTTCGACCTTGGTGAAGAAGATAATTCTAAACTTATCCGCAGACAAAAGAAAAATTCAAAAACAGGTGTTTGGAAACGAAGATCCATCGTAAAAGTGACCATTTACTTAACGACTACAACATGGCGCCCGCACAGAGCGTCTAACCTGCAGGCACGGGCACAGTGACGATCTTGTTCTGCTTGACTTGCCCTCGGCCCGTGCACTTGACGCAGGGAAAGGTGATGAGCTTTCCAGTTCCCCCACACCTGCGACATGTGGAGCGCATCACAAACGGACCGGTGACGACTTGTTCCTGCGATCACAACACGTCAGCTTGGCGTGACGTCACAATAACATGACGTCAGTTTAAGGTAACATCAGCACAACAACACGTCAGCTTAGTGGTACGTCACAATAACATGACATCAGTTTAATATGACGTCAGTGCAACATGACGTCAGCTTAGCATAAGTCGGCATTACATGACGGCAGTAAAATATGACTTTCGTATGATATAGCGTCAGCACAGTACGACGTCAACGAACTACGACATCAGCATAGTATGACACGTCTGTGAAAGTCGAGCAGAAAGTTTCGTTTTTTTCTTCATTATCCACTTAAGTGGATTGGAGCAACATCGGCTTCCTTGGAAGCTGCTTGAGTTCGAAGACCACAGCAGTGGCAGATGTTGACAAGCAACTACTGTAGTAACCTTCATCAAACCACGCAATCGAAATAGTGCAGTTATATCGTCGCAGAATACACTTTGCCGGCTGAGCGTGCACAAGTTCACGCCGGTTCTGCAGTTCATCGCAACTTGGCAATGACTACGTTAATATTCCATTGGGAGCAAAATATCAACAGTTTAACGGAAGTTGATTCAATGGGCAAATTTTTTTTAATAAGGAATCGATTTCACGTACCATTACACATCCTCAATCCTCAGTTGCATGAAATTGATTTCCTATTTTAAAAAACTTGCTGACAGATTCAACTTGGTAGTCTTTGTGAAGTCCACTGTAGTAACTTGAATACAGACATGAGCAAGTTTGAATCATTGCAAAGTCATGAAAGCAGAACCTAGTCGGTCGAACCCTCGCACGCTTACAGCAAGCCTCTAGAGCTTTGAATCGCTGACTGAGCATCGACAACAAGCCGCGCGAACTTCTAACAGACTCTCAGAGACTTTACCGTTCCGGTTCCGCCGCAGTAGCCACACTTGGACACCTTCGACCCGGGCTCGTTGCCCTTCCCATTGCATCGGTCGCAGGTGTCCATGATGTCGATCTTCAGCGACTTGTTCGCACCTTTCGCCGCTTCGTTAAACGACAGGTCCATGTAGACCTGATATCAAAGCAACACGGACGAAAGTATACTGACAACTGGGGTTGTACACCAGCTTGCAGGACGCCACCAACATGTGGTCACAAGTGAACACAGATACACTAAGCAGTCTGAACAGGCACTTCACAAACCTTGCTGTCACTTAAGAACTGAGATGCACAAAACCTATTACGTCACGGCTTACCCGAATTAAGCAGCAACAAGAAGTACAAAAAACACATCCCGCGGAATGCCAGAGGTAAACTAGTGCATAAGTCGGCAACAAAAGGAATATAACAGCGATCTATGGTGAGCATCAAAAATGCAGCAAAGGTCAGCTCGGAGCAGCACGTCCGGGCCACCAGTGGACTTGGGGTATTTCTAAGGTGTGACTTTGGTGACCGCAAAGACATTTTGAAAGACCGCAATTATATTTTGTCTAAATACCGAGATGGCCACAAAGCTAGGTTTCAGTGCATTTCGGTGGTGGTTATACTGTAAGGCTCTCTTCTATTTTGAAAGATCGTTGGAAAAATTTGGGAGACCGTTTCGGTCTCTTAAAACACCTCAAAAACAGTGCGTTTACTTCCAGGGGAGCGAATTCGCGAAAGTCCTCGAATCCGGTCCGAGACCCGCCTCCTCCTCCGCCAGCAAATTCCTCGAAGATTTTCCGGAACAAATCCTCCGGGTCCATGTGGCCCGAAAACCCGCGAGCCCCTCCCCACTGGGACTGGCCCTGCTGGCTTGCGGCAAAACCGGCACTTCCCAGAACGTCGTATTGCTGTCGCTTCGTTTCGTCGCCTAAAACCTGAAGATGCAAACAGCTTCGCGTTAAACACCAGGCACAACATGACATGAAAACCTGTTCGTCTTTGCTAGCAAACGGAACAAGAAATTTTGGCTTCAAAACTTTAGGATTATCAATATGACTAAATAACATTGTGGTTCATGACGCAATACTTTTAATAAGGTCAAAGATTTTTATTATGAATATCTCCAAATAAAGAGTTCTTACAGTGCTTCTGTGATAGGAGTATAGATAAAAAACATACAATTATTTGTGGCTGACCCTCTACGAAAGGATGGCCGCTTTTGAAAAAAATGGACGTCAGCACAAATTGGTTGTCAGCTGGAAGCGATCGCGCTGCTGCTTCGCTCACGCAGATGCGCGACGAAGATGTTTTTGCAAAGTTCAATAATATTATCGCCGTTGGTCGGAAGCACGTCTAACAACATAGCCAGGGCGGTGGCCAGTGTTGCCAAATTTGAGCGTGTTTTTTCAGATTTGCTCGTTTGTTTTTGTAAAATAACTAGGCATCACTGGCGATGGCGCAATAAGAAGATAGCGCGATGGCACGGTCGGGCATGATTGATTGAATAAAGTGAGGTCACGGTGGTTGGAAAAGTAATCGATTGTTTCGGGAGGCGAAAGTTAACAAGTCGACCGCTGTGTGCTCAATTATTAATTTTTCCCTTTCAAACTTCGTACAAATTCCTGCGACTGGATGCTGGCGATTTTATTTGAACTTTATTGTTTTTTTTCTGAGGGTGACATCCGTTGAAGAATCAGCGATAGGCAAGTTGACTACTATGTGGGGCACTTTCATGGGTTTTGCATTGCTGTCGGTTCTCCCAACACATTTTCGACCTTTTTACGTGTCTCCTAACGAATGACCATCTATACACAATACACTTCAGTTGTTGGTGGGTTTGATTTTTTGCCAAATATCTATGAATGAAATAATTAAGCTAATAACCTGGACCAGTGGGTTCTCAAAATTTTTTTATATTCCCCCTTACACACTGTCAATTCCTCCCCAACAAAAATCACAAAAAAGACAATTGCAAAAATTTCACATTACCTACTGTGAAGAAACAATAGACGGTTATCAACCAAACAAACTATTTTATAATGTCAGTCACTGCAGTTAACGCAACTTGTCCTTTCGTACATCAGACATTCCCATCTAAACCAACCACGTTGTGCAGTTTTTTTACGTGTTGAATAAACAAATAATAAAAATTAAAGTTTTTTTCATCCACAGCTTTTCCTCCCCTATTCCTCCCTGGAACAAAACCCCCAGGAATGAAAAATTCCTCCCTGAGTGAGCCAGGTGGCACCCGTTTGAGAACCACTGGCCTGGACATTATTCCAGCGAAAAATAGTAGCAACAATAAGAAATGTGCAACTCCAGTGGCACGAATGAACTATGGCGTTTTATGGCAAAATGCAAAACGCAGCTGATCGTTTTCACTTAACTGTTTTGTGACATGTTGCAGTCTAGCTGAAACGGCAAATCGGACAAAAAATTCGGAAACCTTGCCTAAAACGAATTCACTGAAAAGATCGCATGCGCGTAATGCATAAAGCTACGCGAGTTGCAAGCAAGGAGCCTTAAAGTAAACTTACTTCGTACGCCTCGGCCACTTCAGAAAATTTCTTCGAAGCGTTTTTGTCGCCCTTGTTTGTATCCGGATGGAACTTCTTCGCTAGCTAAAAGCAATGCGCAACATGTTTTTATATAAAAACGGGCACAAAAATAAACATGTTTTTATATAAAAACGGACACAAAAATAAACATGTTTCATATAAAAAAGGACACAAAAATAAACATGTTTTTATATAAAAATGGACACAAAAATGAACATGTTTTTATATAAAAACGGACACAAAAATGAACATGTTTTTATATAAAAACGGATACAAAAGTAAACATGTTTTTATATAAAAACGGACACAAAAATAAACATGTTTTTATATAAAATCGGACACAAAAATAAACATGTTTTTATATAAAAACGGACACAAAAATAAACATGTTTTTATATAAAAACGGACACAAAACTAAACATGTTTTCATATAAAAACCGACACAAAAAAAAACAAGACGAACGGATCGAAACGTCGGCGAAGGGGTGAACGAAAAGAAAGCCGAGAATAAATTCCAACAAACATGTAGCAGAAAATGAACTACAGGTAACACGACGAAAAACAGCAAAGAGCTGCCCAATAAATAAAACAATTTAAATAGCAAAAAAGGAGTGCATGAATGTCTTCAGCTTCTTGTGTCATTAACGATGAACTCATAGCTTGAAACTGGGTTATGTATATTCTTTTCAATACTTTTAAAATATTGTGAAGTCGGATCGCATACAAAGCACAAACTATTTACATAACGTGAAATGTCATTTAAATCTTTTTTAATTCTAAACGCTGTTGGTATTTGGCCGTAAACACAACTGAAAACCTCGTACACGAAACGCTTGCTAAATTAAAAGCAATTAAAAAACTAGCGCCAATTATTACTTTGTAATAACGTGACGTGCAAACCACTTTTCACCAACTATCAACAAAGACAATCAGAAAAAACTGAGCTGTGGCGTGTTTTTGGTAATGCTGAACGAGAAAAGGCATCAACACTAATTACCAAGCAAGAAAACCTTACCTGGTAGTACGCTTTTTTTATTTCTTTTTGCGTAGCATTTTTGGACACTCCTAGTACTTTGTAAAAATCTTTAGCTGAATTGCTGGATGAATAATGGAATGACCTCGCAGGTGCAGAACAAAACGACGATGAAAAGGAACATACTAAAAAAAAACAAATATGAAATAAGTTTCGTTTCGCGGTGGTTTTGCGAGCCACGCCACACACAATTTTCTTCCGCTTTCAAAAATACCTCTTTTCATGCATGCTTGCACACTGGCAAACGTGTCGCTGTGTGGCCGTTTTTAATAGTTATATAACTATCAGTAAGCTGATTTCTAAAAAATCAAAGTATTTGTCCAAACGAATTTTTCAACGTTGTATTGACAAGCGCTGTGTTGACCATTCTATCACACCTGGCTTCGATGGTGCAGCAGCTCCTGTATATTGTCCCAACTGTTTCACAATCAATGGCAAAAAAAATAAAACTTTGCTGCTGAATCAAAACTTGACATTTGGTATTTATGTAGCAACTTGTATGATATGCCATCAACAGTATGTTGGCCAAACAGTGAACAAATCTTCCAAGAGAAGAGATGATCATCGCACCGAGGTACTTGCAACAAAGCAGATTATAAGGACGACAGCGACCGAATGGCCTTATCGCGGCACTGTTCAGTGTTCCATGGCGTCAAAAATAAACCATCTGTCCATAAAGCATACATTGTTACTTTTGTAGAACAAGCCAGTTTTAACTCCACGGATACCTTGTGAAGATAAATAGTTACTTCAAGCCCAACTGATATTCAAGGTATGACCCTCCCTCGTGTGAAATAATTCTTCCACGTTTTTGGGTATTGAATTTCTCCATTCACCCTGGCCGATTTGTTTTGACTTTTTTCATTTTAAGGCGCTTCCTGGAGTATACACTGCTGCCAAACCAACGAACACAATCTTGCTTTCGCATTCTACCATCATTCTGTTTTGAGGCACAGCAGAGTTTGAAAGTGTTCCCATCAATGTGGGCCTTTTGCTTTGATCTATAGTTGGCGTCAGATAGTTTTAAAGTTTCAGTGAATACAAATATCTGGGAATGATGCATTTTCCAGTTTTGTACTTGCCGCGACTTGTGTTTTGAGTTGATCATATTAGTCTTGACCTCCTTTCTCTGCTTTGATTAGCCTTTCAATTTTCCACTAGTAAGCATTGCTTGCAGATTTTACGTCTGAGGATACATAGTGTTACTAAAAATCAATATCCTATTTTATGGCATGTAGACCATGAATTACTATAAATTGGGACATCTAGCCCATTTTAAATGTTGTATGTGAAACATCTGAGTAAATTATTGTTTAGGTACAAATAGCTAGCAAACCCTACAGAAATAACCACAAAAATATTAAAATCACTTACGTCAAAGTTCGCTAAAATTTAACGTCCAACCAACCTTGTTCCTTGAAAAACACCACTAGAAATATCACCTGGTGACTTTTAAAGAATTTGTGAAAGTTTTATAAGTGCATTTCACAAAGAGTCTCCCAAGCAACAAACTGAATTTGCAGACAATGATGATTCCAAGCAGTATATGTTGCATTCAACAAAGCAATCTGTTCTAGATGGAATAGTACCACTAACTTAGAAGGTTGGATATTTCTGTTATAAGGGTATGGAACAGCAGCAAAGAATACAAGGCTCAACCTTCCCAGATCAAAAACCTCTTACAAATTGTTCCTCTCACAGATTCATTAACAGCATGAAAAATCTATGCAGTATATTGTTATGGTCAAAGCATAATCCAGATGGAAAAAATGTCTATTCAATCTTCTTGTGCTCATAAATGGTGTGAATGACTCAGAGTCACTCAATGACTCAAAGCCACCAAAAAACTAATTCAAAAATACCTGAAAAACTTAACTGCATGCCACTTTAATAAATTACAGGACAAACTTTTGAGAAGCATCTTTGCAGCAATCCCTGGCTTCCAGGGCAAAAGGAGCAATGAGAATCTAAAATCTCACTGCCACAGCTGTTAGTTTAATGCCTGGTACTATACTTAGCAGCATTTAGGCTTCAGTCATGAACATTATTGCATTATCTTAGATCAGTGGTTCCCAACTGGGGAAGAACTCCTCCCCAGGAAGGAATTGCATGAGTTTAGGTGAGGAATTTCCAATTTATAGTTAAGTTACCTATTCATTGTTAAGTGTTGTACTTCTTTTTTAAGTTGACACTGGCTCTTTCAATAAGTTATATCACCTTATATTGTTAAGTTATTAAGTGGACTATCACACGCTTTTGTTGACAAAGTTTAGTGCCATTATTTGAAAACAAATAGTTTTTGTCCCTCTTTCGTTAAATTATTGTCATCAATAAAGACCATTGTTCCAATTGTAGTTAATGCTAACCTACGAACCCCAACAAGGGGTGAATGAAAAGTTCCAAAATAGGCAAAGGGAGGAATGCATCAAAAAAGGTTGGGAACCACTGTCTTACATCATTCTGAAGTGACTAGACCCCATCATTAATACATGGAGAGTTATACTTCATATCTAAGTGTTTTTGTATAATCCACTTATAAGCAGTGAACAGATCAGCACTTTCAACACTGATTTCATAGATCTTGTCTGTATCAGGCACCATTCGTATTCACAGACCATTTCCTTTAGTACAGTATTATTACGTGAACATATACTGTGTAAATTCACTTCATCATCCTCTGATAGGTCTGTTGCCAGTGATTGAATGCAACAACTATTACCTCTGTCAGTGTGTCACACTATCTTCACTCGGGTTTACTGTGTTCCTTGCTGTTACATTGGGTAATTCCAGCACTCCACCATGGTCTGTACTGTACTGACCCCTACAGCTTTTCATGTATGTCATCAGGGTTCCCACACACTGTCTATGGAAAGGAATAGTTTCTCAGCAAAGAATCAGACACTAGGATCTTCTAGAGTATATAATTCGCCTACGATGTAGGCATCATCAGCTATTATTCAAATAGGGTCCCCACACATTTTCAAAAAACATTTTACATACTTTTTCAATACCAAATTTAAGAACTTAATTTTATCATCACTGATCTTCATTTTTAGAAAATTTTATGCATGGAACACAGTGCAAAAAAACATTTGCAAAACTTTCATCAGTGGTAAAGAAAAAAATGAAATAAAAAGTGGCTGAATTGGAATTTTTATACTTTTTCAATGCTTTATGTACATTTTGGCCAAATTCAATACCTTTTCACGGTCTTGAAAACTGATTTCACAATCCAATACCTTTTCAATACTTTCAATACCATGTGGGAACCCTGTGTCATGTGCTCCTACCACCTATGTTATCTTTGAACTGTCTTGGTCATGACTTACTGATAATTAACTCTCATTTCATCTTACTTCCCTTACATAAGCAAATATCTCATGTCTCCATAGCATCTGCCTCTATGATTCTATTTGAAGAAGAGCTGAGGCAAAATATACACTCTGTAAGATCTTAGTGTCTGATTCATTGCTGAGAAAGGATTTCTTTCCATAGACAGTCTCCATAGCATTCCCTACTCATCTGCATGCACTTCACTTTATAACATGTGCTTTTGCCTTTGTATTCTTTTATTTTTGCATTGAACTTCTATAGTTAACTTGCTTCAAATAGTTTTGATCTTTCAACTACATATTTCAAAATTTTATTAGTTATTATAACTGGTACTGGTTTGGAACTGCTTACATGCGATGGTGTGCTATATTCATTAACAAAGCTCATTAAACATCGTTTGATGTAATGCTTGTTTTTTACAATTTTAAGATATTGGTTATTTTCTAAATTTTAAAAATATTTTTTTTGTTGCAATCTCCCAGTTGGCATTGTGTTGAATGTGCAATTCACCACAAACAGGGTGTGCGTGAAGAATAACACCATATATATGTGGTGCGAATAAGCAATAACGGAGAAGTCTCGTTGGATGATCTCTATTGTTGCTTGCTGCCACAGTGTGAAGCTTTGCGCACTTGCCATTAGGGCTTTCTGATCACAATAAAATGGTGCTGTGACAAGGATGTGAAGGCCATGCCAGGTGCAACTTTCACAAAAAGCACATGCGATTGGTGCAGTTCGTTGTAAAAAGGAGGGAATGTTTTCACAACCTCTTGGTTGGCATTGCATTGAATGTGCAATTCACCACAAACGGGATGTGCACAAAGAATAACACCACATATATATGTGGCATGAACAAGCAATAATAGAGTGATATCATCAAGTGATCTCTATTGTTGCTTTCTGCCACAGTGTGAAGCTTTTCGCACTTGCCACACGGACTTTCCAATCGCAACACTTTCAGTATACCTGTCCCATATGCACTCCACATAAGAAATTATTGAACTGATTCGGTACAGATGAAGACATGCAGAACATAGTAATCTTCTTCTTAACACGTATAGAGCCAGCCTACGTGATATTCGTACTTTGATTTCAGCCTAAAAAAACAGCAATTTTCAGTTGCCTTACCAACGCCCTAGCTCCTCCGCCGATTGCGCTAGAGAGCTGTTCAACGGCTCAAACGGATCGGCCAGTCTA
>JGI24159J19872_10006131_pt1 | contig 15617 bp, 12 predicted proteins | sample Ectturendosymbi4_FD_19872 | JGI IMG/M metagenome (IMG submission 19872) | reverse complement strand
CCGAATCACTACGGGGGGCGCCGAAAAGTCCCAACAATGTTACAAGTACTTTCTTCAATACAATACATTTGCTTCCTATAAAAACCTCAAATTCGAATTTGGGAGCGCTAAACTTGCTCCTTGCCCCGGGCGCCATCTAACCTCGTTACGCCCCTGGTCGTACGTTGGTTTTTAGTCATTGTGATTTTCTATTGCGCAAACACAACTGCATTTCATTGCCTGACTGGAAATTTTCGGAAGGGGGCCGTTAGGTTAAATTGCTTGGGAAAATGGGTCGCTGCATAAAAAAGGTTGAAAACCACTGCAATATTTCAATACTCCTCTCCGTTGCCTATGTATATGGAGTGAGAAGTTGCACAATTGCATGGTTAGCTCATAATTCTTTGAGCTAATTGAGCATGTGAGCACTTGTGCGAAACAATACGAAGCAGGTGCATTCGTTTTTGCAACGGATAGGGAAAACACCCTAATTGAAGCGAATCGCTATAGGTTTGTTTAGAAATGTGTTCAATGCATTTTTGTCACATAGCGGCAAGTTGTTTACTAACGTATACATCTATAGCTTTTTACATGCTGCATTATGGTTCAGTCAGGTGCTTAGTTCCGTCAAGAAACTCATCCACTCACCTTTATGTTGCAAACCCACGATGCAGACATACTCACGGACTCACGAACTGCACTAGCAATAGGCCTGAAACTGGTTTTTCTTTTTCATTTTGGAGGCTTGGAAAATCTTGAGACAGTTACAAGCTTTCTATTTTGCATTCCTATTTTCACTGCTACCTTTCCTTTCGAAGCTGTCATCAGGCATTAAAGAAATAAACTTGTAAAAAAACAGACCAATTTCGTACAGCCCAACGACAAGTCGAGAACTGTGTTAAGCGAAAGCGACTGCGTTTGTGATTACATAGCGTTAGGCTGGGCAGTTCTCACGTGGCAAAGAAATAACGAAACAGTGGTACTACTACGAAACAATAGCATTGTTCAAGCTATTCGATAAGAGGTTGGGTAAAGCCTGGCACGTAAATCCTGACGTTCAACCAAGCGCAGAACACTGTTTATTTTAGAGGATTTTTTATCTCTGTTGCTACTTCCATGGGCGCCAAAAAGGGGCGCATTTATGGCAAAGTGCTGCCATTCAAGAGGGCGCCACAGTCGTTTGGGGGGACAGTTACCCCAAACTGCCCCCCACTGCATCCGCCACTGATTGTAACTATCATTTTTCACTCGTAAAATGCATTATTTCTATCTCTTAGGCACAAATGACTTTCCCATTTTCTGTATCGTTAGAACTGAAATGCATAAAGACATAAAAAATGTTGTATCGAACTTCTTTTGCAGGACTGTTACGCAGGCATCATTCCAGCAGAAGTTTAACAAAAACGCTTTGTAAAAGAACTAATTTTGACGTAGTTTTATTTAGAGATAGAATAGAATGGTACTTATGATGGGCCAAATATGTTTCTACGCAATGCAGTTACGTATTTGGTGTTTTGTAAGTTTTCTTTTTATTTCAAATTATTCTGAGCAGAAAAACGCAGTAATTTGCAGTTGAAACTTAGATGTTTTGAAGGTTTTGAAATAAAAATCACTGTCTTGTTGTGAGTTTTAATTGGTTGAACAGATAGGCTTCGATTTCAATAAGTTTGAGTTTGTGAACAAAAATGAATTGCAAAAAACTGGTGGAAGATTTTTTCAACACAAAATAATTAATTTGTTTATTCTCGGATTTCAAGCTGAAGCGAAGTGGGATTCAGAAATATTCCATTAATTAAACCTTTTCGAATCAAACATTGTAATAAGCGCAACCCGCTCCTTGCGATATTTTCAGGTTATGACTGGTCGATGAAACAGTTGTCAGTCAATAACACTTGTAACTCAACTTCACGTTCAGTCCACGATAAAAAGGGCTCGTAAAAATATGGTACGTATGTGATCGCTACTTTTTCGTCACATTCATCCGCGGTTCTCTTAATTTTAGACAGCAAAGTTTGGAACCACAGTGCTTTGCAAATATATCATCCTGGATCCGAAAAATGAATTGGAAAATCTTCGCGAAATTGGACATTTGCACAACCTCTTTCCAAGTCGCACACACGTTCTCTTTATTCCGCATTTATCATGCATCAAAATGAGAAAAGTATTCCAAATGGCGATTAACGTAGAATGCGTAAACTCGGAAAGCTTATAAATTATGCATAAATGTCATCAGTATGTTTTTGAAGTCGCCAATATGTGAGCCAAATGGTTTGAAATTGCATCTGCTTTTCTTTTTCGCAAGTTTTTAGAAACAAAATGATAATCCAAATAAGGTACGAGGGCCCTATGCAAACATTTGGTCAGTGCGTGGTTCCGGAGACGCAGTTTTGTGGGAAAACCAAATCCAACCTTGGCTGTGCTCTTTTGTACATTTTTTATCTTGGCTGTTATCATTTGCATTCAAGAAAAAACGAGACAACTGACCAGGCTGCTATTTTAGTCTTGTAGTTTCTGTTCGATGGCGATGGTTGTTATGGTCGATAAGTTGCCTTGGAGGAAAATCACCTCGTTTATCGGGTGTTTTCGAACCTTTTCAGCAGGTGTTACTTGACCAATGCTTGAGATGTTGCGGACTTCACGGCATGAAAACCTCGTCTACACACATGTAACATACGTGAGAGTGGCATCATCTCGCATGAAGCGTCGAGTGGCTTGTTCCTGGTGAACCAAACTTTCAAAAATGCGTGTATTGTCCTACTTCAACGCCCAAAGATTTCAAACACCGCGGTTTGAAAACTGCTGCAGAGAAAATTGTTTGTTCTCCATACGTATAGGGCAAGTTTGAGGACGCCAAAGAAGACAACCATAGTTGAAGTTATTGCATCAAAATTATTGTACAACGTTTTGTTCATCAACGCAGCTTTTCCGTTGCTCACCGCCATGCTTTCATTATTGTTGAAAAGCAAGTGTTTACAATTTACAAAAAAAACATTTTTGTTGCTGTCGACTTGGGCAAATTTAATAATCAACAACTGACGAAAAACGTAAAAAAATTAAAGCATGAGTCCGTCGCAAAGAACCCACAGTTGATAGAGCAATTTCTACAACTGGCTGTAGCTTCATGAGAGCAACAGTACACTTTCTGTAGCCTCGTATGCTTTCCAAATACACACGGAAAGTGGAGCAAAGTAGCACGAAATGTGATGCCTGCTACTCTTCAAAACTATGTAGGACTGGATACAACCAAAGTCTACCGCTATCTCAAAATATACTGTACAATGATCTCTCCTCGTGAAAACCGCCTGCAGGTTCGGTCAGTGCTGCACATTGCACTATGAAACTTGTTTACCACGCGTGGTTGCGTTATTACGTGATTACACGCAACATATATCAAAAGCAACCGCTTGCTACCAGGCCTCGTAAAGAAAGACAGTATTTTGCAGACTATCTTGTCTCGTTATTTTGCGTTGCCCCTGGTCGTTTACCAAACTTGCTGTTTTTATGACATATCACCAATCCCTTTCTTACATTATTTTGATAGAGTTTTTCTAAAAACTGTTTATTTAGTCGAAAAATTTCCATTGAAATAGTGAAATGCATCGATTACGTTTGACACAACATCTCTTTGGATCGAGCCATGAAAGGTGTTTGGAAAGCAAAGTTTTCGTGAATAGTGCTAGAGCACCTTCAAAGGACGCAAATATGTTTCTGTTTGAGGTTAGAAAGGATTTTTTATCGATCTTCATTAGCAACACGAGATGACCTCCGCAAATGTGTCAAATGCATATTTCTTTGTAGCATGCATCCAGAGAAAGTTACGCGACCTTTCATAAATGAAGTCAGACGTTTACCTCTGTTCCTCAGACCTGCCGATTTACTAGGTTAGAGGCACTTGATAATGTGTAACGCTATCCAGATATTTGAAGAACGTAAGCTTCGTGAAATTCGGCATAATGTTTAAGCTATGTTACGAAAACATAAATGAACTTTTAAGAATGTAATGGGAACTAACAGAATTTTCAAATTGTAGAAAACAGGGCAACTCTCGTTGGTAAAGTAGGACTGATCAGAACATAAAATAAACGACTAAAACTGCAGCGGCAGAGAAAGATAAGAAGAGCTTCTTCTATTGAGTGTTACCAAAATCTGGTGTTTTTGTAAGCAGCTGAATAAACCTATGAGCCAGATTTTTCTGTGGCTTGTTTATCTCTAAGCAGTCTGTTGCAGAGAGAGCCACTGCGTGCGTTCCTAGCCTTGTAGTTGTGCTCGATATGTTGTCATTGCAGTGGATGCATAAAGAATTTCGCATTCATTTTGGGTACCTACCTTAATTTCAAAATAAGATCTACAAGAAATTCTGCACTGGTTCATAAAACGCTACGAGAATACTCTGCTTTACGGCATCCACCCAAATTAACCTGTTTGCGTCAACAAATCATTCACGGAAGATGGTGTGCTGAAATTACATACTTGCTTACTGAGTTGGCATTCTCAGTTCTCTTATTTAAATAAATTTACACACACCTTCCAGATACGGAGAAAAAATAGCAAACTAAAGAAAAACACAATGTTCGAAAAGATTCATCAATATAATTTGACTGGCAACAACCTTTCACATCTTATCATCTTGTTCCCTTTATAAAATAAAAGCTTGGTGCTGTGAAATTAGGCATTGCTGTATATCTAACATCATAACATTGAAATGCTTTACATACAAACGTTTTCCGTATCATACCAGTCAGTCAACCCTGTTCTGAACCTTCACGTTACCACCAGGACTTAACATTTGTTTACATTTTAAACTGCAAATTCAGATGAAACCACTTTTTATCATTAGAAACATTGCTTGCTGACGTGATAGTTCCACAAGCAACTCTTTATTCTTGCCTTATCATCTAACTACACAATCTTTTGCTATATCAGTGGTATTTCATGAAAATCACGGTCTGTTGCGCTGAAATACTGTGTTGTGCGAAGACACTCTCTGGGCATATCAACAACTCTCTCAGCCACTAGCATCGGGTTTGTCTGCGGCGTGACGCTCTAGCAGTGAAGCACTGTAGCTCATGCTCAGTTGTCTGGTCAAGCGAAACATTCCAGGGGTGAGCGTTTACGTCAGCTTTTTACATTATGTGCAATATCGCCTTTCACCTCTGCTCTCGAGTTAACATGGCATGTTATCTTATTATCTTATATTAAGATGTAGATCTAATAGCTTTAGGCTATTTTGTTGTGTGGTTAATAAGTAACTGAACCCCTCTGTTCAAACCGGTTATGGAATGAGCAGAAATCCAAGAGTTGCCGAAAGCTGCTATAGATTTCATCTCGAATAAGAACAATTTACAAATAGTGTATCGCGTTGTATACAAATAACCAAAGAATAAATTGTGTAAAAGTAGAATTCTTAACCCAAGATACTAAAATAGACTTTTTTCATCGCCGCACCGCAGAAGATATTCACACTGGAAACACTTAACATATTAAATCAATATCACTTGCTTTTTACATCCTTTTATCAATATTTCGCCTTAGTGTTGGCACGAAAGTGTGTCTATATTTACTTCTCATGATCACATGGTCTCTCCAGTTTGTAATATTCTCATGCGTAATTCATGCGTTAGCTTATGTGTTCCTACAGCGTTTACGTGTTTATAGTTTCACCTCAGGTATGCGCCTTCCTGTCGAAACGCAGCATCGCATCGTTGGCATACCAAGGAAACTGATGTACAATGTTCCGAATCAGGGCCGTTACACGAGACTGGTGCGTATTTCTGTAACTGACAATAAATTTGTATAATGACCGTTTTTGGATGCCTAAGAGTAGATCGCGTTTTAAAGTATCCTTGTGAAGCATCATGTGGGTCAATTATTTAGTGGGTTAGAATGGAGCAGGAGTCTTACGCAAATAAATATTTGAAAATAAACAATTTTCATGTTGAAACTAGAGCTAGAATTGTTACGTTTTTCAACCAAATCTTCTCCAAACGGTAATAAAACTGTCAATTAGATTTTGAATGTGCGTCGAGCATTCTTGTCGTAGCTGGAAATGCATTATCCCAAAAGTACGCTTTCAATAATTTCACCTATGGTGTTTGCTGTTGTTATTAACCTCATCTTAAATCGTACACTAAAGTACGGCAAAGGACAGAAGAAAATGTGCTTTTGACAACTGCTTCGTGCGTGTTGATCAAATCTACGATTCTTCTGATATCACGGCAAGAAAGCATCTGCAATCGCGCTGTGACAAAATAGCAATCCTAACGACTAAGCGAGTAACGATTGGATCAATGCCCAGTTAAATGAAAAATTTGCCTCAGGCTCATCATTGCAGCAGCACTCGAGCGTAGCCAGCTACTGTATTAAAAGAATGCTTATGAAGAATAAGTTTTGTTGCACTTTGTTTCAAAACGCTTACCCACAAAGCATGAGAACACAATGGTTGCTGGCGAAAAGTGTTTTCAATTCTATCATTTTTATAGCATTATTGGCAACACCAAATAAAAATAAGAACGAGACTTCAACTTCGATGCTTGCAATATGATAGTGATAATAATCAAAGAAAACACAGTAAAATCGTAGGCGATAACTAGATGCTTGTGATCAGTTGGCATCAGCTGCATCGCTGTTTGATCGATCATAACATCGTCTTATTCGTGAGAGCAACTAATTGCAATGGCGAGTCAACATTAGTCGAAAAAAATACGTTGCACTGAGGTGATCTGCGTAAGTCGACAAACATCGACAAAACACCTCTCTAGGAATCGTCATGCTCTGAACAACGTTCTTTCTCCTTGCGTGGTGCACGATGTTCGCTCTGTTGCGGAGTTGCCTGCAAGACTTTCATGATGTGTGGTCCGGAACGATGCAAAAGCAGGTGGCAACCTGATGCGGACAATTTACCGATGAACCATGGCGGAAGCATTTCAATCGGTAAAACCGTTGGCGGCGCTGTTGCGTCTTGGACAGGGGCGTAACGAGGGGGGCAAGGAGGCACAATTACCCGGGCGCTGAATCACTGCGGGGGCGCCTAATGATTGCGGAGGGCGCCGAAAAGTCCCAACAATTTCACAAGCATTTTTCTTCAACACAGTACAATTTCTTCCTAAAGACCTCGAATTCGAACATGGGGGCGCCAAACTTGCTTCTTGCCCTGGGCGCCATCTAACCTCGTTACGCCCCTGGCGTGGGAGTCGTCTCCTTGACTGAAATGGGCTGGCTTGTGTGAAGATTTCAGAACAGTGTTGCAAATGTTTATTGCTCCTTTTACACGTAGTAGATATTGCCTTAAACCGGTAAGCATATGTGTAGGGGGCGGGACGGGAGGGAGGCAGCCCCCCGGCTTGAAAATTTCCAGGGCAAACTCTGTTGTCAGGGCAAGCGCACGTTGCTCAAAAATCCTAAGTGATAAAAAATATTTCAATACAGTAAAAAATTCCAGGCAACTTTGTTTTTCAGGGCAAGCGCAAGTTGCTCAGAAATCCTGATTGATAAAAAATATATATTCAATACAGTGAATTCAGGGCAAACTCTGTTTTTCAGGGCAAGCGCAGATTGCTCAAAATCCTGAATGTAAAAAGTACATTCAATACCGTGAAACATCTCAGGGCAAACTTTGTTTTTCAGGGCAAGCGCAAGTTGCTCAAAAATCCTGAATGCAAAAAGTATGTTCAATACAGTGAAAAATTTAAGGGCAAACTCTGTTTTTCAGGGCAAGCGGAAAGCTGCTCAAAGATCTTGAATGTTAAAAAATATATTCAATACAGTGTATTCAGTGTATATTCACTTGGGAGTGATCCGTTTAATTTGGGCTAGTGTAGTGGCTAATCTGTACCAAAGTCGTAACTGGTCATAATGATTTTGATCTGGACCAAGCCCTCGTTTTCTGTAAAAATCGAACAATCGGATGTCGGTAGGTCAACAGCTGGATATAAGAATTAGGTAACTCTTTCTTTGTTCGTTTTCGAATTTGCGCTGGGTAGAGGTGCAAGGTGTTTAGTTAAGATGATAGATTTTTTTGATTAACAGGAGTTTTAATGCCAGGTTTGTCGTGCGTTTTTTAGAACTATTCAGTTGTCTGCTGCAACATTGATCTTAACATCAAATTTTAGCTGACTGACTGCGGTAGGAAAATTTTGAAGTTACTTTTGTCAATTCAGTGTGTAATTTGGACCAACCCTTGAGTTAACAAGCAAGGTAACTACAGAATTTGCCTGTAACGGCACCTCTAGGGGATTGCATAAAAAACATTATTGCCGAATTGACGTTATAAGCCAGTGGTTTTCAACCTTTTTCATGCAACCACGCATTTTGCAACCCAATTTGATCTAACGACCCCCTTACGAATATTTCCCATCACGCAAATGAAATGCAGTTGTGTTTGCACAATAGAAATCCCAATGACTAAAAAATAACGTACGATATCACTATGTTGAACAAAGACTCATTTATTAAATTCATGCACATGGCAGCATTACTGAGAGAGACCCGCGCCGTATACAAATCGCTCCACAGCACAACTAATTGAAAACTAGAATAACTCCCAAGTCCTAAGTTAGCTGCCGCAATCAGATATCTAATTTANAAACAAAGCACATTCTTACGTCACAAAGTTATTCGTGCGGTGCCAAACGCAACCGTACTGTAATGGCCATAAGCACATTGAAAACTTTGCAGTGGTCATAATCACACTCAATACTTTGTAATGGTCATAATCACACTTAAAACAATTGTGAATGAAAAAGTAGGCTATCATTTTTTCCAGGTGATAGTGCCTGCGACAAAAAATGCTTCCATATAAGTCTGGAAAGATGCCATCGGGACCCAACAAAATGTAAGGTTGTAGGCGAATTGAGATTACAGACGAAGGCGTTATAAACAAATTCAACTGTATAGGACAAATTTACAAGAGTTTTCAGGTCCCATTCGGATTTAAACTAAAAAAGTTGGTTTCAGGGCAAATTGTTAATTTTGAGGGCAAATTGTTATTTTCAGGGCAAATTTATTCCGCCCCTCAGTAAAATGCCTTCCCGTACGCCTATGCCGTTAAGCGACTTCGACCAGGAATGGGAAAATCGCCCAGACCGTAAATCTCATAGTGTAATCAATGGGGAAATTGTCCTACGGATAACGTTGGAAATCGACAAACGAATGGAATACAACGAGATCGAACTCTAATTTTCAAAATTCACTTAAAATTCCTTTGATACGAAGTATTCTTCAGGTTGCTTTAATTAGACTTAGGAACAGGTGTCTACTGGGAGTCTCATTTTCTACATTTTAAGAACATCTACACTGCCTCTCCTCTTTGCTCCTGCCGATTACTGCTGTCCAGAATGGTCACCGTCACCAGTACACACACCGGACAGCTGGATGTTGATTTGAATGATGCCATGCAACTCTTTTCAGGATGTCCGCGAAACCACTCTAATCATCTGCTAATCCTTACTGACTAATGTAACGCCTCCTGCATCTGTAGGCGCGCAGCAGTCTGCAGGAAATTATATATCAGGGTTGTAATCACGTACTGTCTCAGACCCAACATCGCTAGATGCTCCTAAACATTATTTACACGGCATCTCAACAACATGACCTGGACATCATCTACCTCGAAAAGCTTGGGTTTCAGCTGAACAGGCGTTGATCGTTTTGGTGCCTACCTGAAAAAAACACGATTTCCTATGTCACATCTGTGTGCTTGTGAAGCCCGCAAAACAGCAAAGCATATACTGCTGGACTGTCAAAGACTACAGTACCTCCACGATGCTGCCTCTCACACACTGAATATCATGCATCCTGATACCCCGAAGAGCAATGTTTCTCATGGCTAAAATTGCTCTGTGCATACGAAAGAGGAAGAAACACAAATACTTGCAGGCTTTGAAGAAATCGAAAAGGCAATATTGCTTATAACCTCTGCTCTTTAGTTAGCATGGACAATCTTCGAAATATATAATAGAGTGAACATTTCAGCAAACAACTTAACAGACTCTTACTTTTAATGAATGAACGAAAACGACCCGCAACAATCTCTTCCAATTAGGTAGCAGTGGCTTAACTAGGGTTTCCCGCTCCCGCGGGAGCTAAGTCAGTTTGAGCACCCCCGCCAAGCCGGTTCGTAGCAGCACAGATGCGGAGTGAGTTGGATGCAAAGGAGCATCGAAAGTTGACTCGGACACTGCATATACTTGTTTCTTGAACCGTGTTAAAACTTCATATGACTGTGACATCACGGAATTTACGTCAGGACCATTGAATCTTGGAAATCATTTACTATCGTAGAGATAAGAATCTAATTGTTTCGCGTGGTTCTATCCACAGTTTGAAATTTCGGTCACAGTTTAACATTCAAAATTGTGTATTGTGCCATTCCAAATAGTGGTACTGCATTCGAATTATAGCAACTAGTGGAAGAAAATGCAAAACCTGTGAAAAAATCTGCATGAATTTTAATGACAGAATTTTATTGGCACAAAAATCTTCTAATAACACAGCACAAAACAGGTGAGAGTTGCACCGTGTTCTAGCACCGGTTTGTCAGAGTCTTTTGAAGATCCCGAATGCAGCGTACCCGCTTGCCCCCCCTCTCGTCAGGTCTAGTCACAATCACCGCTGATGCGACCTGTCGGGGTTTCTGNAGCATGCACTCCGACAGCCNTGAGTTTTAGAACGTCGTAAAGGACATAAAGGCAGACTCANGAAAACATGAAGAGATGTATAGGCAGAAGAATGTATATGAAAAACTGAAAGCAAATTATTTTATACAAAACTACTACGCAAATATAAATTTGCAAAATCCTAAAACATTTTTTTGGACATCTCCCAGTTTTACGAGGGAAAAATGGAAAAGCGCTAAGCCGAAAATGACGATGATATTGACACTCTAAAAGTACAGCCAATAACTAATTTGTAAATCTTTAGTAAAGTGCCCCACGATCACTGCGCTCGTAGCTTCTTTCGACGCAAAAGCGGTCAATGACACAGAATTGGAGAAATCGTGCTTGGCTGGCGGGAACACGATTATTAATTTCGACAGGCGAACCAACTAAACACGTCACGGTTAAATTTTTGAAAAAACACGTGGCCTACGTTAAGTTTCACATCTCTTTTTTCTTATCTGTGCTCAACAGCAGCACCCAAAATATATAATTTCCTAAAAACCAAACACACTACACATATGTGTGGCGGCCGTGAGGACCACGGCTGTAAAAATCTCGCACACACGAGCAAAACACGTCGAGAAAATCGACCCAAATAATTGCAACTGCTAGGATCACGATTCGCGTGTTTGTTACTTTTTCAAACTGCAAAGAATCGATCGCAACGAAACCGTCGCGCGAAAGGATGTGAGGTTTAAACTTCCTTCATGCTGTTATTACTAAAAAACTTAAGAAATAAAAAGCTACAATCGTCGAAGTAAGTAAGGCTGAATAAAGCATAGTAAACAATTGAAAAGGTTTTGTCCTGGCCTTCATAACAAAATCGTCTAGGAATTCAAAATTTGTTTGCCGAAGTTTGTCACTTTTAATGCGCCAAATGCTCAGTGTGGACAACCTATGCAGGAACATAGTGACCCTTTACTGTAATTCAGTTTTAATTATTTTGAATCTTGAAAAAGACCTTTCTCCTGAGCAGTTAGTGGCCATCAAGCTCAGAAATAAGGCTTCGCGTGGTTGATGAACCAAGAACCACTAATCTAAGGCATCAGACCCAAACGCTGTTTTGTCATTTTCGTGCTGTTTGCTTACTCTTTGTCTCCTTGGGTTAGAGTTCTGTGGTTGCCATGTGGCAAAGTGACATTTGCTTGCTATTTCCACCCATCAAAAAATCTCTGGGATTTGCTTAGCATGGGAGCACTTCAAACTTGCGCAAATACTCAATATAGCAATCTGGGTTCTGAATGACTTTAATAGAAACGCTTGCGAAACTATTATATTGTTCAGGCTCAGAAGAAGCAACTATGTTTTTATTGTAGGCTAATGCTAGCCTTACACATATCTCTTATTTTCAGTATAACCTTTAAGCTTTGATCAGGTGCATGTAAAACACGATCAACCACAAGTTCTTTCGCCTGATTTATATGTAATAATCGACACGAATCACTAAACACAGGACGGACCCAACTTGCTTTGAGTATGACGACACCAGTAGTGTAGGAGGCGGGGATGCAAGTGCATCCTCAAAAGTTTTCATTTGTCGAAAATCCGGGCAAAATCCCCAAAAATCTGGGCAAACTTCCTGAAAATCCGGGCAAAATACCTGAAAATCTGAACAAATTCCCTGAAAATCCGGGAAAAACTGGCGTCCAACGTTGTTTGACTTCAAAATATGGCACCCAACGCTTACAGAAAAACACATGAAGACCTCTTCTTTGGGGAGGTCACATCAAAAAGAGGTGTTTATAATATTTGTGAGAGAAAAGTTGTAGGCAAAAGTCTTACAAAAACTTTTCATGCAAGTTTGGGAAAATTCGGGCAAAAATCCTTCGTACCCCCAAAAATTTGCCTGCTCCTGCCACATGGACGACACTGTAGCCGGCATGCGGCTTGACCAACGGTCATATTAGGATTCATGAAAACTCGTTGGAAGACCGTTATCAAACAAATCTGATTAGATGAAAAAAAAACAATTTAATGAATAATGTAGATATACATTGTCAAGGGCGTACGCAAGGGGGGTTTGGGGTTAATTGAGCTTGATATTTTATGAAAACTTTATTTCTTGCGCAAAGGAAATTAATTGTTTTCGCATACTTTTTGCTGGTTAATTTGTCGACTTAATGCAAATATCACACAATGAATTTGCCAATTTCAAGGTGCCAATTTCAAGGTACATTGTAAATGGGCCAAAAAGTAATAATTAGGTTTTGGTGGGAATCAGGGTTATCGTCTGCGCCCAGAAACCATCTCACCACATTTTGCAGACGTTTCATCCACTACGCATGTTTAAGATTGTGTTCCGCGATCGTTCACTTTATCGGAAACAATTGTCTTTGTTTTGTCTGCTATGGTGAGCAGTGCATGCGCTGACCACATTGGCTACATTACCAATTTCTGTAGCATGATAAAACTTTTGCACGAGCTCAAAAACAGCACTTGTTAAAATAGAAGCATTCAGGCATTTGATAATGTCTTAGCAGGGAAAAAGGAAAACTAAAAGTTTGCTGGACTTCTATACATAACAAAAATGGAAAGTTTTCTTGCGTACTTTATGCGCATTCTCAATTCTTGTGTAGCTTAGCAAGATTCGATCTTGCAAACCGGAGTGTGCGCCAGCCAGTCCAGCCCCACACCTGTGCTCGACTGCTCGTATTCGACAAGACATCAGTGCAGCCTCATGTTGCAGTTGTAAACTGCTCTGACGCAGTGATGAGCGTGTTTTACTTCCCTGTTTTAATGCGCACCCTGTTATTTTTGCACTTATGAACTGTTGTGTCGTAGCGTTGAATGTTTTTCCTCCTATATCCTAACCTGGAGCGCTGGCAATTTATATTCAGTTCGATGACACACAAATTAAGGGGAGTACGTGTAGACGAATGTGCGTACTACGTCAACAAACTTCGTCAAAACGTTGGTTTGGAAACAGGACTATGACGTCATATTGTGACGTCACAAACAGCGCACACCAAATACAAATGGCCACCTTATGCCACTGAATGAAACCCCCCACCCCCATGAAAACTTTCTGCGTACGCCACTGTACATTGTTGACGAATATTTATCGAACTGATGATATACCGGCAATTGACTCTATATGCGTACCACAGTTTGCTGGAGGCCCCCTTGGATCTTGAGGCCCTAGGCTTAAGCCTACATAGTCTATTGGTTATTCCGGCCCTGGTTCTAACGCAGAAACTTTGGCAAAATAGCAGCTAATTGCTGCTTGGTAGAATGAGTAATTGCTTTTACGCGGTCGCCACAACTTTTACACGACAGTTCAATATTTGCTATCTGGGTACACGCCTTGTAATAGTGCCTGACGGCTACGTGGTTCTCATCCTTTTGTGGCAGTTACAAATCCGTAGACTACTCACGCTGTTCACGAAGACTCAGCCCGCTTGCTCGTGCTTCTGTCGAACGGTGTCGCAGCTTTTCTTTAATAACCTTGTCTAGCTGGCTTGATGCTTTTTTCTTCACATCAGCAACCAAATCTCGAAATATGTGAAACGGTATGAAACAATTGACTGAAGTTCTACCTTTGTTAGTGGCGTTAAACGTATTTTAGAGCAATCAATTTTCAGACCCAGTGAATCTATCATGCGTTATGACATCGTTTTTCACGATAGCCAGCAGAACTACCTAAAATGGGAGTAATGTCATAGCAATTGCCTTTCATTCATATTTTGTTTTTGAAATGTCGCTTCAGCAATAAAAAAGTTTTCCATGTGGATGTCACTGCACAAGCTTCGCCTGGAAACTTGGTCTTGATTTAATTGGAGTCCTATCGTGAAACTTGAGTTGCCACTTCCAAATGTAAGAAGAACCGTTCTGCAGTGCTTCTAACCAGGTCGTGAATACGTTTCAAACATTGTTTTTCTGAGCCTCGGATAGCCAAAACAGTGTTAAACACTAGCGTGCAGCTCAGTCCCGTCGTCACGGGGGGGCTATGGTGGGCTTACCCCCCAAAACAAAGCTCCAAGCCCCCCCAAATTGAAACGTGAAACACTATAAATAAGTGGAGTTTTGGTTAATTTTATAATGTCAAGCCTCCTCGCACAGGCTATAGGGTTTAATATAGTTTGTAGATATAAAAGATTGTTTGGGACGCTAACAGTGTTTCAATTATATGTGTAGCTTGTGAAAAATGAGGCCCATCTTTTGGGACCCGCTTCAAACGTTTTCTGAATTATTGATAGGTATGGTTGCCTGACGTCCTTGAGCGCCAAGGACTGTCCTTGAATTTGTTATCAAAACTCGTCCTTGGTTCTTGGAAAACATCTTGTTGTGCTTCAATATTTTCCGGCGTCCTTGAGAATCCTTGAATAGTTTTCAAATTGTTAATTTTTGAACCATAGATTACATTGAACATTCAGTAATTAAGAATAAACAGTGTAAATGAACAGAACAATGTGTAGGTTTGTTTCATCTTCAGCTGTGTAGTAAAAAGTACACTATTCAGGAACAATTGTGTCGTCATAATACGTTTTGTTTAGTTATGAAGAGCTAATAGCTTAGCCTGACTTGCCTATACGCAGGGCTACCATCGATCTAGAACCAAAAATAAGGACGGCTGAGGAAAATTTGATTTTATTACCTAAAACGAAAGCAACTGTTTCTTTTTCACGACTAACGTCAGATCATATATTTGCCTATTTATCTCCAGCAACCATTTGCTTCAGCAATGTTTTATTCTCGACTTCCTTCTTGTAATCGTCACGGAAACTATTTTTCGCTTGCTTATTTCTTGAATCAATTAAATTTTAAACCTTCGCTACAAAACCAGCTTTCCTAATAATCCTAACCAGAGGTCGACAGCTTGCAGTGTTCACAATGCCTGATAGTGCGTTACGTCTCTGTGCCACAAGATTATACTACTTTTATGACGCCACAAAACCTTGATTACAAATTGTTTACGATGAGATAGGGGCCGTCCATAAATGACGTCACACTATTTTGGGCAAAAATCTATCCCCTCCCCCCCCC
>JGI24159J19872_10006129_pt1 | contig 15621 bp, 9 predicted proteins | sample Ectturendosymbi4_FD_19872 | JGI IMG/M metagenome (IMG submission 19872) | reverse complement strand
ATTGTCTTCGTTTATACTTTTGGCAATCGCTGAGATGCTTCGCTGTGCTGGGGCACTTCGACTCGATAACCGCAAGGTTTTTCGGTGTCCCGGCTGCAAGGGTTCACTTGTTTTGCTTTTTTTTTGTTTTATGAATAAGTACGACTCTAGATTGTTAAAATGCCTGTTTCTATCCACGTCGCTGATAGCTTCGTCTCGTGTGTGTTGGGGCGTGCATAATTGCCTCTAGTGTGTTGAAGTTACGCAAGTGCCTTACTTTGTTTTATATGTGAGCTCGCCGTGTCTTGTGGGCCTTGCGGCTGAAATCAATAAAACTGTCAAACTATCATTATTTCTGCGCCCCTCACCAGTGCAATCAAAAATATATCAATTTGGTTAAAAACGTTTATCAACACAAGGCTGAAACATAACTTGCTTGTGCTAGCAAGGAAAATGCGTTATAACAACCTCTTATCACACTCCGAAGGCTGATTTGTAGGTGGCAGTTTCCACTGACACGTAACAATGGTGGAACGTAAAAAGAATGACGTTATCGCACGAGAAACGATTTCAAGTTCTTGAACGTGACTGTCTTTGTTTATTTGTATTAATAGCACCACGGAGATCACGTGGAGTAGAAAGTAACCAATACTAGCCAGTCTTAACATGGCAACACAAGATCATGCTATAGGCTACCTTGGAAAGGTTTTCTGTTCGACCATTCTGGCGACAGCCCTGCTTGCAATTAAACCAGTTTCTATTGTCTTCTTCCATACAAACGAACAGTTGAGGTTGCATATATTCGCATGTACCTTAATTAGACATCCTTAATTCGTTATTGTCGCCTCTGAGCTTTCAAAGTAACGTTGAAAGAAATCTCCCGCCCTTAAGCAAGAAGATCGGGGTTTTCAAAGTAACTGCGAAATAAAATTTTTCAAATTGAAAAAGATGGCAAAGTTCATGGTCTTCTGTGCCCCCGGCGAAAGGCTGCAGTTTGAAACCATTTGATATTGAAGGGCACTACAAAACTCACTTTGAAGAATATGATTGTTATAATGGAGAATCAAGGAAATGGACGCTAGCATTTCTGAAGTCAAAACGTGAGAAGCAAACCAATATGTTCAAGCATAGTGGCGAATCTGATAAAATAACTATAACACCATACAAAATCAGCTATCTCTTGGGTTGCCACACGAAACCGAATTCGGATGGTAAAATTATGAATCAGGCTATTGCTACACGTTTACTGCAGATTCTTGTGCCTCTGGCAATGACAGTCAAGCTAAAAAATGAGTCAAGCAATGACACAGTGACTCGACAAGTTGACCGCATATAGCAGGGGTGGCCAAACCTGCTCTATGAATGAACCGCATATCGTAAAACCCACGTTACAAAGAGCCGCAACATAAAAATCTAAAAACACGAATTTATTTGCAATCTACGCTCCTGTGACATAATAATTCTTTTTGGAACGACTTGCAGAAGTACTACTGCATGGCACGCTAGCTACCACACCATTTTACAATATTTCTATACTTTGCAATAGAAACAAAAATAAAGAACAAATATATAATTTTTAGGAAAGCTCAAAGAGCCGCAGTTTGGCCACCCCTGAGGGTTGTCAGATGCCTTTTGTAAAATTACCGGCCATTTTGCCAACAGTGTCACATCTAAGCTGTGTCGTAATTCATAGTCGGCACAGGGAAACAGTGAGACAATCAGTATTGTTAAGCGGCAATAATTTTTCCGTATTTTGGCTGGCTCATTGCATTTCGGTGTGTGTGTGACGTGACAATCGCTCCAAGGATTGCGTCAATAGCAGCACATAAACTTCGCTGAACGATCTTTCCTGACAAGATTCACTGCTAGAGTCATTACAATTTGAGAAATTCTACGTTATTTATTTTCAAAATAGCGGCCTTTCACCGGCCTCTGCTAAATTAGCAGCAAAATACCGGCCATCTGGCAACCCTAAAGCAAATCTCACAACCTCCGTGACCAGCTTCTCAATATGTCGTGAGATCTAGTATACCATTCAATTGCGCCCAACGGTACGAAAGATATTACCGATACAGAGCAATTAGCTATTTTATCAGGGGAGTTATGCCAAACTTTAATATATGCAAAGAATTTCTCGGTTTGCGTTTCATTCACTGTTCAACAAGAGGGGCAGATTTGTTTCGTGAAGTTCGCACAATTTTTATAGAAGCGCGTTTAAACTCACCAAAGCTGTTTTCAGTTTCAACAGATTCGTGTCTTTCCACGTTAGAAGAATCAAGGTCTTGAGGCTTTTAAGGAATCATTAACAACTGGCATGATTTGGGTAATCATACCGCTGTGATATCGCATCACTGCATTTTACACCAAGAAAGTATTGTTGCTGTACGCCAAGGAAGATGTCCAACGTGGCAGAAATCGTAATATCAACAGTAATTTGGATTCGTGCTAATGCGTTTAACTGCCGTTTAGGCAGCTTCTGGAAGATATCACTGCTGACTATGCAGGCATGTTCGATAATTGATCTGTGCTAGATGTCTCAAAACGTTTAGCTTGTTTCTACCAGAGATCAAGGCGTTTGCTGAAGTAAAGAAGATCAACCCTCAGCTGTGCAACAAAGGATGGATTGCTGATTGAACAACCACGGTGATATCATCACAAACCTTTCGTCTTTGAACTGCATTACACAAGTACAGTAAGTGACAAGTTTCATCACGATTTATATAACACAGTGTCTGTCTTCGTTTCTAAGCTGCCTCTTTGGAAGATGCATCTTGTAGGTGTAACTACAATACATTTTCTATCACTACCAAAGCACAAAGTCTGGATCATCTCGAAAAAGTCGTTTGAAAAACACATCATTCTTTTATGTGACTTGACCGACGAACTTGAACGTGGAGATCGGAATCAAATCTGTCTTTGCGCCCCGATGAAAATATTTGAAACAGCTAAAGTGGTGGACTCAGCTACGTCTCTTAATAATATTCAAATGGAAATGATAGTGTCGGATGTGGAGCTGACGCATACATTTCCACGCGATCATCTGCTTGACTTTTGGAGTCGAGTTCCAGACGGAATGTAACCAACTTAGCTGATAATGCACTGAAAAATCCGTTCGCATTTTAACGTATTTTACCGACTGTACGCCACGGCTTACATTGATTTTTTTCCATCATTTCGTGCGGCTTTCAATCGGTAAAATACGGTAGTTTAACATACGTGAGCGAAGCACTTTGCAGCGAAATGGAATTAGCTGTCGCAACGGACTGACTAACCATTGCATTGATCAGCTTATCACCTCTCGTTTTCGCAATCTTACGTAGAAGTCATAATTAAGAGTCTAATTGATTTGCTTTGATTGCAAATTGCTGCGTTCCCGTATTTTGCTGTTTGTTTGTTCTTACATATTTTTCATTAATAACTTCCTTTTACAGAATTTATGTTTAGAATGCGTCTCAAATGCTAGCAAAGGTTGAGAACCACTGATCTACACCGTGACGACTCTAAAATTAACGATTTATTCTTAAAAACGTGACGAAAAACTGCCTCTGCGTTTCTATCAATAACGAGCTGGAAAGCGCTGCCCGGGTTCAAACAGCTGCACAAAAGTTGTTTGTTGACGAGCATCGAAAGATAATCTACACTCTCAGTGACAGCGAACTGACCTAAAGATGCGGAGCAAAACATGCAGGGCTGTTGTCAGTGGACGACTTACATGGACGCAAACAAGTGCTCATTGTCTGGAACAGGGGTGGGCAAACATTTTCTACGGAGGGCCACATTGAAGATTTTATTGCTACCGCGGGCCGCATGCTCGCATCACATGTATCATATAATCGCTATAATCGCTTTGAAAACTTAAAAAAGGTTTAATCGCTTTGAAAACTTAAAAAAGCTTTGAAAACTTAAAAAAGTTAAAAAACTTTAATCGCTTTGAAAACTTAAAAAAGGTTTAATCGCTTTGAAAACATATAATCGCTTTGAAAACTTAAAAAAGGTTTCACATTAGCTAGCACAAAATGAAAGTGACATTAGTCACTTCCGGTTAAAAATGCGGTTTCAAATGAAACGTGTGGAAAAAAGCTTGATAATTCTAATCTAATCGATAAAATTACTATAAGATAGACTCCACATGTGTACTATCTATGTACGTGTGGCTGCCCTGCGGGCCGTAGTTTGCCCACCTCTGGTCTGGAAGAAAGTCTGCCGTAAAGATGATTGTAACGTGAAAATGATTTTCCCACGTTTAGGTACACCAAGATGAAAATCAAGCGGATGACATACTTGAAGAACTGATGACGTACCTGGATTATGGTGGAATATGATATTCAACAGATCTTGATCACCCCAAGTAATATTTAGCCTGTACTTGCGATATAAAGGCAGAAGCATTTCGCTCCACGAGGGTTCTTCAAGTGAGAGATCGTTCTTGAACCTAGCATTTCTTACTCTCGTCATATTCAATAGCATCACCTTCGCAAAAAAAGATATATTAACTTAGCAAACAGCGGAAAAGATAGTGCACAACTTTTGAAATTCAAATGTCACCAATTTACATTGCACACCCCAGCAGGCAGGAAAATTGCGCCTGAGAATAATAGTGCCCGGGGGTTGGCGAAGTAAAACGCAAAGTTCGTACCAGTCGGCAACGACCAAGCCCGAAATNATCGCAAACAGCGCAGGGCCTGCGGCAAAAAGCGATGAACTATTAGCAAGTGTGCGGACGACAGCAACCATCTGCATAATGTCAAAACTTATTCCCACGCAGTGATTCGCTCATTTTTTACTTCAACACAAAACCTTGTTTACACGGTGCGGAACTATAAATAATTCGACAAACTTTATACTGCTCTAAAAATAAATACGTGAACAGTGACTACTACTTTAAATAATTTCGCAACTTGCATTTACCGCCGCAAACGAGTCTTTTCTGGCATTACGTTGAAAAAAGAATTTTTCAAAAAGTTTCGTATTGCTGAAGAGAGTATTTTCCCAATGCCGATTAACAAATAACATTGGTTCAAACCACGTTTTAAGATAAATCCAACGATTAAGCGAAAATTTCGATACTTAGAAAAATGTTTTGAGCAGGATTGGGTAAATTAGCTGGAAAGGTTTCAAACTTAACACCAATTCCCGTAACTTTCTGTTATTTGCACCTAATTTGAAAATCGTTTCAAATCCAAATTGTGAAGGTTTAATAATCGCTTAAATTTTGTATTCTTTTGTTGAAAAATGAATCTTATTTTCAACGTTCATGCACATGGCAGGTAAGCCTTCAGGTTTAGAAAACAATAGTTCATAGATTCAAGTTTGAGATAAACATGTCAAAAATACTTTTTTTAAACCACATTCGCAGTGATTCATGGGAGGGTTACAATCATCAAAATCATTGAAGAGCTGCATCCGAACGCTGAATTAATTGTGATCAAGCAATACTAATGCGGTGTTGCATTACCAAATGCGAAAGGGATTTCAGAACACATAAGCTATTTTACAAGTAGAACTAAATTTTGATTATTCATAAGAACATGGAAGGTTTTCTTTTTTGCGTTCAACGCAGCGGAGATGCATACCGCCACAATTCACAATCATGCGAAATTGTTTCTGCAACGTTATATCAAACTTTATAGCATCACACGCAAGTTCAAAGTTTAACCATTCTGTGCATGTTTTCGCAGTTCCTTAGGTGACACTAATACCCAACGTTAAAGCAGTGTTTTTAAAAATTGCTTACTTTTGCTTTTATTTTGCATAACTTTTTATCAACAGCATCTACGGTAAATTGGACTACACGACACTTCCGCTACCCCAACAGGAAATTTAAACCATACAAACAACCACATATTCTCGTGACACCATCAACAATCTATAGTATAAGAACTAAAATATAAATTTCAATGAACTGTACATTTAAAACGTTTCACAACTAAGTGCAGTTTGGGTGAAATATGTTCACCCACAGATTTATCCAATTGTACTTCTGTATAGGCATATAATCATTAAATTTCCGCCAACAAAGCAGCATATACAGAAGAACTTTGCGAAGGATTTCCGATCGGTTTGATTGATTTATTGTTTCATATGACTCAGCTAATAATAAAAAAACACTATGCAAAAAAGTAACCAATTGTCAGTGAAAATTGGTATAAATGACAACATAATGGCAAGAGACTTGATTACTGTAAACAGAGATTGTTGTCAATGTCACACAGTGACACAAAGAAAGCATAACGTTCTTACTGTAAACAAGATAGCCACTAATATCGAAAACAAAGTATTTTATTCAACGTTTGACCTTAGTCGTCAGCCGTTATCAGGAAATTAATAAAATTCCAAAAAAAGACACTTAGGACAAGACCAGCTATATTTGGAAACAATGTGAAGGGTATATTTTGTTACAATCCATATCAACCATGAACAGGTTAATGAACAGTGTACAATGGTTTTCAGAGTTTACAGAATGAAAAGCAAAATGGTTAAATTTGAAATTCAGTGGCTCAGTCAGAACATGCAATGATGTATCTATCTATTATCTATGGTATATAACCATGCATACTTGTGACCACACTAAAGAATAGTGTTGCGCCAAAAAGTTTTGCTTTAAAAAAGAACCCAAATAATCTATTTTTCTATTAAACAAGAAGAGGTAGAGCAGATAGCCTACACATGCATGCACCACAACAACCCTGTACATATCCGCTAAATCATTTTCTTTAATTTTATGCGTCAGCAAGAAAGTGTGTCAGTCAAAACTATGGAAACACGGACAAAATTATGCAAGAAAGCTGGTTGACAATAACCGCAAAATGGTTTGAAAAGTCACATCAGAAACAACACTGATATTGTACATGTACATATTTACAAATAGCACCAGAGTTAAGCTCCAGAGGTCATGTCATCATACAGCAGCCGTAGCTTGTGTAAAGTAAGCTTGTCATCCAGTGGCGCCTAGCCCTCATCTTAGCAGGCTGCTTATTTTATCACGCAGCAAGCACAGTCGCACACACTGCTAATATGGAATTATTTTCATAAACCGCCAACGCAAAGAATTTGCAGCCAAACTACCACAAAAAACGACCGACCCAAAACTCGTATGATCAAGCCACTCAACCTGAAATAAGGTCAATCTGGCAAACGGGCTATCGAGCTGACAGTGATAAAGGCAAAAGACAGGCCTCATAAGTGCTGATGCGGCAAGTACTACATGTCAGCGCGGCGGCGTGGGGAGCAGTTTGGTAAATCAAATTACGGTTGTGCACTGTGCGGCAACGACAGTCATTGTTATTGACATGCAGTACGCAGCTACTTGCAGAATTTCGCGCAATCATTCCAACATAGCTACGAAATACGGAAACATGAGTCAAGTGTTTTGTTAGTAGTATCTGGGCGTCAAAATCGGCTTCTAATTAACTAGAGGAGCTAGTAGACTTAACCAAGTGGTGGAAAACAACATTTGTGAGGTTAAACGAAGCTCAAACAAATTTTATTTCAGCAGTGAAGTTTCTACTTCATGGCGGTGAGATACGTTTCCTTCTTGGGTAACCATCGTCCAAACTTCTCGTGATTTTAGTCTCTGCATCTGATAAAACGATATAACTGAAGGCGGTCTATTCTGGTCTGTAGGCAACGTTAATTAAGGTCATCATCATTTCCTTAATCCGTCACTCCTTTCAAAAGGTTTGTATCTCGCGGAAGAAACATACGCAGCAACCCACATTTGTTGATGTCGGNACTTTTTTATTGATTAAGTTTGTATAAAATTTTCAAAAACGCAAGAAGTCAGGTTAATATGTCTCGCAGTTCTGTAAAACATCATCAGTGCAGTCATGTCAGACTTGTTTGAACGATGCTGGACACCAGACCCCTTAAGTTTGACAAGCTAGCTGCGTCTCTGTGCCTGCTTGGTTTGATTGATTTCAACTTCCACTTGAACTGCCAACCAAGGAATGGTTGTGCATTGTCGTGTAAATGCACAACAGCGCTTGTCAGCATACAGTCGCTAAACAGTTGCAAATATTTTGCACAGTCACAGCAAAAACAAGCTTGTCTAGGACTCGACATGAAATTAACCATAGAATAAGAAATAAAGGTTTAAGAATTACCTAACCAAAGCACTGTCCTGAACATATTAATATCTGCAAAAGTCCTTTTCACCAGATTCAGGTGATACGTACTTGTTGCAAAATACTTACACCAGAATTGATTCCAGTTAGACCATAATAGGGGTGGCGAGCAAATCTGCTATACCATGCAACATTGGTCTGTTCGTGCTCTATAGACATTGCCGACAGCTGTGTTGCATTAAACCTACATAAACAACAATCGCATGATTGTAAGAATTCTGGTGCATGGAAAACAGGCATATATCAGCTAAATCAGTGATTCTTAACTTGGGGTAAATTTACCCCCAGGGATAAATTTAATCTTTCTCGGGGGTAAGTTTGCCGAATAATAAATTATGGCAAACGTACATTTTTAAAAAATGTAAAATCCTGGATTATTAGGTTAGTCAGTTACAGGACAAAAAACAAAAGTACATCCGACAGCGTTTTGTTCGTAGATTGATGAGAGACTTGCCAGGCGTGATAGAGCATTGTCATGAAATAGGTTTACGGATGTATCATACAAACTGGAGATGTTGCACCTTGGAGTATGATTCAGAGTTATGGAGATGTTGCACCTTGGAGTATGATTCAGAGTTATGGAGATGTTGCACCTTGGAGTATGATTCAGTGATTAGTTTTCTCTTTTTAATTCATCTTTATACATGCAAACGCTACCAGGTTCATTTGAGCACCTCATCGGCGCAACACTGTTTCTGTTCACGACTTCATTGGGAGTTTGTACGTAAAAGGAGATTGTAACTCTTTCAGAATGAAAAAATCCTCTATTGTGCAATAAATTTCACTGTCTTCACAATGGTCAGACTCAAGCACCATTTTGCTCTTTCTTTTCACAGCATGCTACAGACTAGACAGTGGACAGCCTTTTTTGGTCTCTTTAATGGATGAGTTAGGCTTCAACATTCTCAGTTATTATGTCGAAGGAGAAAACTTATCGAGAATCGTACTTGGACGTCGGGTCGACTTCACCGTAACAGATGATATTCAAAACCTCAGTGCATCTTTTTCTCCAAAGTGCCTAATAATGGTTCGATGAGGCCGCCAATGTAAGCTCGCTTTACTTCAACACGCGTACCTGACAGCCACATGTCTTTGCATACCAGCTGAACTCAATTTCGTTCTGTAGGAACTTTGCCTATATCAGGATTCGTTTCTGAAGACACATTAGGATTGGAAGCACTCTGTCGCATGCAATTGGAGAGTTGCTTGTCAAACCGTACACCATGGACATGATCGAAAAGAGAACAAATGAACAAATTCAAGAAAATTTATTCAGCAAAACATACAGTATGTTGTTATATATATGTTATGTCTTGTGATATTTTAGATCACGTAGCAGATGAATTTCCAAGTAATAGCGCAAGGGTCGAAATAATAGCGCAAGGGCCCTTCAGCTAAATGAGTCAAATGACGTGTCGAACTGCGCGTATTGGTTGGTTTGCTGTCGATATATACATGCAGTTGAGTTGAAAGAGTGACGGATGATCAGAACAAAATGAATAATTTCTTTCAACAGCATAAACTTATGCAATCACTTTGTCTCGCTATGCACAGACGGCGCCTCTTCTATGCTCAGTGAAGTCAGGTTTTACAATTCTGGTGAATAAACGGGCATTGCACAGCATTTCTACCCCTTGTTTTCTTTATTGGCAGGCACTGACGAGTAAAGCCTTTCCAGAATTTTTGAAGAGTTTTGAAACTTGTAATTGAATGTGTAAATTTTATCAGGGCTCGGGCTTGTCTTTTCAAAGTTCTTTATAAAGATGAATTACTTGATCTTCAATGTTAAACAATGCATTATTCCAAATTCTTCTTCTTTTGAGCCAGTTCTTCAAACCACTGCTAGGCCACACTAGATCTCGGGGCAGGTGATGAGCAGCCGTGCGATCGTCTAATTGTCCAGAACCGTCCATGATGAGGTCGATGGATTGGACATTGGAGGACAACATGGTCGACGGTTCGTTCTTCTGCGCCACACTCACAGGCAGCAGACGAGGCCATAACCCATTTGTACAAGCAGGAGCGGAAACGTCAGACACCAGTGCAGAAGCGGTTAAGTCGAATCCATGCTGTTCTTGAGAGGATCATTCCGGCAGGGTGGGTTCCGGTGTCAGGGATAAAAGTGCGGTTGAATGCGTCAGGGTTAAGATGGCTGTTCGCAACGTTGTTGCTCCAGCACCCCAACGGGGGCCAGAAATCCGCCTCAAGAGCGCGACGCGTGATGTCAGCTTTTTGCGAAGTGACTCAACATGTCGGCGATACGTGAGCGACCTGTCCAACGTTGCTCCGAGGTATTNGGATTCCAAATTGATACTTTGCAACTGTGACTTTTCTAAATTTTGGCGTGNATCGAGCGAAGACTTTCCAACGCTGTCGATGCGTGCATTTGAAGTTATTACACCTTTTCAAAATACTTACGTGTGTGAGGCAGGGTTCTCAATGATAACCATAAAACAAAATATTGATCTCAACTGATTCCCAAGGATGACATGAGAATATCTCTTTCAACCACTCTTCCCAGAATCTCAGATATTGTGCGTAGAACACAAGCACACAAGTCTCACTGAGTGACTGACTGGTTGAAATCGTTTGTCTTTTTTCAATAAAAGAAAAATTGATACATGGCGGTGTATTCCTTTGTTTTTCCCCTTGATTCACTGATACGCTGGTTCGTATGAAACTGCTTTTAGAATTTCAACAATCTCAGCGGATCACTTCTTAGAAGTATTCATGCTTGCTTGCAAGAGCATTTCATTAAAGTTTCATCTCAGAGACAGATGAGTTTCATACAAGCATCACCCTGAAACTGGTTCCAGTAAGCACAAAATTTCATGTATCTGAGTGTAAGTTACAACTTTTTCCAAGAAAAGCTGACCTGGACCGTTTCCAGAGAAGTGATACCTTGACACACTAAACATTGTTAAATCAATTTCTAAAATCATAAATCAATTTTATAAAAAATCAATTTTCAATTAAAATCAATTTTTTTATTTTGTTAAAGGGCAGATGAGACAAAAAAGGCTAAGAACCACTGAGCTAAAGTGTTCTCTGAAAAAGAGTTAAGGCATTAAGGCCGCTTCACTCTTTCATCTCAAAATCCTTTTTCTCAAAAGTTTTGTTATATTGTATTTAATGTACAAAACTCTTCATTCACTGAAACCGGCTTAAATCAATATTTGAAACTAAGATTGCTTTTCTGACTAACGATTTTAGCTAGGACTTAAATTACAATTATCCTCAAATAACATACTTGGTCATATTTTCTTGATATTTTGTTTTCAGGAAAACACACGTACAGTAGATAGCTACCACAGCTGTCAACACAATGATTATACCTTGTAAACAAATGCCACAGCTCCTCAACTGGACTCAAAAACAAAACATCCGTGTCAAGATACAAGATCGAATCAACATCACGGAGCAATTCTGGAAGGAAGAGACGTTGTGAGGCACACAACTTAAATAACTTTTTCCAATCATTAGCATTGCCATCATTCGGGTAGGTCACAATATGTATGTTATATTGAAACCTTGCGTGAACAGATGATGGCCAATCATCAAACCTGTAATTAGGTGCAACAGGTTAGTGCAAAATACAAAGCAACAGCCATACAGGAAATGGATAGGCAACTGAAATTTATGCAGACAATATTAATTCTCACACCGAAACTCATTCAAAAACCATTGCATAATCATATATTCAAAACAAATATTAAGAAGTGGTTCCTCAAAAGTGGTGGCCACTGACCTAGATGGTGCACTAAGATATGCATACTAATTCATGGTTACTTCCATGCAATCAGTATTCCAGGACTTTGCATATAATATTGTTAACAACATCTACCTCCCCTTCCATATGACCATTGGTCAACAAGGGCTTCATGTGCTGCACAAGTTGCAACAATATATATGAAATTGCCAGTCTTGTTATGCAACCATTAATATATCTTTTTAAACTGCACCCAAAAAACAGCATTGCAATGAATCGCATTCAATTAGGAAGAAAACAAAAATTCCTTAATGACTGAACATTTACCCAATGTATAGCAAGCAAACAATGTTGCACATATGTCAGAGTAGAGACTACCTTTCCATTAAGATTGTGAAGCGGTTTTGCGAAACATTAAGTACAAAAATGTACTGCAAACAAATAAAAGCATATGCACTTTTACTTCAAGTTAGCTGCCTGAATCGTTGTTCTTGTGCAGTTAAATACCTATGCCACCAACTGCTGCTTCTCTTCAATCTTTTATCTCATCTACCATAAACCTTGCCTTGAAAAAACCCACAATCTGAATACTTTCACACACACAACATGCTTTTCTTGTACCAACTAATTTCTTGATAACAAATATAAACCTTGCAAGTACAGAAATTAACAAGCCCTATAACCACTAACACAAGATTATGTCAGGTGTATTACCAGATGCTATTGCAATTCACACCACACACCTTACGTTCCAGCAAAAAGAAATTGATTAGTTGTTAAAGATGTATTTAAACTCAACTATACGTACCATATTCTCCAAACTGCATTTTAATTGCAAATATTATATAGCATGTACAGTAAAGTGTTTCAACATGTATAAAACCATGCTCTCACTGAGAAGTTTGGTCTTTGTTAAATTCTTTGGACAAAATATGAAAAAANCTTCTTTTATAAAATATTTATGGTGATTTTAACCTGCAAAAGCTAATAAAAATTGCATCAGGTATGTTAAATACAACTCAAATTNTGTAAGACAAAAACACACAGGCATGAAAAACTTTATGGATTTACTGCATCAAATCTGTACATGCATTTAAACATTATTTTCAATGCACATAGGTACAGGCGGTTTTAATTTGTCAAACACACATATAGAAAAACACCTGAGATAACTACAGTTAATAGCTGCATTTGTGGTAAGACAGCTTAGTTACAACATGCAACTTTTTCTCAATCAATAAGAAATATGCGGCAGACCATACATCAGGGGTCAGCAACCTACAGGCCACAGGGCTGATCTGGCCTGCCAATAAAAATCATCCAGCCTGCAGCCACTTTACAAATTGTAGTAATTGTATGGCCCACCTAGTAGTATTATATTTTATGAATCTTCCCTCCTTGCAACTTCTTGTATTGCATACTTATGAGGAACTACACTGGTCTATAAATGTACTTTATCTTGTATTTTGTGCTTTCATTATGAACTGTGGAAATCAGGAGATAACCTGAATAAAATTCCACAGTTGTAACAACATCTTAAACAGTGAAGGGAATGGAATCGTTGGTGGAAAATTAGTATAGCCCGTCAGACTTCATGCAGAGTTTGGTTTTGACCCACGACTTGGGAAAGGTTGCTGACCCTTGGCTTATATTATATCCTAGACAATGTAAATAGTGACCACCTTTCAAACATTAGTACTCTGTACATGAAATAAAAACTATGCATTTGAAAAAAGAGGGCACAAAAAGTAAAAGATGAAATGATGACAATGGCAAATATGTGCAGACCTGGTTTCAAATCTTTCCAGCGTGTACAAACAGGCAAATCTGATAAAAATCATCCATGTTCATTAAATGACAGTATCACAATTTTAAACATCAGAACAACTAAAATCTACAGGGAAAATGTCATACTGTTTTGTAGATAAAGCCATGCCACTATAATGTACACTTACACCAATCAATTGTTCTCAAAACATGTACGCTACTTTTTGTTACAACTGGTGACTGATGTTCTGATGAAGTAAATCCAAAAAAATAACTGTGAATTACCTCAATTTTTGCTGATGCACAGAGAAGATACTCATACAAAAATGAATTGCACGATGCATTACAAGAGACACAAGTTACATCATGTTATACAACAAAACTATCATTTTAATTTGATTTTGGTGACAACAATAGGTGGCAGGCAGAAGTCTAAATATTGCCTATTGCTGGGGTGTTTGAGGTGAACGCTTGGTTCAAGGAGAGCTGTGCAGCAATTCACTCAGTGGCTATAGTTCAAACACCCAACCTTTCAGTTGAAAGGTGAACACTCTACCACTGATATATTGCTGTCCCAAGAACTTTTTTCCCTGAGACATTTTGGTCATTTTTCCTGAAATAGTATTACAATTTGCCATAAAAGTATTCACAAGCCTACCTTTTCAGACATTATGACGAAACTAATTTAAATTTTTTCAGTCATTTCAAAAACATTCAGTCTATGACAGTTTTTTTTTAAGGAAAATGTTAGGTACCTGGTATGGACCTGTAGGGACCCAATTTCTCTGATTCTACAGANCCGATTTTCTCTGATTCTGTGGACCCAATGATAATTTTCTCTGATTCTAAGGACCCAATCTTCAATTCTAGGGACCCGAATNAGGTCCCTAAAACACCTTAAAAAAACTAGTCTATGACTAAAAAAACAGCCCCAAAATATCATTTACTGTTGCTTGGTAGCACCAAGAAACCATTACATATGAAAACCAATGGCAAATCTATGAGAGGATAATTGTAGAACCAAGACGACTTTTTAGAAAATTCACTATTCTTGTTTTCCCACCCACTGACACGCAACATACCTTAGATATCATGACATATCCTAAGCTCCCTTCTCTGACTATCCTTTAACATTGAATCTGGATCCATCACTGGTAAGGATCATGGTTGATTGATTTAAACCACTGATTTACTGAAATCACTGATTTAAATCAAGCATCTGAAATCACTGACTTAAATCAAGCAATAAAAATCAAAAAATTAAGTGAAAAGCCATGTTGTTTTAGAGCTTTATGTGATGTCTATGACACATTTAACATGCATTCTAATAGGCCTATACAGTATTAGTGTAGAAGGCAAAGAGTTCGTATGATGACACAAGTCAAAACCACTTGAAGTTTTATCAATCATAGCAACTGTGAGGTCACAGATTTTGAAAGTGCAGACTGGCATAAAATGAAAGTTACATTTCAATTCCATCAAGTATGAAGGCTGTTGACTGTAAACATGTTTATAGAACATATTTTTGATTCATGAAACAGATGTATTATTATTATAGGTTTTTAACATTTTATGCATGTATGTCATAAGTGTCAATGAAATTATTAAACTGATAATTTCAGTATCGGTATTTCAGTAAATATTTCATTTCGTACACCGGTACTGGTGTTATGAACTTATTTGTAGTAAGGATATTGCATAAGCGCAAAAAAGTCTGAATGAAAGTTCAAGTATTTCTAGTCAGGGTTGATTGATAAAAATCATTTCATTTAAATCGGTGATAAAATAAAAAAATCAAGCAAAAAATCATTTGCGGTTTAGAAGCTTTCTGGGATTTGTATGGCACATTTAATTGGTATTCTAATGGGTTTCACTTATTACACTGGGCAACAAATTTTTGGTCTTGTTTTTTTATTTTAATTTTTTCGTGTTTCTTGATGTTTTTTGGTGCGCTGAGTCCGAAAATGACGTTAGTTTTTCGTAGTGTCAGCCGTTTTTCTGTAATTTGAAAATTCCTGAACTTTGGAAATGACTTAATTTTCC
>JGI24159J19872_10006127_pt1 | contig 15623 bp, 9 predicted proteins | sample Ectturendosymbi4_FD_19872 | JGI IMG/M metagenome (IMG submission 19872) | reverse complement strand
TTTTTTTTAAGGTTTTTGAAAGGGTGTCGTACTGGAGCTTTAGGGCGTCAACACCATTTTCCCTTCTATGTCTGATTTAACTTTGCGTCCCAATATGCTTAATTATTTGAATACAAACATTCACTTTTGGTAAACAAACTAAAGAAAATTTCATAAATACAGTGGAAAGTTTCAATGTAGGCCTGCATACCCATTCATTCATTCTCTTTCGTGCCCGGTCTTCCTTTGGGAAGACTTGCGAGGCAACAGCCTTAGGAGGACGCGAAATACCTCACGATCAACAGCAATCTCAGATTGTTCTGCTGGCTCCACACTGAGGAGGGACCGAGCAAAAACGGAGATGTAATCACGCCACGTGGTCCTTGGACGACGTCTGGGCCGCTTTCCCGTGGAAAGCTTTCCCGTGTATAGACTGGAGCCCGAAAGGCTTACTTCGCCAATCTTTCCTGGGACATTCTGGACACATGGCCGAACTAACATAGCTGGGATCTCTCGATTCGGAGAAGTGGGTTGGCATCCCGGGCTTTACTGATTTCAGACCTGTGCTCTTTATCACGAAGTGTCACACCGAGAACTCTTCGCAAATATCCCATCTCTGCCGTTTATTCTTTTGACAGTATTCCTTCAGTCGTCACCTAAGATTCATGAGCACAGGTGAGGATCGGAACAAAAACCGATTTAAAAACTGAAAGCTTTGCGGTTTTGAAAACTCCCGTTTCGCAACCACGGAGCAACAAAATTCACGCAGAACTGTGTTTTCTTTACCAATCCGTGTATCAATCTCTTTGTTCCGATTTCCGTCACACGTGAATACCACCCTAAGGTACTTGAATGTCTCCACCTGCTGCAGGGCATTTCCTCTCACTTGCAGAATACACTGCCTTGGGCGTCTTGAAAGACACAATACCTCAATCTTTTCAGTGCTGATTTTCGTTCCTGCTTGGTCGCACGCAGAATTAAACCGATCAAATGCGTGTTGATCAAAGGCTAGGGGTGAGATGTTGGATCAAATGCGTGCTGACGGCCCTGTCGAGAAGATCCACGCATGCAGTACCAATTCGTCCGCACAAAGCAAAGCAAACGGTTTATCCTGCAGTTTTCAACTGTGACACCTTCGTCGACGCGTATGTGACTGTCTATCAAATTCATATAGACCAGGGCTCTACAAATATTTTGGGAGAGGACCACATAAGCTATTGCACGACAGTTTGACTTCAGGACCTCTTGCGTAATATGACTTTTGGGATATGTTAGATTCTACCAAATCAACCCATTTTTCGTAAATGCATTATTATTTTTTCATTGTTGGCAAAATGTGTTTTGTGGCCGGGTGACATGGCTTCGCAGGTCAGATTTGGCCCGCGGCCCGTAGTTTGGAGAACCCTGATATAAACTATGAAAAGTATCAGTGACAGCACGCACCGACACCATTGTCGGAGTCCAACACCAACAGTGAACAGTTGTGATTTAACTCCGTCGACGCAGACGCAATCTTCTGAACAGAAATACAGTTATTTGACAGCCAGCAAGAGGCACTCGTCAACACCGTTCTGTACTCCCTCAACACCCCCCAAACCTTTAGGAACGCGGCCATATACTTTCCGAGGTCGACAAAACATGTGTATACGTATTTGGCAGTCTCCCAGGATTTCTCGTAAATTTGCTGGAGAGTGGAAATTTGTTCTGTAGTGCTATGGGCACGACGAAAACCCCACTGGGTGTCCTCCAGCTTTGTTTCAATTTTTCGCCTCATCTTTTTTAACGAACTTGTCATGCACTCTTCGTAGGAGGCTAAGCAAAGAGATACCCCAGTAGTTGGTGCATTCACTCCTGTCTCCNCTGTTGTGTATGGGCATAATCAATTTGCGAATCTTTTTGTGCCCTTCCAAAACGCCATGACACTTGACAAACACGAGTCAGCCAAACCATCCGGCGTTCTAAGTTCCCCTAATTCACTATCAAACTTTTCGCAAAAGCTCGGATTTCGCAGCAGCATCAGAGAGCTGCACAGTTCTACGGAAGCTTTCATCTGTGCAAAGTTGAAACATCCCGCCTGAAAAACTTCGCTCAGTTCTGTCAACTGAGATGGCAATGTTGACAAAACGAAGGCACCATGTTGAAATTTTTTGTTTTCATAAGTCGCATTAAAGTAACGCACATCGCATCATTTTTGTTTTTGACCGCTGCTTAATTCAGTGCGGCCCAAAATACCCAACATCTCACCCCTAGCTTTCACTGTTGCCTCACTCGACAACCACCCTTGTTTTGCATGCGCGCTGCAACTGCCGGCCTTTTGTCTTCATTGTAGTCTGATGCATCGCCAGACAAGCCGATCGCAACGGTGAAACAGTAAAGCACTTCCAAATTGCATCAAAGTGCTTTCGCAGTTTTGTACACCGTACTGTACAAATGTGCGACAGGACAGTAACAGGACGAAGCGAGGCGGTGCGCATGACAATGCACAGATACCATACTCACAATTTTCGCTTCCAACTTCTGCGCCAAAATAATTGCGTCGTCCTATAACATTGCAGCCGTCTGTTGCAATAGCCATGTGCAGGAAAACATGCTTTCCTCAAATATTTTTACTTCAGTACAAGGCAAAACCATACCTTGCCTTTCAGAATTTAGGGTGTCATTGCAAAATTTTAAGGTGTCATTTTGACACCCAAAAACAGCTTAAAAAATACTGCCGGGTACCTAACATTTTCCTTAAAAAAAACCTGACTTACACTACAGCAAAACTTAAAGTGGGCCGCACAAAACCTTCAACGGGCCACAAGCGGCCCGCAGGCAATAGGTTGCTGGTTTAAACAGCAGTTACCGGTAAGACACTTGCATGGGGGTTAAAAGATGCAGTTACTGCTTCTTGCGGACGCGCCGCTGATCCCCAAGCACTCTCCATTTGCTTCCTGCTAAAATGTGAGATGTCGATGCATGTAAACCCGAATGGGAGCGTTTCCAGGGGACCAGTTCAAGTCAGAGATTGGAGTAAGCGTGTACGTTCCAATCGCCAGTGCCAGTGCTGCATCATTTTTTTCCTTTCGTCGAGCTATTTCAGCGGCTGCTTTGTGTCTGATGATTGTTCGCTGCCAGTCACGCGTTCCTCCAGCGTCTGAAACTACAGCCTGGTCAGCATAAATGCGCACGCAGCTACGCTTGTTTTGACGTGTAGAACCAAGGCCTGGTAGAACCATCGGCTTGTTCGTTGGTTTTGTCCTTTCGCGTATGACGTTATGATGGCGGCATTCACCCTCAGCGGGATATTGCGACTCGCCCTGTTTGCGTGTGCTGGTGTACACTACGCTACGTCAGCTTTGTTTCCTGTTGAACGTCAATGCAAATACTTGTAGCGTGCGGAGGTAGGCTATTGTGTAATCACTCAGGCTATTGTGACCACGATCACAGCAGACTTAGTCGGATAAAGTGAACCAAACGTGGCTTAGATTTCACTGGAGCACATATTATTTTCTCGACTTGCTTTCACCCATGTTAATTTTCAGGCGGCATCACTTACGTTGCGAAATTTAAAAACATCTTTGGCCTATCTAGTGTCCACAAACGCTTGTGGAAAAGCATTAAATCGAGAGCGTATTTTGTGAGTTAAATCAGATTTTACTTCGGCGTCTTTGACGTTTTTGCACCCATTGCAGTCGTAAAGCAGTGGCGCCAACAAAGACCGACGTGCTCGGCGTTAAAGCAGAATGACTTTTATGCGGAATATTCAAGCGTCATACACATTTGCAGTAGGCGTCGATAATGCGCGTGGCTAATTTTGGGAAAGTGGTTTTTCTCGATTGTCAAGTTTTGCTTCATGGTGTTTCGTACAGGGATACTTTCTGTTAAATCTATGACAAAAAAACTTGACTTGTGTCAGAAAGATGCTTTGTAAAAATTTTACTAGCTGCTGTAAAAACTTCAAGTCTACTCATGTCGAGGAAAGCAAGTTTGAAGAGTCGGTTTATGAAGTTTCAGTTAAAACGCTGTCAGTTATTTTGCGGAACATACCTATTTCAATTTGAAGCCAACTGACCGAGTCCAGGTGTGGAATGTGTTTTATGTGCTAAAATAAGAGCTCGCAATTTCTTTCCGTTAAGGCGCCACTTGCGAGTTGACAAGGAAGTTGAGACGAACAGCTAGCAAAAAAGTCTTCGTTAAAATTCCTTGAGTTTGTTAATCGCTGTAACTTTGAAAAAAGAAGTGACCGAAGTCGCGAACACATTGATCGATTGCAGTACAGCGAGTGTTTCTGTCGCTCACTAACGGGCGTTTAGCCCATCGGGTACACATCGCACTCGCACAAAGTGACTCGGAACGGTACTCCCCTACAAAAACGCTTAGTCAAAAGCGTCGGGCATTTTATTGACATTGCTACTCATCCACCAATTGTGAAACCAGAGTGAGGTGGGTGCCCAAGTAAGCGTTTTTATTGTGGAGGAGCTCGCCCTTGTTTGCTCTCCTTGCTTTTTGACTAAAACTTGTGTTTGCTTGAACTTAAGTCATCTGCAATTTGCGTACGTGCGTAGTGATAGCGAACAGAGTGGCTAGCGGACTTGGGAGAAAAAACCAATTTTTCGTCAGCAAAACACAGTCTGATTTCGTTTTTGCTTTTCCTGGTTGAGTTTGTTAATCTTTAATGCTGCATCATCTTTCTCTGGCAATCGTGGATAAAAGGGCATATTTTGACTTTCAAAAAAAGAAAAAAAACACTTAGCAGGTGCCACCCTACCAGTAAGCTTTCCAATATGTAAGTTTGAAGGGATCCGTTAAACTACAACTTTCAGTGTTGATTTCACTTCGTCATTTTTCTTTTCCTTGGCGTTTAGCTTTTACTGAACAATATTTTGCCGGCTAAAAGCCCTATTGATCACGCCACAACTCGTGCGATAATTTTCCAAACTCTAACTAACGCCGCCATCACGTTTGCATCATCATCAATGGTTTCTCATTTGAATTCAGCTCGATTTCCGGTAATCGGCCAGCTGACAGCGGCCCACACCCGTCTAGTCTGTGATTGGTTAATATAAAGGTGTGGCCAGCAGGCGTTTAGACTGCCTTCTCGGCATTATACGCTGACAGGCTCGACGGATTGTTTTCTGCCGACCTCTATTTGTGGTCGATACGTGCGAGTCACCTTCAGCTATCTCCTTAGTCAACAACGATTATAGGATACGTGCACAGGAACACGCACATTCATTTTTTGTAATGGTTATTCGCTGTTTTTGTCACGTCCTATAGCTCTTGCAACATCAGCTTAAAAATACTAGAGGTTGGAAAGTAAAGCTATTATTTGAGCGCTTTTGCATCGATAGGTACACGGTGTTGCTTGTTATTTTTTCTATTTGGACATGTTTCAACGTTCATCTTATATAAACTGAATGTCTTCCACCCTGTGAACTGAGCACTACCAGCTTTGTTTTCATCAGAAAATCGCGAAACTGGTCATTCCAATGCGTTGAGGCCATTTGCGCAATTTGTTTGGTATTAAAAGTTTTGCGGATGACCTTGAGTCTGCTACAGAAGCTTTTGAATGTACATTTTTAATGCTAAACCCAACGCAGATGGGCAGCGCATGAAGCACATTTGCAGTGCGGTCACAGTTCTAACTGCCTTTCCTCTCCCTCTGAATGCGTTTGCATCTGTCGTTTGACTTCGTTAATAATTTGATTTTGATTCCGATGCTTTCCAGAACAACCTGTATACGCAATTAAGTGCGATAAAAAGTCCACACCCATGGTTGTCGATCGTTTTGAAACATGAAATTTGTTCTGGAGTTGCTAATCGGTTTATGAGTTATTATCACCAAACTGTTTGGTTTGAAATTGCATTTCTCACAAATGCTGTGACTTCACAGCAAGTCGCGAAGTGCATTGCCTTTGATGTATAGCAGTGTTTGTCATGGAGGAGTAAGGTTGCCAGACGTCCTTGAGCGCCAAGGATTTTTCTTGAATTTGCTATCAAAACTGGTTGTCCTTGATCCTTGAAAAACATTTCGTTGTCCTTGAGTATTTTCCGGCATCCTTGAAAGTTCTTGAACAGTTGTGAAAGTTTTCAATAAATCATTATTGAACTGTTGATTAAATTTTCAATGTAAATGAACAGAATTACGTGTAGGCTTGTTCAGTCTTAAACAGTTCTGCAGTAAGAAGGTACGCTCTGTTATTCAGCAATGTGTGTTTGGAAAAATGTGCTACACCAATATCTGAAAAGTTTGAAAGTAGGCATGAAGTAAAATTTCAATGGTAACAAAACCACAAAATGTCCTTGAAGAAATTTCTAGTGAACTAGCAACCCTAGGGACAGGGTGGGAAAATTACGGCCCGTGAGGGCATTCTGTGCGGCCCGCAGGGCAGCCACGCGTACATAAATAGTACATATTTCCAGTTTATGTTAAAGTAATTTTATCGATTAGATTAGAATCCTCGAGATTTTGTTCCGTCCGTGTGTACTGCAGTGTCAATGTGAAATAAAACAGTACAAGGTTATAAATGTGAATTGTAACTGAAGCAGACAAACGTGATGTATGCGGCTCCCGGAAGCAATAAACTTTTCAATATGGCCCTCCGTAGAAAATGTTTACCCACCTCTGCCTAAGGGGCACGGTTATGTCCCGGAATGGATTTAACGAAAGTAACTCGAAGTTGTGCAGTCTTCGATCTACCCACCACGGAGTGGATGCACTGCAAACGTTAAATTCACATCAAAGCGCTCACTATGGACATTGCCACCGGATAAACTTCATGCACATGCGTCCCATTGCTACCACTGTACTATGATTCCAACGTTCGATTTGAGATTTTTAGCGTTAGAGGCAGCAGGGTCTAAGTTTGCTGCGTGCGATTTTGCAGGTTCGGGCATGGTACTTTCATGCACTGCCTGGAGAGCGTCTATGAGAAATTGGTGGGAAAGCCTCTGACTTACACTGCCTTGATGGGCAAGCCCAGCGAGATTACCTACATGTACGCGGAACAGCTGATCAACAGAATATCGGCCAAAATGGGATTGAATTCGCCAGTGAGAACCCTATACGCCATCGGGTACGTAAAGTTGAACCGCTTGCCGTTACTTATAATGCGCATGGAATATGAGGCACTGGCATCTGTTTCCGTTGCCCATTTCTAGTACTTGTAATTGTACTGTAGTTCTTTCGGCACGTGATATCTTTGTGACTGTTTTGAATGTGCGAGCCTACACGGCTCATCTCTTATATATGAAGCGCTTATTTGAACTTCGGGTTGATTCGTACTGTACGGCATCAAAAGTTAAAGTTCAGGACGTGCATTGTCGGTTGTCGCTGGTAGCAGTTCCCGAATAGCCGGTGTGCTGCGCATGATGATCTGTCCGCTGATATTCCGAAATGACAATCTGTGCTTTAAATTGTTTGTCATCCCTTGAGGGCAATTGTATCGCATGCGGGTCTGTACTAGATCAGGTTTTCTGAAATTGGGCTTACACAGTGAGTTCTGGTTGTGAGGCTCGTATCGAAAATCTGGATTTAATGATTTCGATTTTCAGTGAAACTTTGCAGTAAATTGTGTTTGTAATCTCCAACCAAGAAAGCAAACAAAGTTTTTATGAGATTTGCATTTGTCAATTACCCCTAACTGTTTGAGTGGTTTACGACTTCATCGTATTCCTGTCCACTGGGTTCAATTCAGTTGCCGCGATTTATGCGTCTGGTAAAATTCTGTAACTCTCGGCAGTAATATTTACGACATATTGACGCCTGGTTCGGGCACGAGACGTCAATGCAGAAGCTGTAAACAGCGAGCCTGCTTGAAAATCCAACGCACCTGCTTCACAGATCAGTCCAAGTTCCCGCTCCTGGGAGTTTTAAGACCTTTTACTGCAAACATGAACTAAAGCAAGAGTAACATAAGATCCAGGTTTCTTGGTGTATTTGCGGATGTTGTTCATCAGCATGAGCATTTTAATTTTCCACGTACCAGCGTGAAATTCATTCTACATTGGTGGTTTCCGCATTTTATAGCGTCCTAGACTCTTGTCAGATGCAAAAATCCACGTCGCCCACTACTGTATATGCCACCATTAACATGTTTTTTTTTTATCACAAACTGATTAATTTCATCTTTCGGCCGGGCCTCGTTTCAAAACCAAATCAGCAGAATTGAAACGGGATCCAGCGACAGATTTCGCTCATACATGGATGGAATTCGCCGAAGGTTACGCATGGTTTTTACATGTAGCGCAACTATTTTTTTTCCGAATTGAATTATAACAATAACAAAGCCTTTCGTCAGCTCGTAAAAATTACATTGATTGAAGTTACCGGGAGGGTGAACAAACTTGTTTCGCCTGCGCTGCAGGTGGACTTGGCGCTCGGCCCCACTGCGATTGCGGTGAATATTTACTGCTCCAGAAACGCGTTCGATAAGATTGACATTTAATCAGCGTATTCTCCGCTCACAACATGTCCCACGTAGCTGTTTCGTTGGACTTCGTAGTTCATGGCAGGAATTGAAACGCACACATTTGTTCGTGCAACCCACATGGCTTAATTTTCCGAAAAAGTAATCCCTCCTTTCAGTTCGTGTTCCCGCTCTTGTTGTTTTGAAGCACGCCTGTTTCCGACCACTTATCTTTTCTGATCACATCTCTCATCCGCTTTTCAGCGACAATCCCATGGCCGACATATACGGAGCCAACTTGTACAACAAACGCATACAACAGGGAGACATGAAACAGGTGGGTTGCATTCTGCTCATGTCGGGTGTAGCGCATGACCTCCTTTTCAATTTTTCATGTTTCCATTTCGAATCGAATGCATTGCGTCTAATCAATGTTCCACAAGATCGTCTGACGAATCTGTGAATGGAGTTTCCAGGTTAAACTGTGCCTTCAATGTAGAACAGTGATCCTTAACCTATTTCACCTCTTTCAAATAACCAACCAGTACTAGCATTCCCTTCTAGAACTGGTAATAATCCATATTGATTTTGTGTAAAATACAAACACATTGTGTTTTTAATCTTAATTCACGTAACTGAAAATGAAATAATACATTACCAAAAACTGCAGTGACTAAACTATACTACTGACCCGAATTTTTTTTAGTAAACAAACCCTAATAATTCAGCATTCTCGTCCCCCCAACGAACGGATCTCACACCCCTGGTTAGGAAGCCCTGATGTAGAATGTGGCTCTTTGAAACTCGACCTCGCGATGATGCGGCGATGGACAGTTTGCCGCTTGGCGTCTGGGGTGATCCTTGCGAACAGCACTGCCTGTTCTGTCACAGTCTTCAATTACGTCTTTCGAGTTGTCGTTTTTGACTGCGCGCGCAGCCTGGATTTTGACACTCAGCTGAAAAGACGAAGCTAACGCTCCGATCTTTAGCAGCCGAAATAAGGGTGACTGTGTTGTATTTTGAACTACCGATTGCTGCAAGTTACAGCAAGGCGATGGCTACGTTTTCCACGATCTTTCCACATCGCAATTTAAATGGTGAAGTGCCCTTCGACTAGGTTTTTCCTGTGACATCGGTCACGTCGAAACAAAAGAGAAGTTCGCAGCGACAAGGTCGCGTAGAGAGGTCAACGTCTGAACCTGCTCGACGGCCTTGTACGGGTTATTGGAGAAGCACTCGATATTGTTTCCTACGTCTGATTCTCGCGTGACGTTTGCTTCGCAGAGGCAAGTAGGAAAGGACGCGGTGACGAGCAGAGGTGCCCAGCAACCGTGGAGAAAAGTGCACGCCGGCATTAGGACCATTACGACCAGCGCCGGCACGGACGCTTCGCCCGCAGATGTAATATTACTTCACCGTTTATTTTTCTATGATTCCTTGCGTTGATTGGACGAGATGCGCCAGAAGTTGTCTTTGATTTTGCATGCGATGATTTTCATCTTCCCATTTCTTTGTGCGGTGTAATGCCATCATGACGCGCAGTGGAGCACAAAGCTCTGTGCAGCGTTGGCTTGGATTTCTGGCCACCTGCTGAATGTTAGAGTTTCTGTATCTTATTGATTTCGAGCAAAGTTGTTCGTGAATGTTTGTGGAAATAACGCGAAAGTCTTTTGGCGTTTTTCGAAAACTAGACACATGTCGTGCGAAAACAAACTGCTGCAATTTAATAGTTGGACGATGCCAACCCTGGCGGAAGTTGAACTTAAAATAAACGATAATTTGTGCTATAAAGCAGTTTCTATTTGTTTCCTTAAAGTTTGGTTAGTTTCGCTCACGATGCAGTTTTTGGCTCTTTGCAATTTCCGCCCAGATATGAAGCATCGCAGAGCTTGGGTGTACTTGGTTATCGCGAAGTTTGTTTCCGCTCAGGCAACCGCCGTGCAGGCCAAGTGGACGCAGACGGGCCACGTTGAAGCATGTCATTCTGTGCTTGTATGCACTGGAGTATATTCACCTCAACCTGGGGTAAGGCATCTTATTCTTAAAGGCCTTTTTACCTACTTGCCAATATCTCAAAAATATGTTTTAACTTCGTGAAATTAGAAGGGTGTGTTGATCTCCAATTCCTGCTGTAATCTTTTCGAGGACACCGTTAAAATATGGATAAAAATCACCTAAGCATAAATGGTTCATTTCAAGCAGACTGGATGACTGAACCATGTACAGTGCCAGTGAAATTTTTGTGAACACTGTGGGTTTGCTGTACGTTTACTTCCATAAATACCACAAACGATCTGACTTGGACGTTGATGAATTTCGTGACATTGCCCCAGTTAATTTTCTTTCCTTTTCTGTTTTTTAATTAGACATGAAAATTTGCTTAAAGTGATGGCAGGTGTTTTTGTACTTGGTATCTTACATCAATTGTAATAATAATCGAATGATATTGGAAAAGGCAAACCGACTTGATTTAACTAGCTAGGTGGTCATTGCTTTGTTGCTACTTTGCAAGATTTTCCAGTCTTATATTGGACGTGTATTTTATAAGGTCTGTCAAGTGCTGTCTTTGTCTGCTGTAAATCTTGTTTAGGAGTGGTCTTGTTTTTTTTCCGGCAGCGTTCATGGAAAGGCATTTCAAATTTACCAGAACTTAGTCAAAAACTGATTTGTCAAAATCCAAACTTAGATAATTGTGCATCAGAAGTAAACCAGCAATGTTTTTTTTGTCTTCATTTACCAAATCAGATCCTGGATAAACGATAAAAACTTGTTTTCACTCCCAGATTGTAACGTTAGTGCCTGTTATGCGGGGCGCTACAGCGTTAGTGTGATGTTGCAGGAGAGCCCATACCAGATCCCTCCCGTATTCCACGGCCCGCGAGACATGGAGTTAGATGTCGCCCTTTGCATGCCCTCCTACATCACAAGAGACGCCGGAACAGCTTTGGACCTTATCTTTGAAAAAGAAAAATTCTTGCCGTGGCTTTCTTCGTGACGTAACGAAAGCCGCTGTTGTCGTGTTTGTTAGTCATACGTAAATAGTTTCTCCTTCGCTTCGTATTTTCGTATCGAAGTAAACGTTCTTGAACTTACGTAGCAAGTTATCCGCGCTTTCCTGTTCTTCCTCCCACGTGCACAACACATCTCGCGGTACCTCGCGCAAAGGTTCTTGTAGCCACGCTGCGCTCTTCCTGTTGGACCGAAGTAGAAGTCATTTGCTTTTGCTCCGCAAACTAAAGATGTTCTATTTGGAGGCTGGCGTTCTGTTTTTTGATGCGGAACTTGAAGGCGATCGACATATTTAGACGCAGCAAGGCCCAGGGTGGCCGTGTTGTTCGGGAGAGTGTGTTTCTATTTCTAAGCCCTTTAAGCGGCAGGCGTTGTTGTGTCGTCGTTTCTTTCGCAAAAAATATCTCAAGTTGCTGTGTCGTCCTTGAAGAAGGTAAACCATGTCTTTTTGCGTATAGGAACTCTTCGTTAAAAATAACATTTTGTACGCAGCATATGAGGCATGCGGTCAATGCAGCACGGTTTGTCTTTGCAGCAGCGTTCAGGCGTTTTAATTCCTAGAAACGCCGGGCAGAAATATTGGGTTCACTGTGTACTTGTCTTCAAAAAAAATTCGCAGAACACAGACCGTTACTGCGAAATATACGCTCCGCTCATCCACAATCGATGCGCGACACGACCATTGGCTGACAAGGTCGTGAAGATGCCGATATTTCCGAACAGATGGTTTGGGATAAAAGCGAAACACGGTTCTTCGTGGACGCGCCACTCGTTGAACTGGTTTCTCGGGTCGAGGAACACAAGTCAGAGTGAACCTCACGTGCTGGACGCATCGGCGAAGCGTGACCGACCGGCAAGCAAACCAAACACGTCATCGCTGCTGCAAGGCTGTTCCACATGATTGCCACCGTAATTTAACCGGCGTTGGTATGAACCACGCATGCCTCGGTCTCCGCATGCAGAACCGCTTTGCCAAAGCTGCCACGAGTTTTGTCAGTATTGGAGCTGATAGTGATTAAGGCCATTGCAGCGCCAATGTAGTGCCGGCAACTTGAAGTGTTTTTTTCTTGATGGACAGTTTCAAGCACAAACAAAAGTTCTCAAACTTATGTTATCTATATGTGTTATACGCGTTCTTTTATGTTTNCTCTACGTTACTGCATATTATCGAGCTGCGCTGCTCTTCTTACCGTCTTTTTTCTACTGCGCTTCTGCTTTNAATCCTGTGGTTCGATGATCGCATTGAGTGCATGAAGCTGATGCAGACGTTGCACACCTCGNAAGTTGCACAGTTAGGAAATGGCTTGTATGTGCAGAAGCGATTCGCTTGAACTCGGCTTTGGCAGGATCTTTGCAAAAGCCACCCTACCCTGTCATGGTAGTCGGCGTATTTGCTCGCATCGAAGCAGGTCACGTGTCAGTATGGAGGATGACGGCGACGTGAACCCACCAACCAACGCAGTTGGTTGAGGTCATGATATATGTGAATATGCACCGGGTATCTCGGTTTGGAGAATCATACAATTCTTTACACTAAAAATGTTTTCTTTCCCCCTTCGCCGTTAGATTCAACCTTCTCCTTTCGTTTGTTCGCAATTATTGCAAACACCTGTGTTGCGAGTTTTTTGTTGCATTCTCTTCAGAGTTGGTGTATTTTCTGTAAATGAAGGGTTAATAGCTTCTTTTCTGCCACGTTATCCTGATGCTTGTCTCAATATACAAAAGTGTAGTTGAGTACTTCTTTCTGTAGCGCTTTATGTTTTGTCAAATGTTTTTCGAACTCATCGCGCTGGTGTTCTGGACGACACCCGTCCTCTATTGCATCGGCAAGAGCAATATTAAGTTGTGCACTACGTCGAGGTTACGTATTTAATGGGAATAGACACAATGCGTTGGCAGCTGCGGTATGATTCAGTGTTAAATGCTGTTAGATTGCGAACAGCCGTGATTGAAGGTGTGAGCGACCACGTTTCCAAGCAGTTCTCTTGAGGTTCAACTCACGATTAACTGCGAAATGTATTTCAGTGAAAACGCACCGTCAAGTGTAAAATCGCAATTTTACGCAACTTAAAAATTGCGATGCGTTCCGTTGAAGAGCAAATGCTTTATCGAGCGCGACTTCAGGAATAAGATGTATTTTCACGTCGTTAGATTGTTGGCCTAGTCCGTTACTTTCTAACAAATCACTTTGAATTTTAGGCTTCGACTTTGATTTGTCCCGACAACGCCGGATGCACACCAACAACCCCTGGCAAACTAAATGGAAAAACTGACTCCACTTAACGTATATTTCAGAATTCAATATTCACTTGGTCGGAGGATCTCGGGTTTCAGCATATACATCAATATCCGGATTCGCTATCTTTTCTCAACTTTTTTCTGATTGTTAGCAAGTGGGCCGACCCCCGGCCCTGGCTCAATACTCTAGTGATAACTACAAAATCCTCAGCATATTAAGGCCTTTTGCCAATGAAACATACCACCTCGGTCACAAATAACTCTACCCCGACTAAACTTAAATTTTTGAAACAGTCGCACCTTCCTGACCCAGACTATGAAAGTGAGTCGGAACGTTGGAATAAGTACTTACGGCCACGAACTCACAGAGTAGTCCCTTTGGCTACATAAGGATTTTTTCCCTTTAACTAAAGAGCGACACGACAACCGTAGGAACAACCGTTTATTGCGATGCTACCCAATCTTCCGATGCTTCACAAATCGCTCCAAAAGCGAAAGAAACGAAACCAATAAAAATGCGGTAGAGCTTGTTTGTCAGGGTTGTGCTAAACGGAACAGCCGTTGAAAACGATCCACAGACGGCTCCTACAGATAGTCTGTGATCTCCGCTATCTTCTGCTTCATTTCATCGATTGCTTTGTGGCACTTCCCGTCGTGCTCCAGGTACTGTTCGCGCGTCATACGCTTCTGCACGAGTTTCTCGGCGAGCTGAATGGACTGGCTGATTTTATCTTTGAGACTGGCGTCGATCGAATTCATGCTCACGACCTGGCAAAAGTTTGAAGTTTTAAAGTTCAAGGGCGCCCAATGCGCGGCCCGCGGGCATATTTCACTTGATCCAGCCGATCTGTTTTGGTTTCAGAATGCGTTGTGTACGGTCTTTTAAAGCGTGGATTACGCTTCTGTGACGGAATAACGACAAATTCTCAATAAGTGCGAGTATGAGCGTGAAGACAATTGCAATTGAAAAAAGTTCGGACTCCTAAAATTTGGAGGGGCCCGCAAATCACGCCATTTAGTCAACCTATGGCAGCACCAAAACACAGCAGCGGACAGACTTGGCGTTTGATGGGGTAGGCTGCAACAGTTAGGAAGAAAAGTGCAGCAGCCTTTAATCAGGCTAACGCTTGTCGCAAAATAAATAAATGCAGAAGAATAAACACAAGTCGTGCGATGGAAAGAAATCCAGGAAGGGGTGCACCAGGGGCGTGACGAAGGGGGGCACAATTCCCCGGGCGCCGAATCGCTACGGGGGGCGCCAAAAAGTCCCAACAATGTCGCAAGTACTTTCTTCAACAGCACATTTGCTTCCGAAAAACCTCAGGTTCGAACATGGGGGCGCCAATCTAACCTCGTTACACCCTTGTTGCATCACTCTAATGCACGTCATAAGAGACGCAACCAAGCATCCTTTAAATCAGTGGTTCTCAAACTGGGGTCCGCGAGACGATTTTCTGGGGACCGCGAAGCACCTTCCAAAAAAATCAACACGACGCTCCTGAAGAAAACAAATTTGTGTAAAATAAAATTTTCGGGCAACTTATTTTTCCAAACCAAACTTAACAAACAGAATTTGGAGCTATGGTAGCCTAACAGCTCGAAACCGGTTGGATACGATTCCCGATATGAGGGTTGCGTTGTCCAAAACGGAACAAAATATAGCCGAACTGACAACACAAAAGCAAGTGCGCACGTCACATTGGTACAATAAAAAACCAACGTGTTGTTTCGTGTTTATTTGTGTTGATGTTTTGGGGGACAGTGAGCCATTTAAAAAATTGCTAGGGGACCGTTGCGTAATTTATTTGAAAACGTTTGAGAACCACTGCGCTAGGGTCTTTCAACGCTTTTGAAAAATGTTTGGATTTTTGATAATCCGTAAGATCTTTTGGCCATGTTCAACCTATTCCGTGAAACCTTTGTAGCCACTTCAAACTTACTTCATTTGAATTGTTTGATGAGACTTTGCTCAATTTGACTGACTTCATTGAAATATAAGATGGAATT
>JGI24159J19872_10006125_pt1 | contig 15625 bp, 10 predicted proteins | sample Ectturendosymbi4_FD_19872 | JGI IMG/M metagenome (IMG submission 19872) | reverse complement strand
AAATTTATTTTTGCTTTTGACCTTCAAAGATTCCAATGTACAATATTCCGAGTTCACGTAATCATATACGTTTTCTGAATTAGCTTGATTTAAATTAGACACATTGTTGGACATTACATTTTTAAACATTACATTTTTTGAAAGGGGCGTAATGCAACGGGGCAATACAGGCGTTTGGGGGCAGTTGCACCAAACTGCTCTCCACTGGACACGCCACTGTCCTCAACTACAAAGAAACGTCTGATAGCAGAACGGCCACTGTTTTTTCAAAGTCTTAAACATTAGTAAAGCGAGCAGCTGCGGTTGCAATCTTTTCATTTAGATTTTCTTAGTTGGTAGCTTTATTGTTTGTGGGTTTTATTTAGTTCTGCTTTATACTTCACATGGACTTGGCAGAGCTGATGATGCTTACCTTGTAAGCGAAATATATACTCTGTTAATATCTTAGTATCTCATTCATAACCATGAAAGGATTCCTTTCGATAGACGTTGACAGTGATCTTAAATATTAACTTAGAGTTCAAACAGCAAAAACCTTTGAAATTCTTGAAAGAACCTAAAATACAAGCCAAGTAAACATTTAACAGTACAGTTTTAAACGTTGATTTTTTATTACTTTTTACGCAAAGCTCGTACTTTTACTCTAAGAGTGCAGTAAAAGATTAAGTTCTAAACTACTTTGTAGTTAAAGAACACTCACAGTCAAATTAAAGTTAAAGTAATTTTAAATAATTTTGGTTGATACATTCTGTCCAAATATCGTTTATCAGGTAATGTAAGGTCACCAGCTTTAATATTGTTTCATTCATATAAGTTTACAAAACATGATACGAGGAACTTCAGCAACCAATTGAGCATGTGTACAGCACAAATACGCTGATACGTTACGTTTGAATGTCACACCAACATTCCACCACGATCTAACCTCACGTGTTAATTTTCTGTTAAGACGTATAATGCATGACAAAAGGCTTCGTCAAATGAACTGGAAAGTGCGCTGGGAAGACATCGAATGGACAGAAAGAAATCAGATGTCTTCAAGCTCGAAGGTTCGTTTCGCAAACTAAGGAACGCTTTTGAATTATTATTTATTTTTTAAACTTTAGTTATTTGTGTAACCAAACAATAGAGTTTTATGTGTAAAACTAGATTTCAATCTTTGCTTTTCTCTGTAGCAGTATTGTTTTTGATAAAACATGTAGAAGGATTTTCAGAACTTCAAAATGCATAAATTATGAAACAATCTTTTTATGAAATGGCTGAAGCAAACATTTGATAAAGCGCTGTTGGTTTCACTAATAGCTGGCAATTGATAAATCCGCTTTGCGAGGCAATCGGTAAAAAAACACTATCAACGCTTTGTGTTTTGTTGACGATAAAACTTTATGTTTTAGGAATCGCTGTCGCTCTCGAGTAGCTATGGAAACAACCAAGGAGCTGCACTACCAGGAAAGCAAATGTTTACAACAGTAGGCGTGTACAAAGGAAACTTCGTAGCCGTAAAAGAACTGAAAACAAAAAGAATCAGTTTCAATCGCCCTCTTCTGGTGGAATTCGAGAAAGTAAAAGCTGAATGCAAACGTATATCAGTGTTTCTCAAATTGGGCGGAAAAAACAAAGGGGCCAAAATGCTCAACCACTAATCGATCATTGGATTAACTTCAGTGGCCTACTATTATGACTTGTTAGTTTCTTGCAAATTTTAGTTTACTATGGCAGTCGTCGGAGATTGTTGCTAAAGCAATTTGTCCATTAAATTTTTACTCTGGATCGTCTATGTGCCCGGCTGCAGAGTGGATCATTTCAGGGCTGCGGAGCCGTAGTGAAAATGACACAGCTCCGCCTCCGGAGCTCTTCTTTTCATAAACATGGCTCCAGCTCCGGTGGTTTTGGCTTTCAGGAGTGTGGCTCCGGCTTCTGTTCGTTTTCACACATTAATATTTTAATTGCCTTGGTGTGCCTCAAGATGAACGGAAAATGAATTAAGTACGCAAAACTAAGAGAATATACCAAACCTTTTTGAGTAATTTAATCTGGTAGTTTTTTACAAGCAGCGCTCGTACGATGAGAAAATCAGCGAAAAAACAACAATCACAGGTTCAGACGATTCAGAGAATAGTTAGTAGCAGAAACGTAACTCAAGATAGCGGTAATATAAACAATTTCTGGAAAGGCAGTCGTTGCTTTTTCCGTCAGCGTCTGAGGACCTTTTGTTATTTCTTACGACCAGATTCAAGAAAATGGCTGTTTGGAAAACTGCGTTTGTGTCCGAGCATTTAAAACAGACCAGTCCAAACTGACAAAGTGTTTTGCACTCGTTGCATGCTTTGCCTGTTGCAGTCTTGACGATTCCAGCTAACAGCGCTGCCCAGGCAAACCATGTAAAGAGCGCAGAACAGTCGACTCTCAGATGTTCATCCAAACATGCACACATTGCATTAACACAAATGCCAAGATGTGTTTGAAAGCCCTTTGTTCAAAGAAATTATGTGACTTCTAGCAAGAAATTAACATTTGACTTTTTTAACGTAGCTGAAAACTTCTTATTTCTTATCTTGTGCAGTAAGCAGCGATGAATCGCAGAGCAAAGCACAATTTAACACGCAAAGTTTAGGAGAAATATGACTGGTTACCGTGCTGAAAACAGATTTTTTTCCACGGATGAAAACCTCAAGGAAAGCCCACATTTGTTTACATTGATTTTTATACCCTCCTGATAATGTATTGCTATGCAAAGAAATGCTAATTCGCTACAGATTAATTTATTTATAACTTTCGTGTTATCCTTCTGCTTGCAAGCGTAATGTTTCTTCTTGCCAATAATCTATAAACCTTGCCAGTAAGCCTAATGGATTTTTAATAAAAATTCCTACTTTACAATGGCGTGCGGTGCATTTCACGCTTAAATCTGCAATGGTATCATATCTTGACCATACTCCCTGCTAACAGCATGATTACACAGCTACAAAAGCTATGGATATTATATTATATATACCTCCTCATTATAGCTCAGTTCTTTACAGATCGTTACACTACAACAGGCCCGGTTTGATAATTCTGACCGAATGTAGGATGTTGTGGTAGTTTACGTTTTTCTTACTTCTAGAACAGTGGTTCTCAACCATTTCGCTGAAGGGAACCAAATCCAGACCTACGATTTTGATAGCGGGCCGCACAAACAAATTTTTCCACATGTCAATAGACATTTTTTGTTTTATTGCACTAACGAAGTCTGTTACACAAAATATTAGAGGTGTTACCGAAAGACACTGCCTATCGAAGGGAATACTTTCTCAGCAAAGAACCAGACACTAGGCTCTTACAGAATATATATTTCACCTACGAAGTAGGCATCATCAACTCTCCCAAATAGAATCTGATACAGAAAGATTGCTAAAAGCCGCACAAAGGATGTTTGGGAGCTGCATGCGGCTCTTAGAACAATGTTTGAGAACCATTGTTCAATAAGTGACACCACGCCTCTACCAGCTACGGTGTCACAGCCTTAGCGATTAAACCAAAGAAACACCAAAGCCTTGCGGGTCCGTTGTTGCAATGCGGTGTCGTAACTCGTAGCAACCGCGTTTAGTGTGCTATAAAGAGCAGACGTAAGATCATTTGGCAAAACCGTTAGTATCTAGGGAGGACCCGGAGCCGGAGCTACCTCTCAAATGTCCGTAGCTCCGGCTCCGGTCCTACATTTTAAACTGAGCTCCGGCTCCTGATTTTTAATTTGAGCCCCGGATCCAGGCAAAACGCCCAGCTCTGGCTTCGGCTCCGCAACCCTGGATTATTTTCACAAGAAATCTGAACGTAATATTAGCGTCGAAATACAAATCCTCAGTTAAGCTTTTTAATGGCTTGGTTCGGCTATTTAATACTTTCTTTAAATAAAATTATTTGAATCTACTACCTTGTGTTTGCTTTATAAGGCTTGGGTGCGAAAAGGACGTGTCGAGAGTGAAAACGGGGCAATGGAATAAAATAGTTTGAGAAACACTGGCATAAATTATACACCGCTTGGTTTTGTTGTAGTTTTTATACAAAACTGATCTAAATTTTTTCGACTTTTTTTGGTGAGAATGACACAGAATCACTTATGTCGTAACTATGCAGAAAGGAGATTTTTGGAATGGCCCACCAGTATATTTATGTGTCGACCAAATTTATGCGTAATCAGATCCTGTCGACAAGCTGCAGTTTATTGAATATTTCCGGCAGGTAAATTTTCGTCAGTTAATAGTCTTTGAACATGAAAAATTAAGGAACAGTATTTGCGGTGTCAAATTTTTGTTGACTTGTCACCAAGCTTTGTTAAGTTGGATTTGCTAGACGTGTTTTGCACAAGTGCAGTCGGATCTCTAAAATATGTCCGATCGGAAGAGTGCAATTCAAACACCATTTTTGGACCCAACGAACACATTTTTAAATGAATGCTTTTATATAGTTTTGAAAGAAAAGGATATTCTTTTTTGTCCTTGAAAACCAACTTACATAGTCTTCTGGATCAAAGTAGATGTAACGAAGCAAGCGAGTACATTAATTATACAGGAATCCAAACTGAACTTGGACCTGATAAAATGTTGCTCGGCAGCTTCAGCTGGTTGTACAGGTAGGAGGTACAGTACAACACAACAATCGTTTCTCTGAAACTTTATTGCATCCTGTAATAATCTGCAGCTGCAAGATCCAGAACAAATTGCATGATGGGGATAAATATGGCAATTAAGTTTCTTATGAAAATTTGACTTACTTCAACATTGCACAACGCGCTCATCTGAAGTAATCATAAGGCAGCAGCTTGATGTTTAAAGTCCACAGCTTGCTCTATTGACTTAATTGCCAATTATTTGAATTCAAAAATATTCTTCGACAATATTTTCGGATGTTGTGCTGGTTCCGTCAACTTATTTCAATTACGCAGAAATGTTTGATTGTAAGAAAAATTGCCAGCTCTCCAAACTTTGAGGAATTTAGACGTTTACTTCATTTGCCGCAGTCAATTGCAATAAAAAAATTGCAAGTGCTCCAATATGCCACAATCTAAAAACGTAAAACACAGCTTCATCTGACAATACTTTTGAAAGATTTTAACATTTCAACAGCGATGTGGATCAACTTCCGTGCCCTTTCAACTTTTTGATTTTGTCCATAGTCACTCTGTCATTTAATCTGAAATCGATACTGAACGAAGGTTTACTTGGATAATTATTTTTTTCTGAAATGAACATTATATTTATATTTGAAAGTCCTGCGCTGCTGAATTAATTTCTGAGTTTTGTTCACTTTTTTAGCCCACTTTGAAACAATGCTGAAAACATGAAGAAATAATAAATTCCACTGACGGTCTCAACCCTTTTGTTTTAATGAATGAAGCTATCAAATTCTGATTGAATAGCATTTTAAAACTAAAAAACATTTACCACCTGTGGTTGGATGACGTTCTAGGAGTTTTACAAAAATGTCAATGAAAAGCACGCAAATACCTTTTTGCTTTATTATTGCTTTCTATTAACTTAGTTTTCAGGATTATTTTATCCAAAGCACCTCTCATCAGGTTATTATCATGAATACAATGCGTGGTTTTACTTAAATAAATAAATCTGACAAAACGAGCTTAATAAGAAACAGGATATTTAATTTGTGTTTCAGCTCTATCAGTTGGACAACGAATATATCGTAAAGTTCATCGGAGCTGACCCTCACCCTCCCCACATCTGCTTACTCACTGAATACTGCGCCAGAGGTTCTTTGCAGGACGTGTTGGAAGACAGCACGCAGTACGAAATTGAAGACGTTTTCAAGTGAGTCTGCAAAACAGCGCTATCCAAGAGTGAAGCGTTCACCTGGATGTTTTATCCGGGTTCGTAGGTATTTCATCAGCGCAATGGCCACGCGAACTGTCATAAACGGACAAAGCTTCGTGGTTGAGGCCAAATGTGGTGTTGTTTATTTTGTAAAGAAATTATGCGTCGTTAACCATTTCCATTTTTTGGGTTTGGAATGTTAAACTAGGTGATTTCAATTACCAAGAAGGTAGGTACGCTTGTGAAAGCGTACATGGATAAATTTTGATGGTTAAATTCCGGAATCTGCTGCCACGTGAAAAACGGACCAAAATTCGGTCAAATTTTCAAAAATACTAAAAAAAAACAAACAAAATATTTGCGGTCAAGCCACTTTGGAAATCGGCAGAATCTTTACAATTTGCCCGCGAAGAGGCCAAGTTCCCAACCCTGGTTTGATCTGTTTCAAGGTGTGGTGTCCGACATGATTTGGACACAATGTTTCCGGTTTGTTTGAATCATGTGAGTGAAACAGGTAAACCTGTTACGAGTGAAGACAAGTTTGACGCAGGTGCAGCAAAGTAAAAATAGTTCCCAGAGGTTCATTTCAAGATTACGAAAGCGTTCCAGTACGTGGTGGTGAGCCCCAAATTTCTGGAAAATCTTGCAGAGGTTGAATCTAAGTTTTGCGATGGTCTGGGATAAATAAAGTGCTTTATTATTACATGCAATGTGTTTTAGGCTAAAAACCATTATGCTGGTATTTGGTTCAAAGAGCTGTAATGTTTCACTGTACAACTGCAAGTTGTTTTCTTATCTCGTCCGACGAATGTTGCACAGTTTTTGCTTAGACAGCGACTGTTACTGCGCGTCAATTCTTGAAAGGTAGCTTTCTCAAATCGCAAGCATCTCTGCTTCAAGCAAACCTTCTTGCAAGCTTTTAAGAAATCACTGGTTAATACCTGATGATGATTTTAATGTTCACATCCTACACGCATATTAATCGTGGAAACTGTGAAACAAGGAGAGAAAACGGGTGTTTCGAATATCCTTCAAATTTCGGCGATGCCAATTCCCGTGCAAAGTTCTTAAAGGAAAAAATTTTAACGAAGAAACGAACAGGCACGGCCGGTTTGATCATATGCAATGGATTCGTCGGACCACGATCGGCACGCCCGCTAATCTTATAATTTCACATTAGGTCTGCTGCGAAAAGATGCTTTCCCACGAACGCTGCCTTAGTGTCAGAAACAAGCTTGCGATGTTGGCTTACGCTTTACAGGTACTCGTTCATCGGTGACATAGTCAGCGGCATGCTCTACCTTCACCGGGGCTTCTTCCAATGCCACGGTAACCTGAAGTCGTCAAACTGCTTGGTTGACAGTCGTTTCGTTGTGAAGCTGTCAGATTTTGCACTGAAGAAGCTGATGGAAGGGTCGCGGATGGATAGCAAGACAGGTTTCAAGTACTACGAAAGTACGTGGTGAAGCAGAGTTAGAGGTTTGCCTTTGATAAGGGATAAGCGGTGGATTTGTCATTCCTGTGACCCGCACCTGCATCACAGCAATTGCCTTTTACTTCAAAGCAAGTTCTGAGACAACTCCGCATCTTTTGATGTTCTCTCTTCACAACACTTCCGCCATGGCAGTCGATCTTTAACTGGCCACACAGCGAGCTTCAAATGCCCCGGCTGCGAGCGATCGACAACCATTAAAATAGTTTCCTTCCTGAAACACATTTTCAAACACATGTTTCGCAGCAATACGCACGTTGTTGCCTTCAGTTTGGTTTTTCAGCTAAACCAGTTGATCATAAAATTTGCCTTGATGCGCTGCGATTGTCTGGCACAAATCTTTGCCACAAAACGGACAATGAACTGATTCGAAAGACGAGATTTTTGATAAAAAAAGCGAAACTAAGTTCAATCCATGCATTGGGCATACTTTGAATCACCTGGAAAAGTCCTTGTTTACATCTCCAGAAGCTACTTTTTGCGTGGCAGCGTTTGATGCATGACATGAGTTTGGTTAACACAATGAACGAGCTTCAAACTGCATGCTCAGTAATAATACCCTGAAAATGTTTCAGACAAGCTCTGGACGGCTCCCGAACTGTTGCGTTTGCAGCAGGGTCATGGAACGCAAAAGGGTGACGTTTACAGTTTTGCAATCATAGCGCAAGAGATCATCTACAGAAAAGGGGTGTTTCACCAAAAGGAAGAGATGTCCGCTCAAGGTATGATATATTTTCTGTCGCTGCTTTGCCGGTTTGACTTGTGCTTTTAAGCTTTGTTTATCATTTTTCTTGGTGAGCACGTCCATGAAAGCAAGCAGTCTTTTGATATTTGCACGCTGCAAAATAGAAATATTGCATCACGTGACCACTCCCCCGGCAAACGGTCGTCCGTTTCGTCCGACCCTCGACGATGATGACGATGTGGTGTTCAATTCGGACTTACGAAAACTGATTCGAAGATGCTGGGCCGAACATCAGAACGAAAGACCTACTTTCCAGGAAATACACAGGGATGTGAGAAAGATACACAAGTAAGCCTTTGCATACATGTGGCTGTAATGCAATAAATTTCTTGTTGTCTTTATGTATTTATTGAAATGACTTTTTTCATTTCTTGTTGATTGATTGACTGGTTTCTTTCACATTTTATTAAAATGCCAATTTACCTAATTTGCGTTTATTTATGTTTTTACTTTTTTGAATTATGTAAACATTGTTGACTGCGTACATACGTAACATATATTTACTTAGGATATAAATATTTCTTATCCGTCAATTCCTTTGTTTCATTTCAAACCAAAACATAAGCAACCAAACACAAATAATCTCTTCAGCAGCAAATCTACAAATAGCACATAATTTGTTAAGGTAATGCAGTGTTTCAAAGATAGAGAAACTGATACGGTTTTGAAAAGCACGGCTGTGCAATCTAGGAAGCAGACAGACTTAGACGGCATGAGTAAGGACTTAGAGTTCAGGATCAATCTTTACTGGCCTATTACTTCGATTGCGACATTGATCTGCTTGGTGAAAGTTCCAGGTTTCGACACCTGATTGTGTTTTGAAATATGGTCGACAGGTTAAGCATTATCGATTGAACTTTACGTCATGGCTTTGCTGTTTCAGAAAGAAAAACTTGGTCGACAGTTTGCTCGAGCGTCTTGTGCATTACTCTCAGCACTTGGAAGAACAAGTCGAGGACCGCACAGTTCAATTAGAATCTGAAAAACAAAGAGCAGACACTTTGTTGTATCAAATGCTGCCGAAAAGCGTTGCAGAAAGGCTCAAAAAAGGAAATGTAAGTTCACAAACAGCCCATTTGTGTCGTAGCAAAGTTGCAATTACAAGACTGAAATTAGTCATAAAAAGCTGACCAATCTATTCATTAAAGCAGCATCATCTTTTTTCGAAAACCGCTCATGCTATTAAACTTCCCGCAAAGAAGAACGTAGAAAATGTTTGTCTGAGGTGTAGCGTTCGCTGAATTAGAACTGCTTGTCATTAGTATGAGTTGGTTTTAATATCAGGTTTTGATTATTAATCTCCTTACATATCCTGTTTGGCAGTAACCATTGTTACTACTTGGATGCCCTTGCGAAAGGGACTGCGCTGCTTGCTTTTAAGACAGGTCTCAAACAAATGGAAAAAAAGGGCCAATTTAAACCGAGGGGAGACCCATCGGGGTAGAATTACATCTACAGACTACGCACACAACATCCATCTAAGAGTGCAATAGTCTTAAATTGGCTCTATGCTTGTGTGAGAAATGTAGTAAAAGGATGACTGTCGCCTACAGATGGGAATCCTGCGGATTGTGTGTTTGAGACCTCTGTTCTAGAAGTTGATCGATATACTATGTTGCCTTTTTGATAACACTGCATGCCATGGTGCGGGGAACAAAGTGTGCAGCTTTTTGATTTGGCAAAGTTTGTTTTTGAGAGAAATAACCTCTTTGTTAACTGATAGTGTTTCTTGGATTTTTTGTAATGTATTTCTGAGTTAATGTGACAGCCACATTGTGTTCAATATTTTCCTTTGCTCTTGCAGAATGTTCTTCCAGCCGCCTATGATAGCGTTACCATTTTCTTCAGCGATATCGTCGGCTTTACAGCTATCAGTCATGGCAGCACTCCCATGCAAGTTGTGAACATGCTTAATGATCTGTACACGCAATTTGACAAAGTGATCGATCGGTTCGATGTCTATAAGGTGATTGCAATTACAGCTACTACTATGGACTTCGTGTCTGCTTACAAACAAGTTAATAAATAAATGAAAACAGCACGTAACAGCCATAGAAGGGTAACAGTTGTGATAATTCCACAGTACTTTTCAGCCGCTTGAGCTGGCGCAACCGAAGTTCAAAATGGCACCGATTTTCTTTCCCATATGCTGCTTTTCGAGGTCTGCTTCGTAGGACTACACTTTAAATAGCTTTTGTGAACTTGATGAGGTTACAAAAATTTAGCATCCGTTGTTGTTAGTTCTGCGAAATCGTTCCCAACAGATAATTCTGATGTTTTCATCAAATTTAAAAATTGTTTGGTAAGCTGTAACAGAAAGCAATCAAAACAAAAATATACGAAAATGTTCCTATGGCAGAAAAAGAAACCGATGAGGTATTCCAAACCTAAAACTATTGTTCATGTTTGCAGTGGCATAGCCAGACCAAAACTTTGAGGTGGGTCAAAGTGTGTGATTTTAAGCGAGCTACAATATTTTTGTTTGGGACGCCATTTTTCAAAGCACAAAATGATTAGATATGCTAAAAATTTTTGGGCCCCAATGGCTACAGCTATGCATGTTTGCAAATTCATCATTGCACATCCCTAGTTATAGTTTACCTGGCGTTTTATATGAGTTTTAATTGTTTCCTCTCTTGCAAAAATTTGTTCGATTTACACACTTTGAAGGCTGGTTTCAAAACTTATCGGCTACAGAATATGGTGTTGACACTCTGTTGTTACAAACATATTCAACATTATTAACATATGAGGTTTTACGTTGGAATATCAACAGAAGTCGGTATTTTGTTTTTCGTTTTAATTTACATTGTTACGTCTTTTCAGGTCGAAACTATTGGAGATGCATACATGGTAGTATCGGGCTTACCACAGAAAAATGGCAACTATCATGCACGAGAAATAGCCCGGATGTCTTTGAGCCTTACAGATTTCGTCAAAAACCACTTTAAGATCAGGTAAGTTACAAGTCGACAGAATAATTGCAACAATTATTTAACAAAAAGTTAAAGTTCGGTGATTTTTCATTTTTATTAAGAAGTTCTCAATCAAAGTGTATTGCAAGCTTTTGAATTTGTTGTTTTTCAGTCATATGCCTGGCACCCAAATGCAGCTACGAGTTGGCATGCACACCGGACCAGTAGTAGCTGGAGTAGTTGGCTTAAAAATGCCGCGATACTGCTTATTCGGTGATACAGTCAACACAGCCTCTCGTATGGAATCAAACGGAAAACGTAAGAAAAATCTGAAGATTAAGAAAGTCAAATTAGATCTAGATTTTGTCGTGCCATGATACGTGTCAGTATGTCGCAACTTCAGGCTGTTAACGATACTCAAAAGAGTTTCTTTGAAATCATAACCTACGGACAAAATCTTATTTGAACGATTTCAAAACTAGAAAAATGATCAGTTTCTCCGATCATAGATTTAGATTTTGGGGTGGCAGTTCACAGTGGCTTTTATTTTGTAGTCCAGACAACCATTTCAGTGGCGGCCCGTGACTGTGATTCGTGGGGGTGCTGCAAATCCTCCCAACAAATGTTTTATAGAAACTAAAAAATACCACGTTTTCCACAGTGGCGCGGACTGTTATGACATATAACATTTCTCTTTCTGCGAACTAATTGTGAGACTTCCATATATTGCTATGTTGCCGTGACATGCTGTGAGGTGAATGGCTAGCGAGGCACTGGTATCTTTAATGTGATATGAACATATTAACCCGACGCAAGTACTGTAACAGCATTCAGCTCGTTGTTTGCTCATCTACTGCAGTCTGCTCTTGTCTTGTCTCACAAGCATACATTCGCTTCATAGTCATTCAATGAGATACAACGTCTGTTCCGCACCACGCTGGTGGTCTTAAAATAACGTTACAATTTACCAACTGCAGTTGTCCCGATCGCACTGACTCAACATATCGAGAACATCAACAACAATAGGTGATCATATCGCGTTCGTACTAGGGAAAGGAGTGCCTTATCACTTAGGACAGATAATTGTTTTTTTCCTGGAAGTACTTAACACAGCTTACTTGACACCACTCACCAATAGAATGATGCTGCTGATCGATTGCCATTTGCGTGAAATAATTTGCAAAGATTAAGTGCAAGTAGTCATAGTTTAATATTTTCTGAAAGATTAGGTGTTGCTGCATGCTTTGCGATTAAATGATATAAGACAGTATTTAAGTCAAGACATAATTTTGGTGGTAATGGTATTTTCCAGAAGCCGACTTGACATTTGAACTCAAACACGAATTTCAGATTGACTTTTAAAACTGGTTTTAATTCTGACGCAATTCACCACTATAAGTCTACTACAAAATGATAATCTGCGGTGTTCCTGATTTGAGAATGAGGAAACATCAAGTCAAGCATGTGCTCATGGCACATTCTGAAATACAACCCATACAATTCACTTTCTACCAATCAACCCAAAATCACCTTGCATTGCAAATTCAGACAAACTCCACATGCAACATCGATTCATGGAGAATTTTCAGCCTCTTGGCGCACACATGTAGGCTGGCTGTGCTTGATTGACAGGCCTAAACCCATCCTACACTTCGTTATAGCATAACCGCCGCTGCAAGCGCTCACAGCAGAGGTGAACAGAGCCACCTTTTTCAAACTCCGACTCTGCTCCTGTTTCTGGTCCAAAGATTCTTCCATCGAATCTGAAAAAATTTAAAACATCAACTGCGACTCCTGTTAACACTACAAGAACTTCCAAATAATTCCTATTGAAAAGATAGTGTCTATTTTGCTTCATGAGGCAAAATATATGCCGTGGCTATTTTGCCTTTGGTTAAACACATTTGGTTGAAGTGGTCACGTGACAAGTACAATACAGAAAAACACAACATTTTGAGGTTTAGGGTTATGATTTAGCCTATACTTTATGCAACGTAGACAAAAGCCACTAAAAGTTTGCTCGCAAGTAAATTATGGCAACACTTGCTCATGCATGTCAGAGATAGCCGTTGCAGACTGAATGGCCAGCTAAGTAGGTTATGCATTCCAAATTTGTTATGTGACCACTTCAAACAATTGTGTAGTACAGCTACTGGAAAAATAACGACAGAACAATTTTTTGCCTCATGAGGCAAACTAGACACTGCTAATCAAATATGTTCCTTTAACGTTATAGGTCAGGGTTGGCCAAACCTGCTCTATATGTATGAGCCGCATATTGTAAAATCCAAGTTACAAAGAGCCGCAACATACAAATCTAAAAACACGAAGTTATTTGCAATCTACGCTTCTGTGATACAGTAATTCTTTTTGGAACGACTTGCAAAAATAATACTGTACGTCACGCTAGCTACCACAGCACCATTTGCAATATTTCTACACTTTGCAATAGAAATAAAAAACAAACATACAATGTTTCGGAAAGCCCAAAGAGCCACATGCAAAGGTTGGAAGAGCTCGCGTGCCGAAGTTTGGCCACCCCTGTTATAGGTTCTAGTTTAGGTTATACAGTGTGAACTGTTAAAACAATAGTTACGTAGTTCAAGCTCAATAATTAACCAGATGGTTGACAATTATTTGAATTGAGCTTTAATTTTGAATTTTTACAAAAGACAGATTTCAAATCTCCAAAGTCAGCAGCTGATTACCTGTTTTATAAAAAATTATTTCTACTTAATCATGTGCTCAGACAAAAGTCTGATTGATGACTGCCTAAGGCTAAACCATTAACATAATACTGCAAGAAAATCCTACCAAAAGAATTAACAAGATCAACATTACACATAACTTAAAATATTTTTTCAAATTTAGCATAGGCAATGGAGCTGCAAAACAATATAGGTTATTTTTAAGCTGCAACAATTAGGGCAAACCTTCAACTTTGTTCAGGATAGCTCCAAAATTGGGGTAGAGGTTGTGGTTAGACTAGAAATCTGCACGATGCAGATAACTATTCTCTGGTGTAGTACTGTACATTACTTCCAACATGTCAAATCCTCGCTATCAATAGTCTAGGTAATTCGACAAACTGTTACATCTTTATAGTCTGTTTGTTGTTGACTATTTTTTTGTCATGTATCTTGTGCTTTGGCCACACCATTAGCCCAACATTTTCATGGTTGCTGCATGGATTACTAATTTCCCGAACTGCACTGTCAGTTGCCACTGTATTTGCATTGGCACTAACTTCCAGAACCATCATTGGTCGTGAAATGATCGGTAATCCCACTACAGTCACACTATAGTGATGTATGATGACTACGGCAACCAATTTTTTGACTTAAAAACTTAAAATTTTGACTTCATGACTTGCAAATTTTGACTTTATTTTGACCTCTAAATTTTCTGAGTTTGCAATTGAAAAATAATTCAGTCCTAGGTGTTGAGTTTAACCCAGAAGCATATTCATGCACTCTATGCTTTGAAAATTTAAAATATTTGGTTGTTTAACTTTGGGGATGATATATTGATAAGCACATTAATAACTACAGTAGAGTGAAACCTGAAAACATCACAAAGTTGAAACACTATATGCATAATGGATTGAGCATTTACCAAACCAAGTACTGCAAGACCACGTTTTTCGCTTTACCACGCCTATCCTAAATAACATTTAATCGTCCAGTAGTGGGCAAAAAAACATTGTCACATCAAATCGCAACAAACCCATTATTATTATAGAATTGCAATTAAACTTGCAAAATTATATCAATATCTGTTGTTCTAGTTTCAATAAAATATCGATGAAGAGAAAAAACTGTGTTGCAAGAAAAGTTTGACCTAATGATAAATTTTGACTTTTTTGACCTAATAACTTGGGATTCCCTCATGGTATGAGAGTGAAATTTGGTTTGTGGACGTTTTATAAGCTTTGAAAAAGGCAGACAAATTTTGACTTTATTGGCTTTTGGTTGCCCTAATGATGACGCTTGTCAAAAAACACGCCTCAATTAATTCCATTCTCTTTCACAACAACAATCACCATCACAAAAATTTTAATAGCTGCTTTTAAAATTTTGATTGGCTCCTCCATAGACCTTAACGTTGACTCCTGCTCCGGCTCGAACCCAAAACACTGACTCTGGCCTAAAATGCAAATTCCGGCACTCCTGCTCCGTGATCATCTCTGACTCACAGCTCCAGATTTTCGTCATTTGCAGCGCTTCCCATGCAAAAACAAATAGTTGTCTAATATTTAGCTTTGTGTAAAANGTTTTGGGCAAGGAGGACACATTTACTACGTTTACATGGTCAGTTTTGCGTTGTCTCGCTACCATATACGGATAACGAGAGGTCTGGTTCTGAACGTGATTTGCTGAGTCAGCGCCTTGAACGAGCCAATGCGTTGGCCACCTCGACAGGAAGACGTCTCGTTATGAAGTGTACATGGTCTCGTTCGCGCGGTACTAGGCTAACACCTAGCACGGCTACCATTCAGTGCCTGTCTCCAGATAAGATACGACTGCACCGTTATTCATTAGTGTGTTAAGTTCAGTTTTAGAAGCGTAATACCAACATAATTACCAGTCGACAAGGCACGTCGGCGAGGATGGGTAGTTTTACAATTGATAGCAGTTTAGGCTTTGGGTTGGCAGTGTTGTTAGGA
>JGI24159J19872_10006123_pt1 | contig 15630 bp, 8 predicted proteins | sample Ectturendosymbi4_FD_19872 | JGI IMG/M metagenome (IMG submission 19872) | reverse complement strand
TCACAATGAAACTAATGAAAAGGGCAGCGGTGCACAATATTCCCTCTCAGGTGCGCCACTGCGCAGTAACACCAAAAATCATTATCAATTTTTGGCAGAAGCAGAACGCTTTCTGAGCATGTTGCACAGGTAAAATTCGGCAATAAACCTGAAAAAGTGTATACTGTATTTATTCGATTGTAAACCGTCGCTTACAATCAAGGACAATCGAGGGCGTGTTACATTTTTTTCTTGAGCTTATCGAAAGGTCTAGATCAGGGGCTCAAAGACTCGGGTCGCATGTGGCCCGCGAGGGAATTTTGTGCGGGACGCAATGCTTTTTGGGAATTTTCAAATAATTAAAATTCACGTTATTTGAGTTATTCACAGGCATTTAAAAGTGCTCGGCTAGGGAGTGAACAAGTTCCTTTGAAACGAACGTAGAGGCGGAAATGATGTGCCTTGAACTCATATGATACCTTGCTCAGGAAATAAGATGTGAAAGCTGTTTCTAGTAAAGTTCAGGTACCGCCAATGTTGCGTCAGCGTCAAAATACCAACCTACTAGAAATGCTAACCGGAACGCCGTACCGGCAATAATTCTTTTACCGGAACGGCGTTCCGGTCCGTTCCTGCTTTCTTTCACCTCTGCTATCAAGCTATTCATTTATTTCTAGAACTGCGTATGCCACATAATACATCACCTTTTAGTAGAGCAACTTGCTTACTAGAGCGGTGTTGACTGAAAAAGACGTACGGTGATTTTCCTACAATCAATTCGCCGACATTATTGAAACAGACACGCCTTATGGTGCAGCACATTGGTGCGTGATAACACCGAGAATCGCAGCAGGTTGGAATGTAACGTTTTGTTTGATGGTGTGATGAAGTCAAGAGGCGCGTCGATAAAAATATAGGAACTTTGTTTCAAAAATCATGTCCAGCGAGTACTAGCGGCAAGCGCAGTAATCAACTGTGTTATCATAAAATGCACAACCATTTAATCATCAACATGTCACTCTGCAACACGCAGTCTGTTGGAGTTCAGTCCCATCTGTTCATGCAGCATAAGTTCAGTTGTACGCAGTCCCGCAGTCCACGACCTCTCTCTATTAAAAAAGCTATGAAGATGACGCAAGTCGATGATGAGAAAGTGTCGAAAAGATCGGGAACAGCTTTCCTATAAAAAGTACGATGTGGCACTCACTTGTCTAGTGTGAACGGTCATCATTTGTCACCCACGTCTTCATTGTACATACCATGCTGCTGCGTGGCTTTCACTACCTATCCTGCATTGCCAATAACTTCTCGCACACATGCGCGTATCTCGCTTTTTAACTATGTAGTTTACGCCGCTTCATTTCTTGCATGCCCCCAATGTTTTGTATTGTGCTTTAAATTTTTTATTGTTTGTACTGTTTTCATCGAATAATAGAGCAACCGCTTATCAGACAAAGTATTGCCTGTCCCGGTGATGCTCTTTGAGGCGACGATTCTATCTTTATATTTGTATAATTGAACCGCTGCGTAATACTGTTTTGAGTTTGTGGGAAGTACCATGACGCAAAACATTTGACCGCTTGCTCTTTTGTAAATGACGCAATACAGCAGCTTGCAGCTAACTGCTTGTGATTGCATAGTAAAGCTATTTTGACATCCCTGCTGGATCAGGGTGCTCATAGTGTTTTTTTGGAATTTTCCTAAAATGTAAAATTTCAATAGCCGTATTCACAACCAGACCTAATTTATCTTATAGAAAAAATAGCTGATAAATCTGCAAGAAAAAGTTCGATCGTATGATGAATTTTTAGACTTGGCTTTGCAGAATTTGATGCTAAACCGAAAATATGTAGTATGTCTGAAAATTCTTTGAGAAGACTCTGAAGAAAAACAAACTGCAAAGCCATATCCTGACAAATCGTCCAAACTGTGTCAGCAAACTCATTGAAAGTTCTGATTGTAAATTAAAATCCATGGCAAGGCAGAAAATTGTTATAAAACATTACCAGAAGCCAAAAATTTATTTGTTTACTTATCGTTTGCCGGCTTCTTAAAGTATAGCCAACCCCATATTTTAAAATCTTACTGACGGCAAACAAGCGAAAGTTTCTACTTAGTGTGACTTAATAAATGTTGAATAAGAATTATTGCTTTTTTGTATAAGCAGTTAGAACGTGCATGTCTTTTAGTATTTAAATTTACTCATATCCTGATGCCACGATATTTAACAAAAACAGTTTTTCTAAAAAAATGGATCATTTTGTATAAAGGTTGGTAACTACTGCTGTATCACGATTGGGCGGAAGAACTTTCGGTTGGGCCAATTTTTAAGGTCTGGACTGACCTGATCGGGCAATCAGCCACCGACCTACAGGGCCGGATTAAGGGTACTGCAGGCCTAAGGCTGTTTACTAGAGAAGCGCCTATAATTTTGCAAACTAAGCTACAAGGCTACATACAGCACACTAGAAAATAAGGAAACATTCATATTATTCTCCGTCTCTTTTTGTTAAATGTAATGTTAAATGAAAGAGTCTTGCAAAAGAATTGAATTATTTTAGTTGGTGTGTTCACTGTTCAGCTATTTCGTCAAATTTGATAAATTTTAGGAGATATTTCGGTAGTTATTTGTAATAAAAACAATACATAAAAAATTGAGGGCCGACTTTTTCCAGGTCTAAGGCTATAGCCATAACGTAATGGCCATTCGGGCATTGTCGACCAACCATGCAGCAGAGTCGTAGACGCGCTTGTAACAAGACCATAGCAGTCCAAGACAAGAATTGTTGAACCGTGATATTTTGAAGTTTGAACCACGCTGGCGCAAGTAGCTAGAGTTAAATTGACGGTCCTAATTTATTGCAATGAGTCGGATGACAATCGACAAACGATATATTTGTGCAGCAGCCTCACGATCGAAAATGAATTATATATTTAATTCAATGGTATGGTTTTCTTTGGGATATAAAAGTTGCTGATTGATTAAGTTAAATTTAGATTGCATTTACAAATTTTGTATATAGAGTACGACACACTGAGGAGCGGAAGTCCGCCGCCTCACGGTGAAAACGTGGAAGGGCGTAACGAGGTCAGATGGCGCCCGGGGAAAGAAACAAGTTTGGCGTCCCTATGTTCGAACCTAAGGTCTTTGGTATAAATGTAGGCTACTGTATTGAACAAAGTACTTGCGACATTGTTAAGATTTTTCGGCGACCCTATGATTTGGCGACCGGAGCATTGTTCCCCTTTGTCCTCTCGGTACGCTCTTGGTCATGTGGCCTGGTGTTCTGGAAGGGCACCGAAAGATTGGGAAACTGCTGGGATGATCATTCCAGTACATATAAAGAGAGGCAGGAGAGGATGTACTTAACTACAGGGACATTTCTCTCCTTAGCTTTCCTGGTGAGGTACTGTATATGCGAAGTTTCTTGATAAAAGATGCCGCGAGATAATTGAACCAAACCTGGGGGATACTCAGTGTTGTTGTCCTTCTGGTCATAGCACTACAGACCAAATCGGCGTTCACCGACAATTTTCGAGGGAGTATAAACCTTGGGAGTATATGCCAAGGATGTCTGCAGTCTACACATGTTTTGTTGACCTCAAGACAGAAAGCACACGACCGGGTCCTCGGGAAAAGCTTTGGGGAATGCTGCGGTAATATGGTGCTGAAGGTCCCCTGTTGCCAGAGTTGCCATTTCAGTGGATTTTCCGCTAGATCTAGACCTAGTGGATTATAATCCTGCCTAGCTTCAAAATAATTGGTCTAGCAGATAGCTTGAAATCTGGCTTATTTTGAGTTGGTACTGGCGGACTTACACGGTATTTCAAGACCTTTTTTTCCCGTTTTTTCTGATCTATACCTCGCAATAGTCGTTGTTTAATTGCCTGATCGTGTATGAATCTTTGCATAATTTTTTCATTTCGCATGGGTAGTTGTAATTTCGTGCAATTTAGTCACTCTGTCAGAACTAGCGGTCAGTCTGAGCACTGAGCAGTTGAGAACTTAGGCGTCGGCATGTGGGAATGATGATTGGATAAGCAGCTAAGTACGATGTTATGATGAGCCACGCGTAGTACGCTAAGCCCACAGTGTACAGCAGTGGTTCTTAACCTAGGGAAAATTACCCCTAGGAGTAAATTTCATTTTTCGAAGGGGGTAAATTTACTAAACCATAAATTGCAGCCGAAGTAAATTTTTATAAATCATTCTAAATTATAACAGTTTGATAATTTCGTATTTTCAATAAATGGGCACCATAGAGTGTATCGGGGGTAAATCTGGTAATGTTGTTCGAAAATATGGTAAGATATGTAAAAAAGTTTAGAACCACTGGTGTACAGGATAGAAGTGCACAGAACACGAACTGTGGCTTGTGTGCAGATTCTAGCGGAATTTTGCAATTTTTCTAGCTTGAAAAGTCTGTTTGGACTTGGCAATCCTGTCTGTTACTGGCCTTCAAGTAATTTATTTCTCGTAAAATGTTTGCGTCCGTATCGGTGGAATTAAATCACAACCGTCCACCGTGGGTGTTGGACTCCTACAAGTGTGTGAGCTGTGACCACCCCTCTTCATCACCTATATCAGTGGTCCCTGACCTTTTTGTAACCTGGGGCGGGCAACGCTTGACAATTTTAGCGCGACCCGAGAGTACTCCCGCACCAGTGCTTCCATGGGAAGAATCTACCAATCGCATACCCAGAAACCGTGTGGTGTCACTACCAACATTTTGTAATTTCGCGGCCCGATACCAACTGATTCGCGGCCTGTACTTGGGGACCACTGGCTTATAAGGATTAGATAGACAATCACAGCCGAATCAACGTTAGTGTCACTGGTGGAAGGAGTAGGATGAAACGTTTTTTGCAGACGATTTAATAATGCTTACATCCTCCGTACAGGGTTTTGAACATGCCCTTGATCTGATTTCAACTGCGTGCGTATCAGTGGAAATGAAAATTAGTACTGAAAGGTCCCAGGTACTGTATTATTTCTCTACAGAAATCGAAAAGCCGGTGCCCTCTGCAATTAAGGAGCAATACACTGCAACAGGTGTAGAAAAATCCTTGGGGTAGTATTCACGAGTGACAGCAGGCGGAATAATGAAATTAAAACTGGTAAAGGAAACGCAGTTCTGCGTGCTTTTTATCGCTCTGTGGTGACAAAACGGAGCTTTCAACATCGCAACGCTGTAAGTTTTCAAATCAGTGCTTGCTCCGATCCTTACTTATGGTCATGAATCTTGGGTAATGTCTGAAAGAATGTTATCTCAACTACAGTAAAAGGGGCAGAGATGTGATTTATGCCAGGAGATTCACTGCGTGACAACAAAGTTCACAGCGAAATTCGTAAAAACCTGAATCCCAAGCCACTTCTCCAAATTAAAAGACCTCAGCTGCGTTGGTTTAGCCACGTGTCCAAAATGTCTCCAGAAAGATTGGAGAGGCAACCCCTGTTAGCTATCAGATACTACGGGAAAAATCCCAGAGGTCGGCCAAGGACCAGGTGGAGTGATTACGTCTCCAACCTGGCTCGGTCCCATCATGGTGTGGAGTTAGCAGAACTATTCGAAATCGCTGAAACTCGTGAGTTATTTCGAGTCTTAATGGGGCCGCTTGTCAGCGACTCTCTTTGGAGAGAAAGCGGGTATGAATGAATGAACGGGTTTCAAACCTTTAAATCTACTCATCTTAATACGCAGTAGCATAGGGGTAGGAGCAAGCAAATTTTTGGGTGTGCGAAGGATTTTTGCCCGAATTTCCCCAAACTTGCCCGAAAAGTTGTTTTGCAACTTCTGCTTACATATTTTCACCCACAAAGATCTTGAAGACCTTTTTGAAGGCCAAAGATCATGAATCTGCTCCTAGAACTGTCCTCATCTCACTTCAAGCAATTTCATCATGATTTTCATCTAGGAACTACTGCCTTAATGGTCTTTTGTCCTCCTCCTCCCACATTCAAAAACACCAGTGCAATGTTGGTACACGAAAAGCGGAAGTGCTAAATAGCCTTATAATAAATACTACGGCCAAAGCAAACGATACAACTGACATCTTGCAAACGTTTCGAGTGCAATGATTTATATTAAATTTCGTCGCACCTGCATGAAACACAAATTACCATTATCCATTGTTTGTTAGCTCTGCGTTTGCTAGTGCTTTCTTTTTGCTATAGAAGCAGTGGGGTCGAAAACTTTGGTATGCTTCTACCTACCATGAAGCTTATATTTACTGACATAAAAATTGGTGCTTGGTCAGTTTTTGCAAATGCATTAAAATAGTATTAATGCCCTTGGCAGGATTGGCATGGTACAGTAGCTCCAGAATCAGTTACTGAGGATGAAGCTGGAAATTTTATATCAGTTTAGATGGTGAAAAAGTTGTACGTTTACTTCCGTCAGACGATGGCTCATTAGCGGAAGCAAAAATTGAGACTATGACTACATTTGATTTTGGACCTGATACAGTGACGTCAGTACCAGGTAGAGTAACAACAGGACCACTTGTTATATTGATGACTTAAATCGCTTTACAAAGCCTGTGCAAGGTGTTTGCTACAGACGTATGTGGAAAATAGACGTGAAACACGGATCTAACATGTATGCAACCTTGAATATAACGCAACATTTTAGGTTTTACCCAAAGCTGACCTTAGCGTGTTTCGTGTTCCTTGAAAAATTATACGTCATAAAACAGATTTGCCTAAAAATTTGTTACATATTTCATGTTGTCCAAAAACCATCAGGCCAACAAATGGTTGGTGCTTGTATAAGATTTTCATCAAGAATCGTTTTCACCTCTTTCCTAACACAACTAAAACTAGTTTGAAAGATCTTCAGGCCGTTGGTCAATAAATCACCATTCCAAGCCTTGTTGTTCGAAAACATGTTGTGCTCTGAAAAAGGGATTCTCAGTCGGTAGTTGGGGCACAAAAGCGTATGGGTGGCGGATGCGTTATGGGCGAGTTGCGGACAGCTTGTATACAGCAAATAAGTTTTCAATAAAATAAATGTTCATCAGATTTTCCATTTGTTTTCTCTCTCAAGAAAACACACGTAGAAAAAGACAAAACAGGTGAAAGCGAAGAGAGGTGAAATATCTAATTTTGTGCAGTTTTGGCATTTAATTTTAATCTGGTAACTTTTGTACAGTTAGTTGTCCAGTCTATCTTCAATTCCTTAAAATTAGTCTTCATTTCGCTTTGCAAGCAACGTGCTTGTTCACATGTTCTTTTGAAGAGTGTTTTTCAGAAATAATCTGTTTGATTTGTACTCTACAAAAGTGGGTCTCGACCTACTGACCATGGAAAATGACTTAACTGACCACAGGATAATCTGAGATCAGTTGCGAACCGCTGCTCTAAAAGTCTTGCTTCATGCAAGACACCTTTTTACACTCTTTTAATTTTGACAAAACGACTGGTAACCACCTTGCTTTTGTCTGCAATTTTTGATACTGCACGTACTACTGCTTGCAGCCACGCAATATATCAGTCTTACATTCATAGGTTTGTTTGCTCTACCCTCGTGTATCCGATCAATCACGTATTCAAGCTTTTGCGATGTTGTAATGTGAACTCCATTTTGTTTCAGTATGCAATATTTCGCAGAAAGTCCAACAGGATATTTGCATTGTTGCATTCGCTTTGTAATAATTTGTTCATTCCAACGCCTTGATCACTTTGAATTCCTATTTCAATTTTTAGTAAACCAAACTTAATATTTAATTAACTGTTATTATAAAATCTTTTCGCTTAGCATTGCGAAATAGTTGAAACTCTTGGAACGAGTATTTTGCACTTGGATTTTCCAATCAACTAAAGGACGCTTCTTGCTACTAAGCATGACCATGATTGGTATTAGTGCGGCCGTACAAGGACCTCTACCTTGCATTGAAAATAAAAAGCGGATGAAACGCTTGATAAATCAATTGGTTCCATGTCCAGCAGTTTTTTAAACAGACAAATTTTCGTTGAAGGTGCCATCTACAAAGCAGAGAAGCAATGAGTGCTCGGTCGATAAACTTTCAAAAGAAAATAATTAATGGTGAGACGTCTTTGTGTTCAGGCTTTTGTAGCAGACCGAAGAATAAGCAATCACAGAACAGGGTTTCCGGATCTTTGAAGTTTTGATTGGACTCATTCGCAAACGCTTTGTCTACGTCTTTTGGACATGTAAGAAACGTTTACGTGGAGGGCAGCTCACAAGATATCATTCGTACATGTGCAGATGAGACGCAAGTGCTCTAAAACAATTCAATGATTTTTTTGCTCTCCGGGACAGGCGTTTCCAAAAATATTTCTTTTGGTATTTCAGTAGATTCAACAGCATGTATGACAACGACTCACAAATCATAACGTGTATGGTGTAGAACTTCAGTATAACACCACGGTGCTTTCCCCAAAAGATATTTTTCTCAGCCAAGTATAGCAAACTGACTAATTTTGTTCAATTGTGTCTTGAAAGTATGACCTTGTATCGTGTGAGTATGGTAACAATGACGCGTTTGATGTAGACGGCCCCGGTGCTGAATTGCAAATAGTTTTACGCAACCTGATGCAAGTGTTAAAAAAATACATAAAACAACATTTTTATCCGTGTTGTGAAGCCCAGAATCCATCACTTTACTGTTTTGAGCGGAAGTTATGTATGTGTTAAAAGTAGATTTCAAGCATTCGTTGTTATGTATCTCGGGATTTGAAGCTTGCAATCTTAGATCGTGTCGCCGGTTTGTGGCAGTGCTACCCTAGCACTTTTTTCACTTCCACAGTGAAAGCCAAAACTATCACTCTCTGCTCTTGCTCAGCAGCGCACCATACGCGTTTGAACATTGCAGAGAGTATCACAGGCTGATAGCAGTCTTGCAAGACAGTAAATTTGCATGTTGGTGTTAATGGGGTACGACACACTACGTGAGTAATGGTATGAAAACTTAGGAATTATCTGAAAGCAGTTGTTGTAACGTTTGGCATGTGCTCTATTAGGAATCCGATTGATGGGGCGTACACTGTATGTGACTGAGACTTACAGTGGCATATATAGTTTGGACCTAAAGATGTAACAGTGTTGGTGTCTGTGGATGATTTCGACCAGCGATGAAGTTTCTCAACGACTTAGTTTCAACGCTGGATGAAAAAAAATTTGCTTCTCTGATGTTTAAGCTTTTCACATGCTGGACAGTTACATTAACCTTTACCTTGAAAGTAACATGTTTTATCAAATAGTAACACTTGTTGCGTTTTGAAAATAACAGCATGCTTCTTATAAAACCAAAAATTCCTGTGGAAATTTTTTTGTATGCAATACAAGTTATTTTTTGTTAGTTTAGACAAAGAATAGTCTCGTGCTCCACTAAAGCAACGTACCGAAGAACTGCATTTCAGGAAGTGTTCGTACAAAATTGATTGAGTAGCTGGAATATTTGACTGCGTTGACGCAAAAATTCCAGTAGCACGCCTCTGTTGGTCACTGCTCAACCTTCGTTAATTTGTAAGTAAACCAGTGCGCTCATATCATATTTGGTTTAATTGCGTTGTTTAGGATGAAGCTTGCAGTTTCTATAAGTAACAATGCAAAAATCAATGAAATAAATCAGTGGTGCGCAATTGTAACCCGCGAGCCATTCTTGGCCCGGAGGATGGCAAAAGCGATGAGTCGTGAATGATTCGCGTACGCTATAAATTGCCTAATAAGGCCAAAGTGGTGGAAGTAACTTTGGAAAATGAAACAACGCTGGGAATGACGGTAAGTTCGCTAAAAATTAGTGAAAATTGGGTGAATAGAACAGGTGTCTCAAAACTACGGCCCGCGGGCATATCGGTCCGCGAAACTGTTTCATCCGTCCCGCGGAGACATTTTGTCAATAATGAAAATACAATAAATTTACGAAACATTTTTTGATTTAGTGGAATGTAAAATTTCCCGAAATACTCACAGTACGTAAGATGTCCCGCTCTCCAACTGTTGTGTAATAGCTTATGTAGCCCTTGGGCAAAGAGTTTGGAGAATCTGGAATAGAACGTCACGAGAAATTAGGGGAAAAACTCTTTGCTAGGGCGCACCAAAAGTAAAAATGCCTGGTCAAACTGCTCGCGGCCATAAAAAGGCCTTGTAAGAAGAGTAATTTTGCCTATAATTAAATCATACCATAAAAGAGTTTTCAATTTTTTCTCTTTATGATTTTTCTTCATTGACTTCAATGTTAACATTTTTGCTTAACAAACGTTTGAGATGGAACTCAAAACTGAATTTAGAGATTTCGTACATAAAGTTGATCTTGTTCTCACGCTACCTGATCATTTGTGTTTTGCAGCCCTCATCAAGTTTGCTTGTTGTGGCAAATGGTAATGTGATGAACGAGTATGTAAACCAAAGAAATTGGCTGCAGTGCTGGACGGTTTTGCTACGCCAATGGAGTGCGCACATGAAGATAGGCACCTAATGGTTGGTAATGCTCTGCAAGCAGAGTCAAAATAGTGGACAGATCAATGTGGAAAACCCAGAGCACGGCTTATGTGCGAAGTTAGGCTTTTTGTAAGACTGGTGCTTTCTGCAAGACCATTTGTCATAGTTATGGTTTGCCGTTGCGTTGGGATAATCTTCGAATCAGTTGTGACAAAGCTTTTAGTAAAAAATAGGTTTGTAAGAAATTTCTCACGTGATGTTATTAGTTTAAATATANCATTTTGCGTAATGTTGCATGATATCAGGAAANGCAATTCTGTTTTCAACATGAATTCCCATGAACCACGGAATACTTCACCAAGACTATATCTGATTTTTGTTTTTTAAAACCAAAATCGGAAATTTTCTGAGCGCTCTCAGACTAAGTTTCATAAAGACTGCATAGGATTTTTTCGATGAGAACAACTAACTCTTTGGAAAATGAGTTTCTCAGAAGTATCATTTCATTCCAGTTCAGTGACTTAACAGCAAACTGATTCTCAAAACTTAATTTAGACCATACATTTCAGTGAATATTTGGCAATAATGACAGTTACACAAAATAAGTAAAGTGAAAAACATGAAGATTTTGGGCAGGTTGTCCTGAGATTCGTCCACAATTATGACGCTTCAAAACTGAGGTTGATGAGGGTATGCCGGACGCTATAAAACTTGTGAGAAGTTTTGATGGAAAGCTGTGCCATTTTCCTTGAATATGGTGAAGAGAGTTCATGTGAAGGCAAGCAAGGCGTTCACGCAAGGTACAGTAAAAGTCTGCATTGGTGCCAGAGAAATGATGCTTGAATTTCAAAAAATGGAAAATTTTAATCCAAATTCGCACCGCTCTTCCATATTAAAGGTAATGTTGCGATTAAAAAGTACCACAGCTTCAAATGTAGCAGACAATGAAATAATTTTGTTTTGAAAAAGTTCTTGTCTCTTTCACTAGTTCCATTTTTTGAATTTGTGTTTTTTGGTTGCAACCAAGATCCTCCACTGTTTCAAAAGATTTTGAAAAAAACGCTGAGTTCACTATTGAAGTCAAAACTAAATTCAACCAAGAACATGTGTCTAAAGTGCAAAGGTAGCCCATGTCTTGTTAGTTCAGAAATCCAGTCGTCAATTTGCTGGTTCATGTACCAGCTTGGGTTGTTAGTCTGTGTTGGCTGTACGATAACAACAAATCACATGAAACATAGCAAAATTTTGCTTTTGTTTTGTAGAATGACTGGAACTCACGCTACTGCATATGATCAACAACCAGTAAAAGTAAAGAAATCGAACCGATGTAAAGCATAGAGTACATTATCAACCATATTTCACGTTAACGCACATATAAATATTGCGCCAAATTGAAGGCTGTTTGGCCCAGGTGCTGCTATCCTTCTTGGTCCAAACATGTCATCAGGATTCCGGTTGCTGACGAAGTAAATGGATTTGACAATTCTTCAGGCAGATTTGGTTGTCAAAACCTCTTGTTTTGCACAGTGTTTCCCGCAGTGGTGTACTCCTAATGTTTCAGATTTAGAAAGTTCAAATTGTTTCTTAGCAAATTTTCTCCTAATTGACTTCCGTTCAAGCCCTTGATTGTTGTAGCGTGTACAGGAGGATTTCTCCACCTGTGACAACAAGCACGCACAGCCTGGGCATTAGTTGTAGCGCATGTTGTGTTATTAAAATTTGTTTTTAGTTGTTTTTTATGCTCTGTGCATGTGCAACAGTTGTCGCATTTTGGACAAGTTGTACGGCTTGTTGTCGAATCTGATATATTTTGCGCTTTGTCTACTGTTTCGCCAGGCGTAGAAGAACTGAATTTGAAAGAAAACAATGTCAGCCGTCACATTTTGTGAATATTTTTATGTTGCCCAGTAAATGCTTTTTGTTGCTTGAGCAGGTTTCTGGCCAAACATTTATGCCTATTCTCGAGTAATTTGTTAATTTCATGTTTTAAAAAGAAATGATCACCACTGAGTGCTTTGGAAGTAAATCTGGTCATCTTGTTGGAAAAAGGGGTTAAAATTATAAACAAATGATTAAAAGCAACTGGTATGTAAAATGCCGAAAGGCAACCCACTAAAAGTTCCAATTATTTTGCCAAGGGAGACATTTTCGAGAGAAAATATCAGGACTCATCAAAGCAAGACTTGACATATCATGTTACATGTTGCTATTTTCCTGCGAGATTACTGTTATCTCATTAAACAGTAAAACGCTGGCCTGAGGCAACAGTGTGAGTCCATTGCCTTTCTGCTGTCAAGAACTTAAAAGGATTGCAACAGTAAATCGAGATTTAGCGCGTAACTGGAAGACACAAGTGAGGTCATGTTTTCGCGCTACAACCTGACCAGGCGCTGTAGTTTCCTTCAAGTGGAATTTTGTGTAAGACGTTTGTGTTTAGTGAGCGTTTTACTGAAATATAACGCAGAGAACTGCATTTGCATTTTCAAACTGGTTCTGCTGGATGTGAGTAACTGGCTTTGCAGTTACGCGTGAAGCACCACAACGTAACAGATTTTTGCGAATCAGCCCGGTGCCCCACATGCCTCGCCAATGCTTTCCATACTAGTTGTCTCAAAGCTTTTTCTTCGATAGTGCATCGCTTCTTTTGCACTGTAAGTGTGCAGGAATGAAACTATGGCGCACACACTTTTGCGACCGCGTATTGTTGCTTATATTTGTCATGTATACACACAGTTTGTGTGCTTATGTGCAACCATTAAATACATAAAACACAAGCAAATAGTGCTTTTGGCAAAAATTTGTCCCACCAAGAATGATCATAAAAAACATAAAAACCAATATAATTCACCAGTGTCGTACATAACTAAAGGTTTGAATCAGGGTGTTAGCTGAAGGAACTCATAGGCCAACACTCAGTAGAAAGTTGAGAAGTAATAAATCCAGATGTGGTTGGCTATGACCAAACCCAAAATCACCAAAAAACACTCCTAAAATCTTCTGAAAAACGCAAAAAAACAACTTACTACAACCAAAAAGTACCAAATACCAAAATATAAGCTAAGTGTGACCCGGTATTTGCATTCAGCTTGTCAGGATGGGCGGTTCGCACCCCTGCCCCCGTCAGTTAGGCCACTGTCAATCACTAAAAATTCGAATTTTTTCCTGCTTTGATTTTTTTCAGACATCTGCCGCAGCAGCATTTCTATTCCATACGATCCATAATATCTAAAAAAACAAGACACAAGCATTCAACGAATTGTTTGACAGCGCACTGGAAATCATGAAAATGGATGACCAAAGAGATTTTCGGTTCAGTGCTTCACGGTAAAGATTTGCTTTCGGAACTGTTATTCAATGCAAATTCAAGACGAAATTACTTACAAGAATAATCTAGCGCAGTGTTTCTCAAAGTGGGCGGAATCGCCCCCTTGGGGGCGATTTTGATGGGTGAAGGGGCGATAAAAACCTAGGGGGCGAAACAACACAAAGGGGAGAAAATGCATAACCACTAATCGATCATGGAGTTAACTTCAGTAACCTACTATTATGACTTGTTACTTCCAACTTTAATTTACAGTACTAAGATTAATCGTCGGAGGTTGTTGCTGAAGCAATTTATCTGTTAAATTTTTACTCTGGATCGTCTATGTGCCCGGGTACAGTGTGGATTATTTCAGGGCTGCGGAGCCCTTGCAATAATCACACAGCTCCGGCTATGGACCTCTCTATTTCATGAACATGGCTCCAGCTCCGGAACTCTTGGTTTTCATGAGTGTGGCTCCGGCTCCGGAGCTCTCTTTTTTCATGACTCCAGTTCCGGTTTCTGTTCGTTTTCACACATTGATATTCTAATTGTGTTGGTCTGCCTCAAGTTGAATGGAAAATGAATTAAATCAAGTGCACAAAACTAAGAGAACATACTAAAACTTTTTGAGTAATTCAATCTGGTAGTTTGTTACAAGCAGCGCTCTTACCATCAGCAAATCAGCAAAAAAACACCAATCAGGGATTCAGACGATTCACAGAACAGTTACCAGCAGAAACGTAACTCAAGATAACGGTAATATAAAAAATTTCTGGGAAGGCAGTCGCTGGTTTTTCCGTCAATTCCTGAGGACCTTTTGCTATTTTTTACGACTATAATCAAGAAAATGGTGTTTGGAAAATTAAATTTGTGTTCGACCATTTAAACACAGACCAGTCCCAAGTTACCACGTATTTTGCACTCGTTGCATGCTTTGCCTGTTGCAGTCTTGGCGATTCCAGCTAACAGCGTTGCCCGTGGCAAACCAAGCAAAGAGCGCAAAACACATAGTTGATTACATCTCTCATGTGTTCTTTCAAACTTGCACACATTTGCATTAACACAAATGCGAAGACGGGTTCAAATCATTATGTTTTACTTCTGACTTCTTAGTAATCCCTTTTCGCAAAGAAATAGTATGACTTCTAGCAAGAAATTCACCTTTGCCTTTTTCAAAATAGCTGAAAATGTTTGAGTTCTTGTCTTTTGTACTCATAATAAGCAATGATGAATCGCAGAGTAAAACACAATTTAACATGCAAAGCTTAGGAGAATAAATGACTGGTTACTGTGTTGAAAGCGTAATTTTTTTTCCACAGACGAAAACTTCAATACAACTCCACATTTGTTTAGATTAATTTTTATAACCTATTGATAATGCAATGCTATGGAAAGGCAATCCTAGTTCACCACCAATCATTCATAACTTTCATGTTATGCTACTGTTTGCTAATGTAATGTTTCCTAGTGAACTTGCCAGTAAGTTAGTAAACCTCGCTGGTAAGCCTAACGCTCTCTTATAGAAATTCCTACTTTACAATGGCATGCCGTGCATTTCATGCTGAAATCAATGGTATCATATCTTAATCATTCTCCCTGCTAACAGCATAACTATACAGCTACAAAAGCTATAGATATTTTATTATATACCTACTCATATAACTCAGTTCTTTTTAGATCGCTACACTACTACGCACTCGGTTTGATCATTCTGACTAGAAAGTAAGATGTTGTGGTAGTTGCATTTTGTTTAATTCTTCAACAGTGGTTCTCTAAACCAGGGGTCGGCAACCTTTTTTGCACTGCGGACCGGTTTGAAACAGATTTTTTTTCGCGGACCGGCCTTCAAAAACCACAATTGTTCTTTTTTATTACGAATATTTATTACGACTCAGGTAAGTTATTACAACTTTGATTTAATGCGAACCTTGAGCTTGTTTTGCC
>JGI24159J19872_10006122_pt1 | contig 15630 bp, 11 predicted proteins | sample Ectturendosymbi4_FD_19872 | JGI IMG/M metagenome (IMG submission 19872) | reverse complement strand
GTGTAAAATGGGTGACTTTGCATCAAAGCGAACGCTAAGTTTCTATTGCGTTCATTTTGTCACGTTTTTAAGTTGCAAAAAGTCTACCACACACAAAAATTCAGTGAAAATGCCGTGGTCATGCACATGTTATGCAGCAAAAAACATGTTGATATTTAAAAACGTATGTTTTGAAACCACGTTTATTAAGTTCGTAGAGAGTGGGTAACTTTTTTGTGTTCAGTTTGTTGAACAAAATTTTTTGCTAGCTTATTAAAGTTTTTTGGACTTTCATGAGGTACTTGAAAAAAAATTGCAACCAAGCTCATAAAGACTCGTTTTAAATTTGGGATGAATAAAAATGCTTTTTCTTCACCCTTCAGTGAAATGCTCTTTCCGCATCTTGTTACCTCATTTGCTTGTTAAATACCAAGCCAAAGTTGATTGCGAAAAGTCATAACAGGCATATTTAAAAATCTAAACGCGGCTTTGAGCGCTATAATTATAAGAATAGACATGACGGTAATCACGTGACAGGAGTTCGCGCCTGTGCGTTTAACCTTTAACTTGCTGGTGGACACGTTGAGCGTCACTCACGCTTCTGTCGCGCAACTTTTCTATTCCGGTGTCGCAACCAGTGGTTTTCCCACGCAAGCGAAACTTCTGTAAATAGCGGGGAACCTTTCAGACGAGTGCTCCCGAAACCCCTGGCCGGAAATACCAGGACCCATTTTTCCACGAGCTGAAAAACTTACGACCCAGATCTCGTTGCCGCTTTGGGGGTGGGGGGGTCCGGGGTTGGTTATTTTGTTGGTGGTTTCCGCACGCAATTGCACTTTCCAGCCTGAAATGTCGAATTCGGACAACAAAAAGTTCTGAAAACAACACTGTATTTAATTTTGATGTCTTCGTCCTTTTCTTCTCCAAGAATAATTGCCTCGCCAGTAAACTGCGGAAAACATCACCTTGATACCGGAAACAGAAAAGCTCGGAAATCGTAATGGTGTGTTGCTTCGCCGTCAGAGCGGGACGTCGCGTGCTCAGGACCCGGATCGAGAATTCGACATATTATAGGGCGCGGCACCTGTTGTAATCCACCAGTGCGCCCTAATGGATTTCACAGATATAGAGTGACAATTTGTCGCGTCACGTGATCTGCTCGTGACGCAGACGATCTCTTACGATTTTCTTTCAAAGTCAAGACCCAAGTTGTGCCCCTGCGCGGCTTCCGTACCTTGCGCGTTTGACCCAAGCGCGCCTGAAGCTCAGGCCAGGGAAGTGAACCTGAATAAGACTTGGAGTGCGAAAAAATGCAAGATTGAAAAAGCTTTGCCAATAGACTTGTAAGACTGTTGTGGACATCGTTTAGTACGAACAAAAACACTGTTATCGCTTCGCACAACAAGCAGAATAGCTTCAATTTAGAAAAATTAGGTTCGACAAGCGTTGAATTCTTTCACATTTCCTCGCATCCAGCATGAGCGTAGGTCCAAGCTACTTTCAGCGCGCAAAGCTCCATGAACGCGACGACAATTCGAAACCGTCCTCAGCGACAAATATCGCAAATTATGCGCTTCGTAATGACGGATAAGCTTGCGAGGAGGCACTGCACGACCACCTGCGGTTGGCCGCCATATTTGCTACTCTACTGGCTGCCTGCTCGTCAGTGCACCCCCGCTGCGCCCATCAACGCTTGGAAAGACAAAGGCGTCATGCTGCGTTTGTGAAGAAGGCCACACAAGGAACAGTTTACTATGTTAGCAAATAGTTCCACAGCTTGTCTGAAAACCTTTTGCAATCAGGCGAGTATTTTCAATTGTCTTAGCGAGAAATTCCACTGGTCTTATTAGTTATTTCGCTAAATCCGCCGACGACGTGAGCTGAAGCTCGGATTTCCGCCTGTTTTTATGTTCACTCATACAGTTTCATCCTTGCATAGTTGCATAACTCACCAAATTGGATAAATTCATCTTTTCCGTGATTTTGTAAACATTACTCGTTTGTGGTTTTTGCAAAATTGTTCACTGCTCTGACATCTAGGTGTTTCCTTCGCAATGCTCAAATTTACACATTCTTGTTTTTTCAATATGCTATAGTTGAAATATCGAAATTGGTGTTAAAAGTACCTGAGACCACCCGACACCACAACATTCAGCCGAAAGACCTTTTCCAGCAAGCACGGCGCTCATCAAGACACGATGACAGCCTGGGAGAATTCGTTGCAAAAATAGAAAGTCAAAACACCGGGGCCCTCTTCACTTGTTAGGCGTCTTTTGTGTGGGTCGGAAATTCGCGCCGTTAAAATCGCCTGGACCATTGTCCTCCGGTCACACGCTTGTAGTGTCGGCGTGCAACTCGCTTGTCTGGTGCTCAGGGCTGCCTTTGTGATAGGGCTATTGATGGCTGCATTACAAAAACCTCGGCGCGTGGAATAATGGAATACAGCCGGCTGCCAGACAAAGCAGAGGGCTCTTGGCACTGCGCGCCGGACAATGGACGCGTGTAACAGGCCCAGGGTTCCGCACGTGGTCGGGGGCCAGTGAATCGCAGCGCGTAGTACGCACTGCGGCTTTGAATGAAAAGGGAAAGGGCAGCAGCAGTGAGTGCGAAATGTAAACCAAGGCTTCTTGTTGGGTTTTACGACAAAACGTGATCGGATATTGCACCCATTGTTGGGATTTCTATGGCAGGAACCCGCACGCTGACAATTGATTCTCTGAGGGCGCAGTTGTGCTGTTAAGAGTTAGCTGCAGGCATTACTTGCAACGAAATTATCCTTTTCATTTTTTAAAAAAAGGAACATCACTTCATCAGCTTTCATCCTTGTTTTTCATGGCGATATTTAGACGAGATTTTTTGAAAGGTTCAGTTACCGTTTTCTTGTTAATTTACAGCTTGTTTGAACCTCGCTGGAGACCGAATCTCCAATTATTGTTATCTAAGTAGACTATAACATGATTATAATTTGTGAAACTTTTTCAATCTTGTCCATTCACCGTAATGTTTATACCGGAAATTTTATGCAATAACACAATCACTCGTCACCTGATTTTTTTCGAATTCATGTTGTTTATCAATGTTGCAATCATGTTCTATTTATTCCACACACTGGGCATGGAAAATAATAAGAACAATTAAAATGTAATCTTTGTACGATTATGGAAAATTGTATGAAAACTAAAACAAAATTTAGTCATGGCCAAATCGCACATGATCTGTTATAGTTCACGTCTGGAAGTGAAGTTCCAATTGAGGTAACAAGGAGATCAACCAATTTTCTCTTAAAAATGGCCACACGTTTTTAATTCACTGCTATCATCCCGAAATTTTTTTGTTAAATGTTTCAGTTAGTTTTGTTCTGCATCGATTTGGACAGTCAAATAGGTTCAACTCTACAAAAGGTGTTCGTTGTTTCAATGCCTTCACACCCACGCACACAATTCGCGCACATATGGCGCTAACAAGGAACCCAATGTTTTACTGTGAGCTTCTATGTTACTGTTAAGCTTCCGAGGTAGGCTGACGAACGAACTTATTTTACCTACATTACAGTCACCAAACAAGGTTTGGGTTAGACATGTTGGTCCAGTGGCTGCCTGGGGACCTTTCTTGATAGGTTTCTGATATGGTCAGATATGAAAAAATTAAAACAGATGGGAAAGTGGTCAGGACGTTGCCAACTGCGTTCGGAAAGCTTTCCAAAATACAACACTCTGTAACAAAAGGTTTTTGATGAACGTTTCACCAGCACCTGTTCGGGTGTTAAGTTTTTGGCTTTCCTGGACAAGTGACTTTTCTAACTAAACTATATACCAGCAATGTTTGCTGTTTAATTTTAGGCAAATAGCATTTTATCGTGAACCAAAAATATGTGAAAGTTGTCGTTTAAACAACAAAAAATACAACTTTCTTGTGAGAAGTCAGTGCCAAGAGCAATGCTTGCACAAGGATACAAGCGCCTCTCTATTCTTGTTATTCATCTGTTCGTTTCTTCCTTCATGTGACGTAATCAGGGCATTTTGTTCCATTCTGCGGAAGCTTCTTTTTGCTTCTTCCTGTCAGATTCGTCGTCACCTCAAAACGTAACCGTTTAGAACAGCAGTTCTTAACCCTTTCCTACCATGCCTCTCTTCAGAAATTGTCTTATGTTTTAAGCCCTCCTTGCTTTAAATAAGTTGTAAAAACAAATGTATTTATTGGTAAATTTTTTGATCAAACTTTCTATGTTATAGTGCGCGTAAGCGCTCCTGCTCCTCTGGAAAGTTCTTGATGATCCCTTGGGGAGGTGCGAACCCCTGGTTAAGAACCACTGATTTTAAAGGACTCGCAAGTCATTTCCCCCTTAACTCTTATTTTAAATGAATCCTACCTTTTCCGACTGTCAAACGTAAAATCACCAGTCGGTCGAGTAGTTGACCAATATCTTCTTTTCGGAACAGACTGGTTTCTCAAAACCAAGTCACTTGACAAACTCGTTTCAGACAGACGAAGATTGATTGTGATCCACGTCGCTTTGCGAGGTTGCTTCTCGCTGTTTGTCATCACTTCCATCATTAAATTAAACAAAGGTGGCAATGCTATTTTCCTGATCGTGCTGTGGGACCCAGATCTAGTTTCAGACAAAATGTGGACATAAACGTTTGTACTCAAACATCGAAATGTGAGTTCTTCGTTGGGATTTTAGTTTAAGCGTCGCAAAACCAGCACAGCTTTTGAGCGATCCCAACCTGCATNNCNTACCACTTTATTACGCGCAGAGCTCGAATGGAATTTCGACATAATTTTTTACGGGCCAGAACGTTGCGATGAAGTCACANAATCTCAGCAANGCTTGCACTGTAGCAGTAGCATAGGTTCAATATCGACAAGCTGCTGTAAAAATATGAAGTTNCATTCACCACAACGCAAAGCTGGGAGAAAGGAAAGTTATATTGCTGCTCGCAAGTGTACGAGGTTTGCATTAGGGGCACCATTTTCTTAGGAAATTACCCCCGATTTCTGGTGGGGACTGCGGGTTTTCGTTCATATCGGAGTTAAATTGTCTGTCTTCTTGGGTTTCATTTACTTTTACATTTTTTTGTTCTTCAGGTGGTCTTCTTTGATTTGTTTTCCTCCTTACGCTGTCAAGGTTAGCGTCGTGTTGTTTCGGAATCTTCCACGACGCTTTTGAAGGCAAGGCTTCCGTTTGGTAACTGGGACAAGAATGTACTGTTTCATACTGAGCGCTGAAGCAAGCTACGCCATGCGCATTCGTGCGATAAAAATATTTCAGGACAGATCACTACTTGAAGCCCCCAGTCCCACCCCCCCAGCGCCGTTGCAAAACATTGTCTGTTTTCGCCACGCCCACGCCTGGTGTAGACAGTGTGTGCTTGTGCTCTATGGACTTCGTGTCTGGTTCAAACATTAAAAAAAAACAAATCTGCTCTGATCTTTGCGTTGTATTTGGTTATTTTCAACAAGCATGACTGTAAGAAGTTAACAAACGATTGACATACAGGTGGTAAATTCGAATGGGAGTAAACTTCCGCGCAGTAGTCGGTATGAAAGTGAGTTGATTAAGAAGATTCTTCATAAATATCTTTGAAACTCGACATATTCGTATTATTTTCCGCTGAAATTGCGGGGGATAGCTAACAGACATGAACCACAACAAAGCAAGCCGGTGTTAAAAAATGATCAAGTTTTGTTTCCGATGATTTACAATGAGCGCATGCAAGGAGGACCGTGGAAAGGAAATACGTGGACCCTGTATCTTTTCTGTGCACTGAGAATATGAAAAAACAATAACTCCTGAAGTGTCTCGTTTAGTTCACATTCGATGGACCTGGAAACCAGTTCGTCTCGTGTGTAATGTTTTTGACCATCTCAATGAGACAAGATCCACTCCCTTGTGTACTTAGGCATGCTCCATCTAATTTTTCCTCACCGCGATCTGTGTTTATCTGATTAAGCTCATTACATTTTGAACTGTTGTTTTCCAACGCTTGTCAATAAGTTCCAAACGGGGTTGGTTGACCTCGATGGATTTAGATCATTTGACACCGGCAGCAAATACGATTTTCGAGCAATCCGCTAAAGCGAAGTGGTCCGTCCAATATTTTTACCGGTTTGAATTAACTGGACTGCTACTAACAGCTAACACAAAGCACATTTGTAAAAAAGTTTACTATGTATCTCATAGCTACTATCTCTGCAGAACAGAGCACTTTATTTTCACATCCACAACTTTTCAAACCAACGTTTCTATAAGTCATGTCGACCAGATTAATTCCGTGGACTTCCACCAACCCTATGTGACACAGTGAAAATATTTGTTAACACTGATAAATTATTTTGTCATAAGTGTTTTCGTTTATTCTGTTCTCCACTAACAATTGGTGACTTCTTTGTATGATGGCTTTCTGCTTAAGATATGAAACAGCAAATCAATCAATCATCAGTAGACTGCGATAATCAACTGCCGCGAACGATGGAAGCATTTTATAGCAACAGCAGATCGTTTTTTATTGCAGCATGAGCAGCTTCTCTGGGAAAATTCAACGCTTCAAACTGCGGCAAAAAATAGCGGAAAACACGTCATTTTCACTTCGCAACACCAACCTAGGAAGCGGGGTCTTCAAACGTTAGTTTTTGATACTACTGTTGCTTTATTATCACGAACGGCGATTTATTTGAGGCCGCTTTTAAATACCTTAACCTTGCAAAAGAAACACGCATTTCACTAACAGCACAAGTTAATGCACACAGAAGCATTCAAAAGTAACGCTACATGTAGTCATTTTTATTTGCATAGCTTGTTTTAATGATCGCATACAATGCGACAGATATTGGCAGCGGCAGTCTGAATAATGCTTTTTGTCGGGGCGATTGCGGTGAACGCTCTTGCCCATGGAGCGCTACGGCGATCCACTCAGTGGCCGTGGATCGAACACACAACCTTTCAGTTGATAGCAGGATACTCTACCACAACCTGACACAGTTTAACTCTTACTGTGCAATCAGTTGGTGCCAGCGACTTTGCTTCTGACTTTACGTTACGCTGCAACAGGGTTCGGAAATTTCGCAGCTAATTCGATATTTACGAACGATATGTGTGCAGAGACAGTCTCACTACCACAAATCTTAGCTCCCAATCGCAGCCACGTGGGTGGAGGGTCGGCCTGTCAATCGGAAGGTTGTGTGTTCGAGTCACGGCCGCCGAAAGAACCGCCGTAGCGTTCCGTGTGCCAGAACTTGACCACAACTGCCGCCAATTATATTTCACGCCCAAATCAAGCGGAAAAGATGTCAACGACCTAAATCACTAAATCAAGCTGCGGCGGTACGAAGCTTGTCGCGTGGGGCTACGGCAGTTCACGCAGGGGCGTACCGATGGGGATACAATACCCCGGGCGTCGAAAAGTCCCAACAATGTCACAAGCACTTTCTTCAATACAATACCTTTTCTCCCGGAAGTCCTTAGGCGGAACCTGTGGGCGCCATCTAACCTCGGTACGCCCCTCAGTTTACGGTCGGATCGACTTAAGCAGCGCGCGCTTTAAAACCAACGCTTCGTTTTCAAGTAGTTTATTATTTCAAACTGACACAGATCGAAAGGTAAGCCGGGTTTAATTGAGCTTGATCTATCTTGGCCCTACTTGCCAGCTCTTGGAATGAAAAAGCAAACAACTAGTAACTCATCAGCTTCGAAGGCAGCAGCGAAGGTACTGAACAGAAAAGTTGATCAAGGAAACTGAGCAAAACAACACTGACCGCTCAAAACGCACCACGTGTAATATTTAAATCCAGACAACGGGAAGCTGCCGCTTCCATTAAAAACCTCAACGCTCTAGGTGTTTAAACTGGTCGGGCAGCGATGCTTTTTTCAAAATATCACGCCGCCAAGTGTTGTTAAGAACACACGTCTTGTTTCAAACTTCTTCAGCAGATTTGACTTCTAATGAAGCGTTTCAAACACTTTCGACATCTTGAAATCAACGTTAGGAAACAATTGTAAAGCTCTAGATTTTCTGTAACCTTTCGAGAAATCAGGCGACTGGGCTCTGCTTTCATCTTTTGCGATGATTCAAACTTGTACATATCTCTATTCAAGTAGGTACTCTCCACGATGGGTGTAAGCAAGGAATCGAACAGCAAATTTTTAATAGGAAATCGATTTCACGTAAACTTACGCGCCCTCAGTTCTTAATCAAATGGATTANGTAGGAAAGTGTAACTTTCGTGATGAGGAAAAGAACAAAACAAGCGCATGGTTAAGAAATCGTTTCGATNAAATATTCTAAAGAGCAACGCACAAAAGATGGGGGGACATGGAATTCGGGATGAAGGGGGGGGTTAGAAATCAACGTGGGAAAACATGTGGGGCACCAATGGCACATTGCCTAAATAAAAATTATGCGACGCTGTATTTTGAGCAGGAGGACCGGTTTGGTCAGTGGTCACTTCAGGGCAATTGCTGGTTGCACATAAAAAGCAGCATTCGAATCGGAGTCTTCATCGTGGCGTGCCGTAACGACACGAAGAACAGCGTCGATCGCACAACTGCGGGGCGATGCGAGTCCAGTCTAATCAGCTTTCGGCTTCGGCTTCGCGTTCCAGTAGTACAGCATCTTTGAAAACAAGATGAGCGGACTGGTGAGCAACATGAGAATCGAAAACAAGCGAAATCGCGGAAACGGTCAAACGCAGCTCGCGCTACCAGAACGAACTATTAAATCGCCCAGGATAAAGTTAACTTAGTAAAGAGGAAGGATTTCATAAAATACAAGTGCAGCGTTTTGACAGTGCTTGAAGCACGTGCCTCCATTCTAAAGTGAATTTTTTAACGTCGAGCAGACGAAGACAATTGAAACGTCATAATCACTTGGACAATATAAACGGCAACTGATATAACGCTGCTGTTTCAACGCTTCCTGATAAGAACGTTTTATGATATTTGGCAACATTTTTAGACAAAAGATCGACTTAATTGCGGTTATTGGTGTACACACTACCGTTCAGGTGTCAAAAGAGTGTTACTATTTCTTTCAATTTGCCAGAACCTGAGCCGGCAAGTCTTACTTGTGCAGCAATCACGCCGTTGGCCACAGTGGAGACGACGTAGTTGAGAATTACGATTGGATCGCCTGTTTCTTGAATCGATGTGAAGATGCGAGCCATGGATCCGATGAAAACGAGGAAGATGGTGATGGCCGAGAGCTGGCCAGTGTGGCCATTGCGGTAGTTGTCCACTGCTTGCATCATCTACAGAAAAACAAAGGCGTGTATCGATAGTCGGAACAAATGTTTCACGAAAATAAAGCGAAGGTTTAAAAACACGCAAAAAGCAGTTGAAAACAAACAGTACAAATATCCAACGAGCAAGTGTGTGGTGGCGACTCACACAGAGCCACCAGCCTGCCATCTTAAATGTCAAAAAGATCAGTTACGGTTGGCTGAGCAAGTATCTGGCAGTGCCATTGCGAACATCAACAACGATAAGCCATTTGAGAATGATGAAAAAGCCAAGGAAGTTGAATTACAGCTCTTCGTCGCGTGCAAGGTGATTTGCATAATAATCAAACATCGAATTCAGTGAAAGCGCTGTTTTATTCCCTGCAATCAAACCATAACTTTCTAGTGTCAAATATTGCTTGCTTTAAGGATGTATTGCAGAATGCCATTTACGATGAAGGTGAAAGATGAACTTTTAAAGAACAGGCCGAAGAAAACAAAGTACCAGGGTCATGTTTCGCAAAGAATATTGTCGTTCCAACTTCCACCAAACAGCACTAGGTATTTCAATAACTCAGTTATCACTTTGGCCGATATCGCCAGTCATGACACGCAGTACTCTTCCGGCACTGTGACGAAACAATCTGTCAGCGAGGCCGGGTAATCGCGCGCGTACAATCGGCGACGTTGCGACGGCGTCACGTTCAATCCCTGTCAACGTGACACGAAAATAGGAGGAAATGTGTGCAAAAGCAGTGCGTTTTTTTGTAAGGACGGAAAGGAGCTCGAAGACTCGCTCATCGGATGAGGCTCCGCACACGGGCCACAGGGCGCTGGCCAAGGCGATACACGACCTGTGCATTTCTTGAATAACACCTGCGATCCGACCAAATGCTGCAACGACGGGGTTTCACAGTTTGTATCTCTATCTAGCGCTGGGTCCCCAGCCTGGGGTACATGTACCCCTAAAGGTATATTTGCCTATCTGGAGGGGTACATTTAAGGTCAACAATAGAAGTGAAAAATACATTTATGTATTATTTATTTCCAAATACTTATACATGATCAGAGAATGTTATTTCCAATAATCATTATATGCTTGTTGCTGAATACACTTTGTAATAATAAAATATTTTGTCATGAGAAATTTTAGAGGTACATGCTCATCTGTCGAAACGCTGAAGGGTTACATGGTCAGAAAAAGGTTGGGAGCCTTTGATCTGGGCCCTTGGTTCTTAATCTGGGGGACTGAAAGATTCGTAAGGGCGGCAAGTATGGCCGCGACATAGTGTTAACATGCAGTATAATGGCAAATAAAATGTTTTTCACTTTTTGGGGTTTGGATTATGAGGTTATGTGAGGGGCGATTATCAACGAGTAACGCCAAAGGTGGCGTGACTGAAAAAAGTTTAAGAACCTCGCTAGGCCATCCTTCTATTAAAACGCGGGTCAGGAAACAGTGTTCGTCGCTACAGGCGATAGCTCAGCTGCTCGCTGGCACCACCAGACCACCCAAGCCTGTCATTGGTGCTCGTTCTTTGCTATACCATTTGCCAATGGATTAAAGACTGTTTGATCAGATTCGTTCAGGGAACAGATAAAAAAATCTCGAAATGGCAGAGATGCTGTGACACGATATTCTAGCTAGCTGAAATAACACCACACTGCAACCTACTTTTTAATTGCAACGATAGAGTAAACCCATTAACAGTGCTTTAACTCTCAGATAGTTTCAAGGAGGATCTTAACCGGTAGTTTGCCATTTTCTTGCATTTACACCAACCTCGCTACAAAAAACTCTCAACAGGGCACAGTAACAGGCACGCTAGTCTGTGTCGCAAGTACATATGATCGGATTTAACGCATACACCACCACAGACTGTTTTGGTGCGGAGTCAGTAGAACTATCTGATGTAGCTGTTGATCGTGAGGTATTTCGTGTCCAGGAGTGCTGCCCCGACGACCCTCGCCAGAAAATGAATGAATGAGAATTACAGACGGAATTTAGTTCTTTTTTTTTTCTGGAAGCGGAACAACGCGTCAAGTTTGATCGGCTTACAGAAGATTCGCTCCAAACAGATTCTGTGTTGACGTTGTGGTATACCGTTACTCCACTGGTATAAACTTTCGGATGAAACACCAGGTTGAGGAAAATTTTCCAAAATCGAAACGATCCCGGTCTGCTTCATTTTTTCCACTTGATTCGAAACAACGAAGGTCGATTTCGCTGCTACAGGAAGTTCTCTGCTCGCTTCAAACGGCTGCCCTCGACAGATGGAGCAGTGATGCGTAACGATTTATAACGTCTGGCTTTGCAGGTTTCCCGCCACGTATTCACCACAAGTTCGAGGCAAGCGATAATTTCGCTTGTTCTGTTGTTATTCCATGCATAGCCTGGCTTCAATCACCAGCGCCGCAGAGAAAAGTCGAAGTTTTCGCCAGACGCGAAAGACCTGCCGAAGCAACACCGGGTGTGTCGTCGACGCTTGCAAACAAACGGCGCGGGCGTCTTAAAGCATTTAAGTTGCAAAGCGTTGCTGGAGCCGCACAACACGAACAGAACGAAATACACGGATGCACCTGCGCGCTGCCGCCTGTGCGTGAACTCCAACAGGAAAAGCAATATGTTCTCACAGGGCAACCTGCACGTGTTACGTATCGGGTTACGTTCCGCTCCAGCGGCCGAGGCGTGTCGCTCATGGAGCATAACGTCGTTTGTGCGGAACAAAGAAAACGCGTGACGGTTGCCACGGCAACTCGGAACGCACTGAGCGCGACGAGTTCTGCTGCGAAACAGTGAGGGTCATGTTCTGACGAAAGAGGTTCGCGACGCTGCCACGAAGCATTGACATTTACAACAGGCTTTCGGCAAAGCTAATTCGCCCGCACGCAAGTGGGGAAGTTTTGCTTTTGAATCAAATGTGGCCTGTACAGAAAAAGTGAACTGTTCTCGGTTCCAAAACATATCTTACATTTGAAAGGTGTGCGTGCGTGTGTGTGTGCAGTTTGAAAGCTGACAGTGGATTACGGCAGTTATTTAAATGTGAAAGTTTTGCTTTGGACAACAAAAGTAACTTTTATTTTGCATCCTAACAACAAATCTCACGCTCAGCGATTGTTGTTTGGTAAGATTCAGATACAAATACAATTGTATTCTATACAACAAAGTATAAATCATAGAAAAAATGGATCAAGTTAGTAAATAAATTGGCGGTTTGCGCTTTGTCTAGGGCAGGGGTTCCCAAACTTTGTCTGGCCATGTACCCCTTCAGCATTTCGATAGATGAGCATGTACCCCTAAACATGGCCACCGGAAGGACTTTTTTCCAGTGGTGGGCCAATGATGGGTTTTCCAGGGTTGGGCCAAAAATATCTTTGCAGGGGGAAGAAGTGGTAAAATTACATTTTCACCACTCGAAACTAAGAAAACAATATTTTTGCAAAAAATTTATAGGAAAACGTCAAATTTCAAAATCCTACGGAGGCCTTGGCTCCACTTCCAACGCCTATGCCCTTAAAACTTGCTTTGACAAAAAACTTGTGGAACACAACAAAAATATGTTTACCAATAAGGATATAATGATTTTTTTAAATAATCATCACCGATATTTACTTTAATATTTTCATTTTTGAACCAGACACGGAAGTCCATAGAGCACAAGCACACACTATGTGCACAACACAGGTTGATCATAACAGACACAGAACGTTTTGTAACGGCATTGGTAGTAGGACCACAGGAAGATTACAGACAATTGTTCGCTAACTTGCAACACTTCGTACTACATCACAGACACTTTCTTAACATAGTTGTTTGCAACTCGTAACACCTGGTACAATACTACATCTATAATAGGACACAAAAATTGCATGTTACGAAACAGAGTCCAAACCTGGCTAAGGCGTGGTGAAGTACGAATGTGTTGCGGCCTGTATGGGGTGCCGTTCGTAAAATAATTATCTGACAGATTTAGCACAAAAAACTGCTAAATCAGCCAGATTTACATAGATCTGCGCACATTTTGCTAAATCTGCACACATTTAGCTAAATATCTAGTATACTTTGCAACCCACGCACACTTGGACAAAACACAAATATCATCAGCAAACATCAAGTGATTTTATAAGACTTCACCAATATAACACCCAGCTTTAATGTTGCTTAGTTCAAGAGATAAATCATCCAAATATACAGCAAACAAGTATGGACTCAATACTCCCCCTTGTCTAACAACATTAGTAACACGAAACGGTTCGGACGAATTCATATGTATAAATAATTTGAAATGAATAATGTACAAACATATTCTTCCCTTCTATTGCTAACCTTAAATGTACCCCTTCAGATGGGTAAATGTACCCCAGTTTGGGAACCCCTGGTCTAGGGTAATGTTTTTGAAGCCACAAATAAAATATTGTCACGATTTTAGTGCATCCTAAAAGTTTCCTCATCTTTCTTCAACCGGCAGCCATGACAACCGCCAAATAGTTTCGTGAGCGTTATGAGCTCAACAATGACTGTCTATGACAAAAGAAACCTTTCCAAATGCCTGCGAAATATCTTAAAGACGTTTTCGTCAAAACAAAGGCAAATAACTGAGCGTGTAATTGCGGACAGCAGTTCCAACGACAATCTACAAAAATTATCAAGTAAGTTGTTCAACTGCCTTCTTCTCCATTCGCCCAACCGCACAATCACTTTTGTTGATATGCAACTAACTGCCTTCTTCTCACAATCGAAAGCAATCTGCAGCAGGAGCGTGTGGGCAATGATGTCACCAACGAGGGGCGTTTCTTTATCCGGTGGTGTGTGCAATTCCCTACAATTGCAGACCTGAACCCTGTGGGTTTTTTATTTCATAGATTTACAAACTACAACGTGGCTGCGCAAGGGGGGGTCGTTGAATCGCGGCACGTGGGCCTGTTATTTTTCGGTCATGGACCGAATTTTTTGACACGACCAAAAAATTTTAGGTAAATTCAGTCATCATGTCAAAAAAAGGTACACTAGCGAACACTGTTACGGCGAGTTTTAATACTGTTACGGAAAAATGACGGAAATGTCTCAGCGAAAAAAACAGCGTGGGGGGCAGAAATTCGCTGACCGACATTTGTACCTGCTGCGTCGCAGGTACAGTGACGCTTCTGCGCCGCACTTCATCGCTAGTTTCGCATAAAATGCATCATCATCCTTCGGAGACGGCGCGGGCGGTGAGATGGGGGGAGGTGCGCGTTAGACGGTACACTTGTGTGACGCGATTCCAAGATCGGTCCCGATGACGTAATGTGCCGCGTCACGATACGATAAGTTGGGTAAACGTTAGCGCAACGGAGATCGCACATGAGTGCCGGCGGTTCCCACAGTGACCAAGCCGCTTCACATAACTGCGTGTAAATTCACGCGACCCGGGATCGGGCGCGCAACATAAACTTCGCGCGCGCAGGGCAGATAACATCATATGTCGTGCAATAAATTAAACGCGCTCACGGCGACGGCGCAAGAACAACATCCACTTGAGCTGTGACGCCATAGCGCTGGCAGTCGCTCGGGCTGATGTAGCGCCCGCCCGGCCCCGATTCCCCATTAACGTCGCACACTTGAAACGGGCCTCCTCGCGCCAATATCCACCCGAGCGAAAGCTTGGAAGGCGGCGCCGCGCGCAACGGGCTTCGCCCCAGCGCCTAATCGCCTTATGTCATCGCCGCCACACAAGAAGGCGAGCCGGAAGCGGACTGGGGGTGGCCGACAAGTCCGACTCGGAAGGTGGAAGATAAGCCAGCGCGACCTCGGCCGTAATGCGCGCCTTTCCCGCTTATGTTTTTTCAGCCGGCCGAGGTTTGTTCTTCGCCTGTACTGTTCTAAGCGCTGCTGCTGCTGCTGAGCGGTTGGTGCCTGACGTTGCTACGCTTTGCGTTGCAAAGGAAAAATAACAACCGAAGGTTTACCGACAGAGCAAACGTTATACTGAGTGAGAAAAATGCAATGTTCGTTAAACAATCGAGAGAGAGAGAGAGAGAGAGAGAGAGAGGGACAACATCACTTAGCTGACGAATTTTTTTTCTTTTGCTTCGAAAACGCCAACATATAAATTTGCTTGTCTGTGTGCCGGGACCTGATATTAAACAACTTCGTTCTACTTGTACATTGCTTGCGGTTGAACTGTCCATTACGGTCAGTGCGTTTAACAAACTTCGATATGTGTGTTAAAATGTCAAACTTGTTTTAAATTTGAAAGTCAAAAAGACACAATTTGAAGTTTGCTAGTTACTTCGATTTGTGTGTTAAAATTTAAAACTTAGCCGTAGCACTGCTTCAAAATACAACGATCAGTGGCACGAACTTAGCACTTTAACTCAGACGTGACATTTTTTTTGACAAACCTTCCTCCGCAACTGAACATTTTCTTGCCGATACCAGACGAGTGTAACATATAC
>JGI24159J19872_10006121_pt1 | contig 15632 bp, 6 predicted proteins | sample Ectturendosymbi4_FD_19872 | JGI IMG/M metagenome (IMG submission 19872) | reverse complement strand
CCCTTCGACGCTAAAATAAAGAGGTGTTGACAAACTCTGAAACAAGCCTCAAGTATAAATACAGCACCTTCGACGCTCATGCAAATGAGGATAATTATGTACATATACGGCAAACCACGCTCGACCAGTAGTAAGTTAACTCGCATACCCCACAAACCTGAGCTGTTTAAACGGAACCAAAACTTCAGGCTCCGGATCCCCCATGTAAAAGTATCTGCTTTGGCTCCAGCTGCAATCATTATAAATTGCATGGACTCGGGCTCCGATTCCACAGCCCATCTATCTGTGTCATTCGGTTTGCCATTATTTTGCAGCATTATAATACAATGTTGCACTGCAGTTTTTGTGTGATGTCCTCTTGTCACGTTTTTTTCGTTTGTTAATGTTTTGTTGCTAAGCTATTACATCTTATCTTAGCCGAATGATTACTGTATATCAAGCAGTTTTGCTAATTTCATTTAACACATAGCCATTTGGCCTGCCGCACACTGTAGCAGGTATCTGGCCGAAGAAGAGATATTGATTTACCCTCTTTACACTGCACTGTTATCGGATTCGCGTTGGATTGGGAATCCCATAAATCGCTCAAGCACGACCGTGAGTGTCTCACCGGGCTGCTTGAGCGCGCATTTTTTTAGCCATACCGATTCAGCGAATCCAACCAGCAGAGGTAGGTTGGAAATCCGATGATACGGGATTCGAGCGGAAGAGGTTGGGTGGTTTGTATTGTCTTGTGCAACCTTTTCTGTGCTTGTTTGATGCTAAAACCACTACCGTGGAACAGATGAGCCTATTCAAGGTAATCTGTAGCAAAAATGACGGATTGATTTATTTAATAGTTTTGCCTGTAGGCTAACTACACGAGTACGCGTAGTTAGGGAAACAATCAGCAAAATTGAATCGGTTGAGCAAACTGGAAGATTATTCGGTAGGTTACAAGACATCAGATATTGGGCTGAAAGACTATTACCCCAATACTGATTAATAGGTTTTAATTACACCTTGGTATAGTAGAGTGATTCGAACTCTGTGCAAAATATGTAGCCTAATATTGAAAGTGGATGACTTCAGCATAGGCTACACTTTGAACTTTGTATCCCAGTTATGTGGCTGTGATTTCCTCAGTTCATAATGGAACATATGGAGTAGCATAAAATTTGGCATAAAAGTTTGTGGAATAGGATACAGTTGCAATTTGGTGAAATGCAGTAGCGTGCCTAATGTTCATAGATTACTACTTACAAAGTGCTGTGAATCCTCATATTTCACACTCTGTTGTAGTGCACTGCAGAGAACAGACTGGTCAATGATCGTGACTGAAATCAACAAAGTGGCTTTGTAATGTAAAACTAACTCCCATTTCCTGTCCTGTAGAAGCTGTTCAAATTCTATTAAAGGTCATTTAAAGACTACAATTACGATGCGACGCGGTTTTCATGATATCATCGCCCAGCAGTTCTCCCCGATTTTCTCTGCTAGCTGTTATTTTTCGGACAACACTGAATAAAATCACATCTCGGCGATTCCAACAACACCTACAAAAAGCACCTTTGTGTAGTGGAATCAGCTTTCACCTTTTCCTTTTAACCGATTCCCCAGATTGCGCAATACCATAGGCCAAGTGCACGAAGCAAATCTTTTGAGTCCTTGCAGTGTAAAAACGCCACAATATCGAGTTCGCAAGTGCGTTCACGAAGGTAATTGCTCACGCGTCAATCCGATAACAACGCAGTGTAAAGTGGGTAAGTGTTAGCAACTCATGGATTTATTTATTGGGTGTTGCGGAAACGTCCGTGAAACGGACATGGAAAGTCTCTGCTGGGGAATATGCCCCCAGACTCCCCTAGCTTGGCATTACCCTATTCGGGCCTCACTTTTCACATAACTCATGATTTCTGTGATTTTGCCTTGATGCCCCTCCTCAAAATTTCTGCGTACGCCATTGAGTTGGGCCCCGCAAAAGTGCTTACAATCGGGCCCCGCACTCGCTAAAGCCGGCCCTGGCCCCCGCAATGCACCCCTGTTCCGGCGTCCCTGAGTAGAACTCTTAGAATTAAACTTTTGACATTAATTTCATCCATTAAAATCTAATGTTCAACCTGAAAAATTGATTGTGGAAAGACTGAGCTAAGTTGCATCACATAAAAAAGTCACAAGACAACAATCTCCAAACGATCAGGTATGCAGAAATGACATTGTAGGCTAGATGGGTATGTATGCAGGGGTCAACAAGGGGAGATTGAAAGGATGCATCCACCACCTGATAAGAGGATATCAATGGAGATTTTGGTAGGGGTGGGACTGCAGGCATGATGCGCAGTAGCATTGAAAAGATTTGTAGCTTTTACAAAGAGCGGAAATACGCAAGAAAAATATTTATCGTCTTTGTAACGTTAAGCAGATTAAAAAAGACTTCAAATCGCGCTTTAAATCACACCTCTTATAAATTGCATGAAAACTGATGTTTTCTACTATAAGAATGATGTGCACGTGCGACCAATGCGATTCAGCATTTTGTACACTCCAACTGACAGCTCTGATAAAACCCAATTGATGTATTAGCGTGATTAGTCTTGCTTTTATAACACCTCTATAAACAAGATTGGGAATCTGTATTTATAAAACTTCTGCATCGACCCGATGACTTCATTGATTTCACATTAAACTGTCCCCCCCACATTTTACAACAAAATTGCGCCCATGGGTACGTACGTATAAATAGAGCACCGCTGCGGTTGTCGCAAAAGATTTGCTCTAGCAGAGCTGCCATCAATCTGGAATCAAAAAAAGGACAACCGGGAAGCAAAATATGATAAACAAGGAACAGAAATCGCTGAACGAAATGTATTCAGTCAACAATCATATTTTGTACTAGAAACGTTCGGCTTCAGCAATGCTTTATCTTTTGAGATTACCTAGCGCATCACCCTGTAGTTCTTGTCTAAGTCTAATTTCACTTGTAGGATGGGTCTGACTGTCCTTTCGCTAAAGCTGTGTTACGTCGGCAACCAAAATGAAACATGCCGTGCAAAGTCATCTGATGCATGCTTTACATTCGTATCAGCTTGGGTTCCAACGTCACCTGTGTCAGTTTTTGCTGAAAAGGGCATTTATTCTCTAGTTGTCAACTGCCACCTAGGTCAGTTGCAACCCTGACAACTGCCACTAGGGCAACTGCCACCTAGGACAATCGCCACCCAGGATAACTGCTACCTAGGACAACTGCCACCCAGGACAACTGCCACCCGGACAACTGATGAATGATTTTTCATGATGGAATGTTTCCGAATAATGTATACTAATGTCAAAAAGTTGTTTTAAACTACGGATGGAGTATCCAGTGCCCCCTTCGAAATATAATATTTGATGCTTCAGTTTGAACGTCTGTTTTCTTAATTGATACCAAATACAATGAATCAAAAAAATCCAGTAGTCAAGCAATATTTTGAAAACATAATCTAAATACAAATCAGTTTTGTCAAAAACTGAAGCCTTTCACGTGAGGAGTATGCAGCTATTCTTTGAGAAGGTAATTTAAAATAAATGGCGTCATCATGCAAATTGTTCCAAAAGTGCGTACTCACTGGAAAAAAAATATTATCTTAGCATACCTCAGAGAAAGCCCTCAAGGCGTTTAATGTATAGAAAACAATGACACCATTGCAGAAGGTCACGTCTTCCCCTCCAGACAGGGAAACTGTTATCCAGAAAGACTTTACGCTCATGGTAAAATGATTAGGATTATCTCACATTGAAAACATTTACAAAGTTCTTCACTAAGAGTTTTGATTAAGGTACTGACTGACCTCTCAACATGGAGAGGCCATTTTCACCATTTATGGTCTTCTAATAAAAGTAGTTCTTAAACATAACCTTCTAACGAACGAAAACCACGCCATAATTAGCGTTCCCTTTTGTTTGAAGTTGGAAAGTTCTATCCAATGCAGACTTTCAATGAGTCCAGACTCTAAAGACACCCTGAAACCAAGGCCGTACCAAGCAATCCTTGACCCCCACCGAGGATAGCATTCGAGAATGGCCTCACATAGCACAAGCAAATCATTTTCTGGAAAACTTGTAATTCTTTCAAAAAAGCTAAATTTTGGTACAATTAGTTAGCTTTTTAAGGTTATAAATTTTTAATAAATGATTTTTTGGAGAAAAAAGTCACCATACAGGAGTAACTCTGCCTGGGACATTCAAAAACATGTTTCTTTTCCCTGATTTTGATGAGCTGTGATGCAGCATGCATTACTGTGCGCTCATTACGCGAAGGTCAAAAAACCAAGTTAGAACATTTAGGCTTATTGATATTGACTCCATACCCGGCACCCAGATACTATTTCTGAAGATTTTTTTATCACATGCTTTTTTCGTCAACATTTCCTGGCCTAGTTTTTATCGACCAACGATGGAAGTGCTTTTTTAAACCCACCTACACTGGTGTTACAGCTATCTGCATCGCCTCAAACTACTGATGCAAGCACAGGAGAAAGATGGTTATTCGGGGCATTAAACTAACGGGAAAGCAACCAGCAACTATAGAGATCCCTCACTGAGTTCACTCTCTTGATACTAGGTTGCACTACCGTTATACGAGTGACTTTCGATCATTCGCTTGTGGTGACTATCAGTGTCACTTATGGGCGCCATCTACTGGTGGCCATTCATTTACATGTGGCGCCCTCTCCAGGCCGTGACACACTGGGTTTACTTCCAGTCAAGCGCGTTTCAGTGCATCGGTTCACGTCACAGACTTCGCCGATTAATATGCGCTGTGCATTCAGTATCCTGCGCAGGTTAACGTGATTCGCTAGTCTTCAAATACCAGAGCGCTACATTTCTAAACATTCGTTTTGAACCGCTCTAATTTTTCTTGGCAGTATATTGTCATTTCATGCCACTGTAGCCATGCGACAAAACAAAGCAGTTTATTTGATTACGTCACAGTGACTTAAATCCACATTTTTGGAAGGCGGTTGTTTATCCAGAATGTAACATTACAGACTGCGTTATGATAATAATGCACGGTGTCCTTCAGAGAAGCCTTGTCAAGAATCTGCGAGAGAAGCTGAACTTCAAGACCAGATCGTCTTACAAAAGTCGATGAATTAAAAATGTTTTTCAAAGAACGACGATGTCATTTGGTGCCACGTGGCTGACAGATATGAGCTCCTCTGGCAAATAGCATGTGTGATTTATCATCCCCCACATTATATTTAGTTGAAAAATGGTTTTCATCCATGACCTTCGTGCTCTCATAGCAAAGAAATCGCTTATCAATTCAAAGTTTACGTTTCCACTTTTTTGCAATGACTCCTAATGTTGCTTAGCTTTGTGGAAGTCACCAAGCACAGCTGTCAGCCATAGAACTTTCTTCGTGCCGATACTAAGATAACATGCACTTTTCCAGTCAGTAAACCCTCTTTTACGAATCTTCCTATCTCTCCAGATGTAATTAGCTTGTACATGAAAGAGAATAAGATTTCTTTACTTTCTGAATAACCTAGCCAATTTTTTGCATGTTGCTTTTTTGTGAGTTGATGACGTATACAAAATCGCTGGCAGCTTCTATATGCTTTTCCATTGTCATACACTGGCACGGATGTAGGAAAGTCGCTATTGCATGTTGGATTCATCACTTCCCTTGGCGATGGAAGTGTTAATTATTTCAATTTCCTTAAAAGCATCCCGGGCCGCACATGCGGACCGCGTGTTTCAGACGCCTGATATACAGTGTACACTGTCAAGACCGCAATGATTCGTAATAAACTATTTCGCAAGTTTTTGTAAATACGAAAACAAAGTACAGTTCCCGAGTTACCGTGTACTTTGACTTACGGTTACGAGTTTGCCTGCCAGAAACAGTTCGAATTATTGATAAATTAGGTAGTGTACTGTTATCTGCTTACACGCTGTGGCGCCATCTCCAGGTCGCCACAGTGGTAAGAAGCAACCCCATCCGTTTCACTGACGTCAGCTTTGTGCAATGCAACATCATTCATTGTCATTTTTCCTCATTACTAATCCTCTGCGCTGCCTGGACGGAAAATTGATGCGACATACAATTGGGGTCCGCGAAGTAACAGACTCATAAATGGTGGTCTGTGGATCAAACAGTTCGGGAAACCGTGCCTTAAAACTTAAATAACAAATGATTTTATACAACTGGGTGGAAAAGCTTACCAATCGCGGTTGCAATCACATTGTTAAAAGAACATTCGGGAAGTTGGTCATCAGAATAACAGAGGAAAAGCAAACATATTTTTATAAAAAACAAAAACATGCACTTTTCTACAAATATACAAGAAAACAGACCAGAACAAACGATGCGCAGAAACTAAACGCGCATACAGTATTTACAGTACAGTTATCAAGGCTGTGCTGAAATGATAATACAGACAAACCAATCCTGAACAACGACATACGCTTTCGAAAACCGACTGCCTCAGACGTTGCCTACGACCTGCCCCAGCAGTTACTTTTCCACATGGTCTTTTACAAGTATATTTACTGAGAGATTGATTAAATGCGCAGAAACAGTAAAAAAACAGTAAATGCGCTTCGCAACCGAAGCAACAACATTACATGTGCAAACCAGATGAAAACTGTTTTATTTTACAACATAACAGGTACGGTCGCTGCCAAGTGTTTGCAACCTTCATGACTACCCAATGATGGCGGACAACGCACAGATTTGGGCTTTACCCTCTAAAGCAGGTGTTCCCAAAGTACTCCTAAAATTTCTTATGACAAAAAGGCTGAGGAAAATATCAAAATATATACCAATAGGCATATAATGATTTTGAAAATAATGTTCACTGATACATGTGTAAATATTTCAAAATGAGTAATATATACACATATTTTTCCCTTCTGTTGCAAACCTTAAATGTACCCCTACCCCCAGGGGTACATGTGTCCCAGTTTGGGTATCCCTGCTCTAAAGTCTGAACTAGTGGCTCTCAATCTTTTTCTGATCACGCACAACCACGTGTTTTTTTCACTTTCGCTGCGTACCCCCTGTTATAAAACTTAATTTGCTCAAATATACTTCTGATTACTAAAATACAAAAATGAATTAAATCAAAAACAATTTATTGCGAGGTCTGCAACTATTAACTTATGAAACAAGAGCTGTTTAACTTAAGCGGCCGTGGATAACATTTAATGATACAGTGATTCGAAGTTTCAGACTTGAAGCTTGCAACAGTTGCAATGATAGACTCCATAAATCAGAGGTTCTCAACCGGGGGGAATTTTGTATTTTCAAGGGGGGAATTTTACATTTAGGATTTTGTTTAAATGTAATATAGTTTAAGCATGCATTAGTAAGTGATCTTTACAAACCAAATTTCTAAGGGGGGAATTTATCTATGAATAACGGTAAAAGGGGTGCATGGGATAAAAAAGGTTGAGAACTACTGCCATAAATCTATCTGCCACTGAACTTCGCAAATGATCCGGAAGCTGCTCGCGTATTATCTGGAATTCCCTCGTGTACCAGTGTGACGCATAGCACAAGTAGAGAACCACTGCTCTAAACAAGATGCACCTTGCTTTTCGCAAACATCCTACCGAAAGAAAAAACAAACTTTGCGGAGATAACTCAACCATGAAGACAAGCATCAGTCAAAACACGATTTATCAAGCAAGCATTGGACAAAAACGTCTTGTTTGCATAAACAACTCGCTGATCAGGGCATTTTGTCCAAAAAGAACATTGACCGCACAGTTGGGTGCTTCGCTCGAAGGCAGGTACAATATATGTCAGTGGGGACAACGCAAAATTGGTGCAGAAACAGACGGTAAAACAACTTATCTTCAAGTCTCATAATCGCAAATCCACAAACTGGTGCCGAATAAAATTTTACAATTTTGGTGCGGGTCAACGATCGGCATACCGCAGAGAGTGGCTGCAAGTTTAGCGCATATAACTTCGACAGAATAGCACTCTAAAGAGCTGAAAGGACACATCGGATATTTAACATAAAGAAGGCTTATTTTCAGAATATGCTAATGAGTGATATGCAGCCCACAACGCCGAACTACAAAGCAAAATATAATGAATTACTATTACCGTTCATAGCCCTAGCTCTGCGCAGGCAAACGATGCAGAGCGCAAAACACATAGTCGATAGCCACTCTCATATGCTCTTTCTAACGTGCACACATTTGCATTAGCATAAATGCCAAGATGTGTTTAAAATCCATTTGTTCGAGGAAATAGTATGACTTCTAGCAACAAGTTCACCTTCGGTATTTTTAAAATAGCTAAAAACTTTCACACTGAGATCAGTGTTCCCTCTAAAAATATCTTACACTGAGCAAATGTTTGTTTTAGTGAGCATGAATTTTTATGGGTGAGTTCAGAATGAATTACAAACTTCACTATCATTATAATAAGTGTAATCTTATCAAAATACGAACAAACTACACATTTATTTCAGATAGCTTCTTATTTTGGTGCTTTTCCAATGTATATACACTTTAACCAGCTTTATTGCTGAATCTTAATAGGTAGTTGGAAATAATGTTGCAAGTGCGCGAGAATGAAATTTCACAGCGCAAATGGTCTATTGGGACTGCGCGTTTGCGCACCTTAGAGGGAATATTGCCTGAGATACTAAGCCATCCGGAGACTTCAACCTATGTTGATAATTGAATAAAATTTGGGTGTGTAATGGTACAAGTAAAATTGCAAATATTAATGAAATTTCTGAAGACCAGAGTGAACGCATGACTCCAAAATATTTGCAGTGCGACGTGGATGAACTAAACATGATGAGTGGCTTCGCCTTGAAGCAAATTCTTTTTACAAAAAGGAACGGCATGCCTCAGCACTTAATTTGCATGGATTTGTACCTTGTTATCGTACAACGTAAGAATCTGCCGGATGAACAGCATCCAAATTACTTCCGCACGTTAGGATGCAAGCTCTGGAAGGCAACACGAAGTTTGCGGATGAAGACGAAAAGGGTACTTTGATTGGAAGGAATTCTTTCATTCGTGGGGCTTTAGTGGAGGAGTAAAATTCATAGCTAAAAGTTTACAGGAGCAATAGCAGAACTGATATGGCGTGACGCACTTGTTTGCGAAAGATATATACTGATTATGATTAGAGCATAGCGAAGTTTTATTTACAAACGCAACAGGTGAGCTTATTGTTGTCGCCGCAACGCTTCACAGATTGAAGTACACACTGATTTCTAGCAAATCGCCACAAATAGGCAGTACATCACATTGCTGTGAGAAAGTCGATTCGGTGAAGTGTGAATCTGCACAGGCAGACAAGGCATTTTACAAAACGTCCAATTGCTGGACTTGTGGTGTTACAAAGAAACAGGCTACGAATGCCGACCGTGTGTCACCGTAAAGTCGGCGTACATAGGCTTCTACATGAAACTTTAAAATCCCTTAGGAGCCATACTGCAAAACTCCTTGAGCTGTTGACCGCCGACATTATCACTATGTAAGGCGCTTTCTGCCACCAGACAGCAAGGAGACAGAGAAAAAAACAAAAAGAAACGGAAACACGAAGTAACGCGGGAGTCACGGTGCAAATAGTGGTTGCAAATCACCCTGTTAAATCAAACAACACATGCACGAAACTATTTATCTTTTCAAGCCAAATGCTAACACAAGCAAACCACCACAACTTTACGTCTTCGAAAATGCAAGCGCTGTTACAAATAAACAAAGCATCTTAATTAGAGACAGCTGACAAGTAAAACTTTCACTGACAACGACCTTGAAGTGCATTCATATGTATAAGTCATCATTGTAACAAGACGCTTAATAATCCACTGCATAATATTACCGCTACGGAAGTTTTCAAAAGCAGCAGGTAATCGGTGCAGCTTTACAAAGTTCACGATAAGATCGCAAGCATGTCATTTACGTCTTCTTCCGGAGATTCTCGAAACGCCTCGAAAGATCATCAAAATCTACATCATCATTCCCATTCTGAGAATTTCTCGAGCCAGATGATCCGCCTCCAGGTAAATTAGTTGGAACTGACGGGAGGTTAGGTATTCCTGGTGAAACACTTCTTGGCGCAGCAACTGGAGCATTGCTGGATCCAGGTGTTTCAACAGAATCCTTGTACGATGGCAGGGTCGGAGAAACGCCTGATGGATCATTTGACAAATCTAACTTTTCTGAACCAGCAGGCTGTTTCGTAGGAAGTTCAGGAGCTTGCCTGTTTCCACTTTCATTAGGATCCACGGGAGAATAGGGTGGTAAGTGGTTGCCGGAACCCACTCCAGAAGCACCAAAGTTTTCATTTGCATAAAATGTTGGGGCAGTAGTTCCGTACGGAGCACTGGCGGCAGCGGCATAGCTGAAAGAAGGCACGGGAGCAATGGTTTGTCCACCACCACCTCCACCACCACTGTTGCCTCCACCCCCAAAATTAAAATCTTTGTTGAAATCCATGAAATCAGTGTCAATGGCTGGCCGGTGCTCTTCCAACTCTTCAGCCATTACCTTGGGATCTGGTGTGAATTCTACATTCGCTGCCTTGCAAATTTCAATGAGGTACCTTTCAACAAGTATCTTCTTAGGTGGTGATGGGTCAAGCTTGCTCATCACACGCTCACAAACTGTTCCCACTTCATTGGACATGCAAGCCTCAACATATTTTTTCCCATAATATGCACCAAGCATGTTTTGAACAACTTTTAATTCTTGACAATATTGCCCCAATCTCGGTGCAGCCCACAGCAAGGTTGATATTGGAGTTTTTAAACTTTCTTCAAGAACCTTGGATTGCTTCATCAGGCCAATTCTTCCTGCAAGTAAATCAGCATACATCTCAACTAGCTCCATTGCTTCTACTAGATAGTCTTCTCTGATAATGTGCTCAACTCGAACACGTGCTCTATCCACTTTTGCATTCTTCACATATTCTGCAATTTCAGGTCTAGCTCTAAGAGCTAGATCAGTTTTCTTTTTTTCCATAAGTTTTAGCCTTGTCACAACAAGACCCAAGTTTACCTTCAGTTTTTGCTCATTAAAACGTGGAGCAAACATTTTGGCACTACTATACCTGGAAAAAAGTTAGTTCATTTAACTTGTACTATACTTGTTTTCATACGACCTAGGGGCGAATTTCTTGATAAGAGCTGAAATAATTGGGTCAAAGGTATGATTGAGACAAATTAAAACCTACTAATATGATACCTGCTGCCTGATCACTTGCAATAGCAAGAAAAATGAAGTGAAGTAAGCATACAATCATCTTAAAACACCTTTTTTGGGCTTTAAACTAAATTTTAAATGCACAGAGATGGTATAAAAAAATTCACTACATCATTGGACAAAATAGTGGTCTAGAGAATTTCCAATAAAGCCATAAGTTACGCAGTGCAACAAGTAAGTTGATGAGAATACTGAATCAATCAGTTGTCTGGAGGTAGGATGCAATGAAAAACATAAGGAATTCGTTTTTTAGAAAGTCTACATACATCACCAAAAACACAAGGGCACACACTTCCTTGTTTTTGCTGGCTTGAATCTGCCAGTGGCAATATGTGCATCAGTAGCATATCATCCTCCAGCTAAATTCCAGGGACACTGACAAGTTTAAGGCACAGAATAACGAGGTTCAGTTTCAATAGAAGTCACACTCAACCTAACAATGATTAAAATTTCTTAAACAGTTTCATCATTCCCAGCAAGAATATAATGAAAAGATGAAATGGAAAAAAAGTTTTGGTTCAAAAACACAATACCAACAAATCATTATCGCATGCCAAAGTTAACAACTTGGACTACCAAAGCAAATTGCACTGGTCTGTACTTCTAGATTATATCGGAAGTATTATCCCACTCCTGTCAACATTCCATGAGGGTTGGAAATTATTTGCAACATGTTATGTTGTGTACAATAAGGCAACTATACTGAGCATTAAAAACAGGAAAAGAAACAGCTGTGCACAAAGTGTTTGACAGAGAAATGCACCTGAGAGGTTGTGGAGTCAGATTTGAGTAGTTGAATTGGTGTCATCGTAACTCAACTCTATTTGACTTCAGATTGCTTTGTAGGTATGTATACAGACAAAATTTGTCACTATCTAGTCAAATTTGTCTAATATTTTCATGCAATCATCAAAATATGTGTTCAAGCCGTGGTTCCGAAACTATGAATTCTTCATACACCAACCCTATGCATAAAATCAAATGACACATTCACACAATTCCACCAGTCAGCCAACATTGTCAACTGTTCATTTCAATAAAGCTGTTTTTGAAACACAATGCTTGAATTGTATTTTTCTCAGATAACATGACAACAGTTATTGAGACTTGTTGAGCCTTACAATATGAGAAATTTGTCATATTAATGTTGCTTCAATGGAATAAACCTGCACTTTTGGTGTGACATCAAAGTGGGCCTAAACCAGTTATGCCTAGCTACAGTGCCTTACTAGGCTAAAACCTATGTCACTATCTTTATGAGGGCCACACATTGAATGACTTACTTTTATTTCAGCAAAGTTCAGTACAAAACTATTGAAAGCATTTGACCACTAACTGCCATGATAATGACTGTACAGTATTTTTAATCACTCCAAAACAGTGATACAAACATGACAAGCTTAGTGCTATTGGAACAACAAGGGTATAATTAGAAATCAGTTTAGTGCAATGGCATGCACCAGTAGACATCAGAAAACTATAAATTAATTTTTCACCAAAGCGTCAGTGGACATGAGAAAATCTACCAGATAAACTGGCACTAAAGACCATTACATTGAAAATGTCAAATTTAAGATTATATATCAAAATAACTGGAAGTTGTCATTCGATTGTACATACACAACACAATAATGAAAAGCTTACTAGACTGCACAAAACCTTCAATTAGGTGGCATGTGCCCACGGGTTTGATATAGCTGGGCTAAACCTCATTTGGTCATATTGTAATCTAGCAAATATAAACAGCAGATGAGACTTAGTTAGGCCTAAACTGCATAACCAAATGATCACCATTTGGGACTTTGTCATCATGCCATGAAGAGAATCTGGGTTTATGTTTTCAGCCATTTTCCGGTCACAGACTGAAATTTTGCTGAAAGGACTGAAAAAAAATTAAGTCAATTCGGTCACAATGTCTGAAAAGGTAGGCTAGTGAATGCTGTTACAGTTAGTTTTTATACTATTACAAGAAAAATGACCTAAATGTCTCAACGAAAAAAAAAAACAGAAGATTATTACAAAATAGCTGTTTGTGTCCAGCACTGTATGAGCTTCTGACAACTTGGCTTGCATCTGGCACAGTAGCAGATTGTTCATTTGATGTACATATTAATGTAAATTGCTCATTAACATGATGAGCAATTTACATTGATATGTGCATCAATGTAGTTGCGCTCTTGCATGCCATGTAGTTTAACATTACAATAAAGTATTTGACGTTAAACTTATTTACAATGACAATATCCTTGCTAATGCATAGCCAACCCTATTGTTGCTTGCACTTATGTAGTATTTATTTAACTTCATACTCAAAAAACTTTCATGTTTCTTGTTAAAAAATAACAAGGAACTAACCGATGTTTTTGGGATTAGATTTTTATTCATTCCTTCTACATACTTTTATTGTTGAAGTATTTTATTGAACTTATTTTTGAGGTACAATGTAAAGAACAGATATCTTTCTGTGCAGTTACCATTAGCTTATGTGTGATGAAGTAACTGAGAGTGACAAAAACAATAAAGATAAAAATACAATGGAAAAAATATTTTATCATTGCAGTTCAATATTAGCTTCCCCCAGACATATAATGCCTAAAAGTTGCGATGCTTTAAAATGTTTCTACATTCATAACGGTTGAAACCTATTTTTGTGTCCCACAGGAAGGTGTTGACAACAGCAGAATAGCCTTGGCATGAGAGCGATGGTGGCTGACATTAGGTGTAGGCTAGCAAGTAACATTTTTTTACTACCGTTGTGGTGTCATTGCTCACTGTAAAACATCGGTTTACGCAACTCCAGTCACATCATTTTAAATCTGCAACCAAGATCTATTACCATGAACATCCATCTTTCACAGGTTATCATATTTTACACCAACTGAAAACAAACTCAGTCATGACACAGGCTATAGCTCAGGGGTGGCTAAGCCTGTTCTGTGTATGGGCTGCATATTGTAAAACCCAAGTTACAAAGAGCCGCAACATAAAAATCTAGAAGCACAAATTCATTTGCAATCTACGCTTTTGTGACATCATAATTATATTTTTTTGACAACTTGCAAAAGTAATACTGTACAGCACGCTAGCTACCACAGTACTTTACCACTTACACTACTTTTACACTTTTATTTAGAAATAAAAAACAAACAGATAATTTTCAGAAAGCTCAAAGAGCCATATGCAGAGGTTCGAAGTGCCGCATGCAGCTTGCGAGCCACAGTTTGGCCACCCCTACTATAGCTGATGCTGAAATTTTGCTGATGTAGTTTCATGCGTAGCTTGGTATCAAGTTTGACCAACAAAACCTTGTGGTATGAACCTTTTTGTTAAAATGCCTAGTGTAAGGCTCATATTGGGTTTTTCAAGATAGTGTCACCAAGAACAAAACAAATAACTTCAATTAGCATTTCTGCACACCCATCACATAAAATAATAGCCTAATCTTAATGATGTTATGTAACATTAAAGCACTGCTTAACCTTACAATAAATTCTGGTAATTGTACTAGGGTAGTAGCAATGTACAAATCAAATTATTTAGCTGCTAGGGTATCCCGAAGCATTAAACCAATGCATCTTCATTAGGTTAATTTATGTGCCACATGCATGTATTCTTTAAATGGGAGGGAGTCACTATCAAATTAGCTGATTGTTCATTGATCTTGGAACCAGCACCAGGGCAGTTGAGTCTTTCTTTTAAATTGCATTTCAATTTTGGAACAGACAAGTCTTTTGTATATTACTTAATTTAATTTTTGCATCACACTTATTTTATGTTCCATATCACATAGGTACTATAATAACCCAAAAATGGTTAATCATAGCATAGTACAAAGCAAGCACTAAGTAATTGATAAGCATGGACAACACAAGTAATCTAGCAGTGGGAAGAAAACTGAAAAAAGAAATGACTATTCATCCACCTGTCCTGACACAATTCAAATAAAAGGGTCACTTTGTTGTTCAAACTGTGTGGATCGTATAGTGTAATGGTTATGCACTACGGCTTCTATGCTTTAGGTTTTCGGTTCGAATTTCACCTTGTCAAATTTGTTTTTGCTTTTTTTCTTTCGACTTTCCTTTTGTTTTTTTTCTTTACTTTTTTTCAGGCTTACATTTTACGTTTACGAGTTAGTGTTAGGGATACGATAGCATTAGGGTTAGGTTAGCTTTGGGTTAGGTTAGGGCTAGGTTAGCATTAGTTTAGGGTTAGGTTAGCTTAGGGTTAGTGTTACTTTAGCATTAGGTTAGGGTTAGGTAAGCTTAGGTTAGGGTTAGGTAAGCTTAGGTTAGGGTTAGGTAAGCTTAGGTTACGGTTAAGGTTAGGGTTAGGTTAGGGTTGAGGTTAGGGTTGAGGTTAGGGTTGAGGTTAGGGTTGAGGTTAGGGTTGAGGTTAGGGTTGAGGTTAGGGTTGAGGTTAGGGTTGAGGTT
>JGI24159J19872_10006120_pt1 | contig 15632 bp, 10 predicted proteins | sample Ectturendosymbi4_FD_19872 | JGI IMG/M metagenome (IMG submission 19872) | reverse complement strand
CTTTCCACGATGGGTGTAAGCAAGGAATCGATTAGCAAATTTTTAATAGGAAATCGATTTCAAGTAAAATTACGCATCCTCAGTCCTATTTGAATAAGGACTGAGGATGCGTAATTTTACGTGAAATCGATTTCCTATTAAAAATTTGCTGATCGATAAAAGAAAGGAGTAACGCTTTTTACATCTGTTTCTGGCGGACCAGCTTGCTGTATCCCATCTAATGGTGATGTAAACTTTATTTCAAGACCATCGCAAAAATACCTCTCTGACGCGCAACAAATACTGCATGGCTTACCTTGTTTACAGCATGAGCCGTAGCCTTAAATGAAGACCGTAGATTTTTGTTTTTTGTGCAGTTTTAAAAATAAATGCTTTAATATGGCCGTGATATACGTTTTATACGCCTTGAAGCTAAAACTTTGGCTGAGGAGCAATCCCATTTCAAAGTATTTTATATTACGCAATGAGGCGATAGACACTGTTAAGCAGCAACAACATTCATTCTGATATTTATTTGTGACGATTAAACATGTAGTGTGTCTGGGACGGTTCAATTACAATTATATGGAGCTTTAATGTTTTCATCAATGATTTCATGCACCTTGCTTGAGAGTAAAAAACACTTTTTCCAAGTAGGCCCAGTTGAGTCCGACCTGTACATAGTCTGAATCTGAATGTGTTTCAACTTTCATTTGATGTTAATTGGTACCCTATCCTACTGCGAATTTGAAATCGTTCAGCTACAACGGGAAGGATCAGCAGCAAAATTTAAGTAAGTGGGAAGATGCCTTTTTATTTTGGAAGTGCTGAGTGCAATGACACTGCCACAGCTTACAGATAACTCGCCATCTATTTTCTCGATAGTGCTGATGTGACTAAAGTGAAACAAAAGTAAGTTTTTTCTCAGTCCATTGGCCTTCGTTATTAAAGCACTATTGGATTTTAAAAGACTTCAACCGCTTACGCTAGAATGACTAGATCAGCGGTTCCCAAACGTTTGAGCGCGACCCAAATCTGTGTTTGGCGAACACCTCGCGACTAAGTTCGTTTTTAATAGCAGCAATCTACTCTGTTCTCAAGTCCCTACGCTACAGACAGACAAGCATAGGTAACGTTGAAAAAATGCAATTCAGGTGTGGATCGCCTCGGCGCGACCTATTTTCACCCTTCGCCACCCTTGTTTGGGTTTCGACATATACTTTGGGAACCACTGGGTTAAATCAACTAATTAACCATTGTGTCAACTGTAGGGACACATACAGTATTTCTTAACTTTAGTGCAGAAGAGTGGCAATAATTGATTGCGGCTTCGTTTTCGCAAATATCTAATCTTTTTCACACTGTGTGTAGTGCAGACTGAATGGGTCAAACATATGCAAGTTTTGTTTAGAGAACATGTGTAACTTTCCCCAATTTACGATATTGTTTTTATCATACTTGTTAATTATGTTGTGAACTCTAAATAGCTAGCTAAATACCTAATCGTATTCGGGAAGAAAATTTAGTGCAAGACGCGTACAAAAATACCACTGCATTCGCATTTCACAGTGTTTGAATGACATAAAACCCATATATTTTTCGAACGCGTCGAGAGACTTTGGCTAGCCTTTACGTTTTCAGTTGTGTACGTCAGCCAGTCGTTAAAAATTTGGACAAGATTCACGTCTTGTATGTGCGAAAGTTTTGCAGAAGCCGACTTTGGAAGTCGGTGTCTTAGAGAAAAGTTGCTACTCGACTTCGATTGAACGTGGGTTGGTGTACATCAGAAGCGTGTAAATATAAAAAGCGCAATCACAATGGCGGCCACGATGACTTCATGGTCAACTGCAATATTGTCTGCAAAAAGCATATTGCATATCGTGCATTAATAACATCGAAACTTTCACATGCGCTTTTATGAAAAAAAGTGCGAGCAAATGGTGTCTTTGATCCGGAGTGGAAGCTGGGAACTTCACTATAAAAACGAAATTTTTAAATTTACAATTCAGTGGAATTTTCCGGCCTAAATCTGCACTTAATCATTCAGAAAAAGGCACCATGAAATTGTACTTTTCATGGATGATGGTTTAAAAACAAAGGACATTGAAATATTTAAATACTGAAACTTGGTTGTTGTTTGCCTCCCTATCAAACTTTCTGGCTACGTGCCTGGTTAAAGCCCAGCCCTAAGGCACTGCATCAGTAGCTTTCCTATAATCTTTCGTAAAAGATATGTTTGTAAAATTAAATCAAAATTTTGTTCTTCCTTTAAAAAATAAGTGATCAACATTTTGCGACATCCATTACTCAATTGAAATTCGTCAAAAAATTGTGCTGAAAAGACATCTCAGCTAAGTTGGTTCGGTCATGTGACCAGAATGTCCCAGGAAAGATTGTCGAGGTACTATAAGTCCTGCTGGCTAATTCTACGTAAAAAGGCCTAGAGGTTGACAGAACAGGTGGCGTGTTTACATCTCGACCTTGCTTGGCCTGCCTTGGTGTGGAGCCAACAAACCTACCTGAGAATGCTGAAAACCAGAGATATTCAAAGTCCTCCTGAAGCTGCAGTCCCTTGCAACCTTCTTTTGATGTAAAGCGGGTATGAAAATTAATGAACGAATGAATTAATGAAACTTGAGATAAAAAGTGTTGTTTACCAGTTTTGAAATTTATACCCGAAACTCTCCCAAGATTAAGTTTTGAACGTTTCCACCATGAGAGCTGTGGACTCACGCGCCTCAGCGTACCCCGAATGTAACGAAGGGTTGACTTGGCTGTTCTGAAGCCATCAGGGGTTTAGTCGGGTCGGAACGCCTTCCCACACCTTTATGCACTACAGCAACGTTACTTGAAGATTCAAATTTTTCATTTCAATTTCTACATGTAGCGGATTGCGAGAACTGAAGGAGCTTTTTGCGTGTGAGGGCATCTGAGCAATATTTGGTTTTAGTGTTTGGCTTTAACCTAAATCAGAGGTGTAGTGGGGGGAACGGCGTTCCCACACCTATTTTTTAAGCACTACATCCCTGGAAGCCATGCTTTGTAATCTACTTTGTTTTCTCGAACAGCATTTTTCACCTCTTCACCACGGGCTACTTTTCTGTCAATATTCGCAACACTGAGTCGTTTCCGTCAACATGCCCGACAGTCCTGCAGCGTAGCAAACCTATTGGTCACTTTTTCATAAAAGCACCAAACTTGCTCAACACATTAGCTGAAGGATTATCAACAATTAAGGATATGGAGCTACTCCAGATTTTGCCTTAGTTAGGTTTGGCGGCCATTTTCCAAAATGGCCGCCATTCTCTTTAACAACATGCAACATTTGTCATTTCTAATATTTCTCCGTAGGTCTTTCAAACGTGATGAGTGCTGCTTGTGACGTGCATTTGCAATTGAAAACATTACAAATATTATTTTGCTTGATTCATCAAAGTAAGTAGTATGTTGGACATATAAGTACCAGAGGTGATCGCGGAGCCGGAGTGTCAGTGGGGACTCCGGCTGGACTCTACGATTTTTGCCGAAGCCGGACCCCGAGTCAGAATTTTAATAAAAACCGGACCCGGACCCGGAACTGGAGCAAGAGTGAAAGTTTCAACTTGTACAGAAGCCGGATTACAGTTTTTATTAAATTTAATTCTCTGTGACAGGATAATTGTTAGATTGTTGTAATAGCTGTTTTTTGGTTAAATTTGATAGTGAACAATTCAGTGCAGGCTGCTGAGGATGAGGGAGTGTGGCATACTGGAGGTATCTGTTCTGGCTGGCGCATAGTGTTGAAGTCATCTGCATCGCTTTGAACTGCTGAGGCAAGCACAAAAGAAAGATGTTGATCCGGGGCAATGAATTAACAGGAAAGCAACCAGCAACAATACAGATCACACGCCATGCTCACTCTTCGCTTCCACTGGCGACCGCTAGTCATCACATTGAANCGTTCACCATTTGTGTCAGTAGAAACTACACGCCATGCTCACTCAACTGATCGNAGATTGCACTATTCCTATATAAAAAGTAGTGTTTCCAAGACGGGATTTCCCGAACCCGAAACCCTGTTTTTTCGGTTATTTTCTACTACCCGAAACCCGTTTTTTTCGACTACCAAACCTGGGTACTTTAAAAACCTGGAATTGCTGGTGCATTCAAATATTAGTAATTCTGATAACACTGAAGTTGCCGATTCACGCGTGTAACGGCCAAATTAGCACGTTCGAACTTTCAACTAGTATCATGAGGCACTAAGTTCGGGTTTTGCTCGGTGGCCATCGTACCTTCGCTGTTGGTCCGCGTATATTTTCATTCAATTGACCAATTTGGATGGATCGCGACGTCATTTTTCACATAATAGGTGTCTATGCGAACTTTAGTCTTTTCGCTAACATAATTAAAGTCGCTTCTAAAGAAAAACAAATATTTTGTAGAAAGTTATTGCTAACTGAAAAGGAACGAATCGATTTTGCAAAGAATCACAGCTTGCATATGAACTAACACATAACAGCTTATAAATGAACTAACTACAGTAGTCGCGGCTTATTAAGCCCAAAATTGTCCCGTCCGGGATCAAACCATTTATTTCTGTCAAAAAAAATTGCTTCATAAGTCCAATTTTCGAACACATTTGCTTAAATTTGGGTGAAAAAGCCTCACAACTCACACTTCTTCGTCTTGCTCTCGACGGTTTCACACTTCGTTACGTTGCTGACCTGATCCTTAGTCCAACTGTTCCGTCACAGATCGTTGTCGATAATCGGTAGGCAATACAAGTGGTGCTCTGTGGAATTATTTTAAAAATGGCGAAGAGACGCGCAGACGAAATGTATATTGTTTTACCGTAAAAAACAAAGAAAATTGCTCGTTACCTGTAACTGTTATACACTGTTTTAATAGATTTAGCAACTTTTAGCGATAGTACAGTCGGCCATACTCATTTATGCGCATTGAGAGTAAAATTTGACCCCCGGTTGATGAACCCAAAATCGTCAGGTCCCGAGGTGGGCTTAATTAGCGGGGACTACTGTAGTATCTACTACACTTCGGCATACCTTTGAAGAACTACCTCACGTTGTAGTTATTTAAGCAGATTGCAATCATACGCATTCAGTTTAAAGGCGTTATTAAATCAAAGAAAATCAGAAGCTTAGAGCCATTTCTTATACAACAATGCTCAACAAATACCAAAGTGCAATTTGTGTCCCGTTATACAAAAGGAGATGGTTGAAGCATTGAAAGTTTTATCAACCATCAACAATCCATGAGGGCGAAGACCACAAAACCATTCCGGCACAGGGAGAGATCCGATCACAAATTGTGAAACAGGAAATGAGTCTTTTTGAGGCTACAAAGACAAGGTCAAATAACCTCGAAAAACTGTTCCATGCCTTAATTACAATCAAATCCAAATCTGTGGAACCAGAGAGGGCATTTTTAGCCACAGATCTGTTTGTCAGAAGCTCAGAAGCAGACTGAATGATGAAAGTGTGCTTAGATTGTCACGCGTCAGCAGTGGCGTAGCCAGCCCAAAATTTTGGAGGGCCAAAAAAATTTGGAGGGGGGCAAAATGTTTAATTTTAGGCAAATAACATTATTTTGTTTGGGATACCGCCTCTCACAGCACAAAATGACTGTATATGATAAAAATTGGGGTGCATGGTCCCCTGGGCCCCCCTGGCTACGTCTATGTGCGTCAGTATTAAAAAAATCATTGAAACACTGTGCTTAACTTCAGTAATAATTTGCTAATAAATTACGCAGGAACAAACACTAGTAATTTCACAATTATATTGAGTTTTTATCGCTCAAAACCGCATTCATTTCAAACTCCAAAAAAACGTGTTTTCCCGGGTTTGTTTTCTCAGCTACCCGAAACCCGGGTTTTAAAATTTTGCCCTGAATTGGTAACACTAATAAATAGGGGTAAGTGAATTTCGATCATTTGCTTGTGTTGACTATCACAGTGACTTGTTACTTATGGGCGCCATCTACAGGTGACCACTGTATATAAATGTAACGCCATATCCAGGCCGCCCCAATAGCCAATGCTCAACTGCTGTGTCACAGCTATAGTTTTTTTGATTTTATAGATACGTCAGTTACTGGAAGTTTTGCGTCTACGCTGTATCAAGTTTGAAGCGGTATTCACAATTTGTTAATTTTAGTGAAAAGTTAAAAAGGACAGTGTATGCATCTTTAAAATGCAGTAGGCTAACAGCAGGGCGGTTTCAGCCAAACCAACAGATATGGAAGTTGCTTCAGGATATATTCCTCAGCATGCCATTAATGTTTTGCAAGTTCACTATACAATGAGGTAGATACATGAATTGTGTGAATAAAGTGGTATCAAATATTTTCCATGTAGCTTCTGGGTTTTTGTTTGTGCAGACCAAAAATTGGATGGTTGTAAGGTTGTTCCTATTTTGCCTCATGAGTCAAAAGCTGCGCTGGGGTTATTCTGCTTTTAGTCAAACATGGTTGGTTGAAGTGGCCACATGACAAGTACGATACGCAATGAGACAACAGGTTAGGTAGGATTAGGGTTTTAGAGTTTAGGGTTATGGTTTAGAGTTACAGTAGGGTTTGGGGTTAAAGGTTTAAGTTTGAGGTTAGGTTTTAAACTACAGTTCACTCAATGCAGACAAGACATCTTGCCAGCGCTGAAATCATGACAACATTCGGCTAACAGACTGAGCCGTAACAGGCATCACGGTTAGGTAATGCGTTCCGAACTTGTCATGTGATCACTTCAAACAACCGTGTTCACTAAAGGGAAAATAGCTCCAACAATGCTTTAGGCTCATGAGGCAAAATAGACACTGCCTAAGTGAAAATATATTATAGCGGTAGTTGTTTCATTGTGATTGTGCTTAACTAAAGCATAAAAAAGTCAAGTCAAAAACATAAACAAGTCTTGGTTCTGGTGAGAACAACATATGATTGTATATTTTGGTTTCAGTTTTCAGAGTGTAAACAGGAGTCGGAGTGTAATTTTGAAATTAACGCCGGAGCAGGAGCTGGAGTCACTTCTTTTGGAACAAGAGCAGAAGTCAAAAAACGTGGTAAGTACTGTGGTAAGTACTGGGGTGGTTGCAAGCTTCTGCGTTTTTTTGATCCTGGTCAGATCTCCAACTAACGTGCATTTATAAATGAAAACGTTGAAAAGCTTATTTACAAATCGTATTTAGGTCGATTTATCATACTAAGTATAATGTTGGAAATTGTTTATTTTTGCCAGTGTTTGTTGTAGCCAATCTGACCCCGATGTGCCAGATGTTTNTATGACATGGGGGGTTGCAACCATGTTAGCATCAGGCTCGTAGCCACGGGAAGCATTCGGCGGCAGATCCNCCACAATTTTATTTTGCTCAGAAACATTTTTAAACATATAATAAAATAGAGACACCCTCTTGACAAATGTATTTGTCGTCCCAAATCTTAAAACCTGGCTATGGGTCTGTTTGTCTGGGGTCAATTTAGTAAATTTTCAAGTAACTGCGTGGAAAAACTGCTTCCCAGGCGGACCTGGGAAGTTTTTTAGCAGTGAGGGCAGCGAAACCGGAGCTTCAGAGTCTGAAGTGCCGGACCCGGATGTTTTTTTTTCCAGGAGCCGGAGCTCATAATGAAATTCAGAAGGAGCAGGAGCGCATATTCAAATTTAGAGCCGGAGCCGGAGCTACAGCTATTTGAGAAGTACTCCGGCTCCGGGTCGCTTCCTTGACACTAACGGTTTTGCCAAATTTACTGAAAGCTAGTCTTAATAAGCGCGATTTGTTACAAGAGAGTGCAACAATAGGTCTCTGATGTTTCCATGGTTTAATCATTGCTAAGGTTGGCTTCCTCGACCAGTTCGTGCTCTTTTCCAGTGAGTGAAATGATGTTAAAGTTGGCAATCACTAGCTCATGGCAAGATTGCTATTTACGCACGGTTTTTAAGCCTCCCAGAGTAGACGCATTTTCGCTGCCTTTACCCATTCGCTTTCCCTGATGCGTAGCGGGTGCAACGTGGGGCTTCTACTTCTGCATAACTGGTGGGGAAAACCGTCGTGAATTTCCGAACGGGCCCCTCTGCCTTAAGCCGTAGCGGTCCTTGGCAAATTCCACAACGACCGGTGCACGATGGTGTTGATTGTTTTGCGCATGTTGTCATCGAAATCGCCCAAATTATGCTGTTGGTCTATCGACCGCGCCATTTGCACAGGAACTTTTACGATATCAGGGTGTACCGCGGGAACGCGTTGTTATGGGCACATTGGTGTACAAGAGGCCTTGCATTGAGAATACCGTAAGCGAAGTAATGCTGCAGTCCCTAGTCTTGAAAAGAAGAACATATGCATTGTGCTATCACTTTTCCGTGAGGCAGGGGCCTCTAAACTTTTTTGTCAGAGGACCACATAAGTTATTACACAACAGTTTGGGGGGCGGACATCTTACTTAATGAGATTAATTCGGGATATGTTAACATTCCACCAAATTAATAAACTCTTCGTAAATATGTTAGTTGTACATTATTGACAAAATTTATTCGCGAGCCGGATGAAATGGCTCTGCGGGCCAAATTTGGCTCGCGGGCCAAGGTTGGGGACCCTGCTTTGAGGTGTAGGGAAGACGATGTTTTTGATCCCTTCCTGCGATAAACACCAAGTAATGCATTATGATTAAAGATTCTTTTGTACTAATTTTGCGTGCCATGTATCTGAACAAAACTCAAATCAGGTAAAATGAATAAATAAACTGATTTTTGAGGATCGGACTATTTACAGGAGTGATTGAATGTGTTAGTCCATAATTAACGTTGCCAATTTCGTCATTATCACAAGATTCTGATGAAATTCCTCCTCTGAACACGTGTTGGCCAACCAACATTGCAGCCCGAAATGCGCGCAAGTTTTTAAAGAATGCCTGAAAAGCTGCACAAAGGCCTTTTATTGCGCACATAAAGAGCCTGAAATTAGAGGGAAATCCATGCAACAGGCGGTTTATCGAGTAGTAATGCGTCTCTCCATTAGAGATAGAGCTGCTTTTGCAAAGCCTAGCACTCTTGTCATCATGCGTCAGGTACGAGGCAGCGGTATCATCACTGCGCCGATCCGTGTTTGATCGGGGCATCCATGTGGCAGTATATGAATACATCACAACCCCACTACCAGATGTTGGAGGCAAAAAGTATTGATGATGCTATTCCGCTCATGCAGCATGAGTGGAGCCAATGCCAGCTGCCAGGGTCATGCAGTTTTGAATCGCTTGACGCAATCACGTTACTCACTTCCGATAGTTACGAGTGGCGTCACCGGCGCTGTTTTCAGGCTTCCTCGAGCGATCTATACTATACCAGAAGCGTTGATGTGAAACCAGCCGCGGTTTAATGCTGCCAGCGCAAAATGTGCGGTTGTACTGTAATAGTTAAGGTTTGGTTCAAGTAACTAATACTACTGGAAAACCTTTACTTATTACTTGATTAAGAAATTTTGCCATTAGGCTACTTTATAATTCAAGCAATTTGGTTTTAGAAAAGTTAAGCTTTTAAAAGCCACGTCTGTTGCTGTAAACGCAATTTTATACATGACATGCATCATCACACGTAAAATAAGCCATTGAGTCGAACAGGTTTCTTGCCTGTGCAGAGCGCTTTGTGAGTCACAATTGTTGATTGCCATCGTGATTACGATTGCGAGGTGGGAGCTAGAAGCTCACTGCATTAAACTGAATTGCGGCCAACAGGTGCGAAATTTTCTGAACCGTCCATTATATGATTTGAAAATTGCAATGATTTTGATATGCTTGAATGTTTTTTAGTCTAAATGTTGACTTTTCCTATTTGCTTGAATTACTTAAATTACTTAGGTAATCTGTTAGAAATTACTCATTACTTACATTAAACAATACATTTTTGTTACTTAAACCCAGCTCTAGTAATAGTAGTGTATTGGTTTTTGTGACGAAATAATGGTTGACACACTCAATAGATCATACAGGATTGCGTAGCCGCAGAACATAATACAGAATCTATAGCATATTTATGAGCAAAGTTGTACACAACCAACAACGCTTCCTGGTTCTATTCTCACAACTACACATGACTGCTAACAATATACGCAGCAGCTAAACATCCCGAAAAGCGCAACCCATCTGACATTATCCGGGCAGCAGGTCAATCACACTATGCACACGTTGAAGCTGAGTAGCTGGGGGCTGTTGTATAAAGACATTAGCACCTTAACAATCGGGGAATGCTAAAACGTGCAGATTTAAACCTCAGGCCACCATAACGTCAGCAATTACAGAAACCACCTATCGTCAACGTTAATAAACGAACATCAGAGGACAAAACTTGTCACTGTAAAGCTGAAACGCTTTTCCCCAACACATTTCCCTGCAATAAAATGAAGGAGGAAGTGATACTGTACATTGCGGTGGTCTGGCACGATGTCATATAACACACCGGAATGTGAGCTTCACGAACGGAAAGCGCACTAAAAATAGCGTTTAAATGGGCGCATGGTAATCAGGTAAGCATAGACATCTAGTCTGGCGAGAGGTATTGTTTCTCATTCGCTTCTGTAATCTTGAATTCAAACCTCTCTAAGCGATTGCAACAATGCAAATACAGCGCAAGCCGCAAACCCTCCAAATATTTCACGGCGACCAACGCCTAAGTACTGCCGATGGACCTAAAGTGAAAAAAGAAATCATTGGTAAAACGCCGTAGTAGAGTGAGACAACCTTTCATGAAACAGTCGCCACGTTTTTGTGACAATTAGCGATTTCTTGTGACCGACAGCTAACTAGAACTTCAGCAACAAATGTTCGTACCGGCTAGATTTCAACTACGTCTTCATAGTTGCGCTTTCGTCGTGGCCATGCAGTTGAGGTCGTTTGCTTTTGGGTACGACTGAAGACTCTTTTTGTCGGTGCTAGCTTTACGCCTTACAGTTTTAAATAGAAACCCTAATTTTGTATGATTTACCAAGGAGAAAAATGCCAAGAAGGAATCCGGTTCGTAGTATGCAGTAATTGGCTAATTTACCCAACGTAAACCAATTAACCGTACGATCTAGTTTTTACAGAAAAGAAAAATTAAATCTTCACTAAATCTTCAGGTTCTTCATCAAGCACAGTCATTAGAAACTGACCCTGAACGCTATTGGAATGTTTTTCAACCAGAAAATTCCTCTAGAAATTGGGACATACGAGTCTTCGTAAATTTCTGCAAACTACCAAAATTTCTGCAAAAATTCCGCTCAAATTCCTGCTAACAGCAGACACTAATTACCGGGTGGCAGAACGCTAATGCTTGATTCACTAATTAACGAAAAGAAAAAGAGAGAAATTTTGGCGAGCAGCAACCTCTAATTTTGGCTTATCGCCTGGCTTTCCCGAAAGCTACGAGTGTATATGTTCCACAAAAAGAAAACATGTACAACAGTACACAATTTAAGACGTAATGTCAGCGATGCAAACACACTGCGGTTAGATGCCATGAAATGAAAGCAAGTAACTAAAGAAATACAACACCACGATTAATTTTTTCTTAGCACTCAACTACTAATTTTTTATATTAAGCTGTACAAGTTCCAAACACGGTTAATTTTTACATTTAAAACAGTTATTGACCAGACTTTTTCATTGAGCTGAACACTCTCTCCTGAGCTTGAATGCAATTTCGGTAAGGCAAATTGCATCATTTTAATTTGCCTGATATGGTACGGATGAAAATCTATTAACCTTTAAAATTAGTTTTGAATGCACATACTAACTGTATGAATGCATGAACTAACAGTAACTACTTTAAGGATGTAAATTTCTTTTAGTTGTAGAATATTCTGTGTTTCGCAACCGCTTGCAACTTTAGAAGTAAAAATCCAAAAGTGCTAAAACATCTTATCCCGAGATTTGGAGTCACTGATACATATCGTATGTCGAAGCCTCAAAAATTACTAAAAAATTGAAACTTTTCTCGCCTCAAAAACTACCAAAAAATTGTAAATGCAGCATACCCCAAACCCCAACTTGAGATCTACCTACAATCTTCAACTTTGCGAATCGCCCCTTTCAGCTTTATGCATAGAAGCCCATTGTTTTCGAAAAGCTTTTTTTAACTGTAACGATATCGTTAAACCAGGACGACAAGACAAAACAAATGTGGTAAAACACTAAAACTAACTTATACTTCCCAAATTACCTTCATGCATTTTCAGTGTCTTGGTTGGTAGGGGAATGCATCCCCTGCACCACCCTATTTCCGCACCTGGTCGCAAACATTTTCCAGGAGATACTCGTCGGACCGAACTTCACAATACAACCTACAAGGGCTTTATGTGAAGTAATTCTGAACATGTCAGAAAAAAATATTGCAAGCGACAAATTCCGTACACTCGTCGCTTTAGCCCCAAAGCGCTCAGTTTCAATACTGTCAGTCACACACCAGAACCGCCACCAGAAATTCTTCAAGGAAGGCTTTACGTTTGTGCAGGCGGGGGGCTTTGACACCGTAAATATTGACAAAACTCCACTGATTTATAGTGTTTCATATTTCAATTTGGGTGGGGACTTGGTGCATTGTTTGGGGGGTTAGCCCACCGAAATCCCCCCGTGGCGACGGGACTGTCACACACGCTCACATCTCAGTGCAGTAAAATACACACACCACAGCTGTGCGGGATTAAGGCAGCGCGAGGTCTGTAGGATAAACAGCGCAGGGCCCTAAGTAAAAAAATACACTTATGCTAAATCATAAACTCTGTGAGGATCTATGTGACTACCATTGAACATAATGAATTCCGTAAGTACGAAAAACCTGGTCTTAAATAGCAGCTGGTGGACACTATGGACTGTATACATTTTTTACCGAAAACGTATGTAGGTATCGTTTTACCAAGAAGGCATAGATTATTGTACAGATCACAAGTACAGTACATCGAGATAGAATGCTTCCAGACTCCAACATATTTTGATCATTGCTATATCTAGAATTAGATAGCGTAGTATAAGTATAAATGTTGACGCCGATTGTGAGAGAACAGCAAACATATTGCTTAAGATTGCCTTTTCTAGATTGTGCCACAGCAGATTACTGAAGTGTTTATTTCACAAAGAAGTTCATGCTCTTGCGAACTGCTCTTGAGAATAATAAATGAACAAATATAACACAAAAGAACCGGGGGCCCGTAGCAATTGCTACATTTTATACTATTGTTAATCCGCCAATGCGTCGCAGCACGTGTCAACCGTGTCAACAGCATCGCTCAAACCAATTGAGACAAATAGCGCTGAGCAATTTTACGATTACAAACAGAGAATCGATCATGAAGGCCCATCTCAACATCGAACTATCGGACTTAATCCGCGAAAATCCGCGAAAAAATGCGCGACTTAATCCGCTAAATCCGCGAAAACTGTTTAAGAGTACGCAGACATCTAACCATTTAAAACGATTACAAGAATTGATACCAAAACAGAGGTTCTGTAGTGATGCTAGTTTTAAAGATGCTCCACTCAGTTGAAACCATAGCTGTAGACAACAAAAAGACTGTTCCAGAAACAGAAATCAGTGAAAAATTATTTGGTAAAAGCTTGCGAGCTGCTGGTCTATAACTTATACTAGCTTCAATTTGTTCTAAACAAAAACCGAACATTATTCTCCAGACCCAAAGACGGGACTATGGATTTTGCGCATTAGCACCTCCAAAACTGCGTCGAATACAAAACGCATATTGTCAGTATCCGTGGCGCACGTTAAATGAGTGTAAATCTGCTTCTGGTCACCAGGTTTATTTCGACTCTTGAATTGTTTGCGAACATACTCAAGTGCAGATTCGTATTCATTCGCTCCTTCATATTCAGCAAAGCAGATAGTCAAATCTGATCTCGTAATTTTTCTTTCAAACAGATCTTTCTTGTTCAAGAAGAGGATCACCGGCGTCTTGGAGAAAAACGGGTTGTTACAAAGAGCTTCAAACAGATTTAGGCTTTCTTTCATGCGATTAGTATCCTCGTCCTCGGCAAGTAGTTGGTCGTAGGCCGACAAACTCGCGCAGAAGATGATAGCTGTGACGTTTTCAAAACAATGAATCCATTTCTTTCTTTCCGATCTCGCGCCGCCGACATCAACTAACGTGATTTGGAGGCCCTTGCACTCTAAAGGAGTCTCTAAGATGCCAGTGGTCTTGACTCGAGTGTGCAAGACGTCCTGTTCAGTGGGAAGATAATCGGGAGTGCAAAGGCGATCCAAAGCATCGAAGTAATAAGCAGCTGTGTCGTACAAATAGTACTCTCGCGATCTTGCGTAGCACTTTTTGACTCCATCATCTTCCCAAAGACGCTTGAGGGCGGCCCCAATATCTTTGGAAATATCAATATACCACATGCCAGGTGACGCAGAACGAACTATTCTTTCATCCTCTTCTCTTTCCGGATTATCATAAGATATATTCAGAGATTTCATTGCCTTTAGAATCTGTGCCATCGATTGAACGGTGTTGGCGAAGACAACCTCTTTGTAACTTATACGTTCGGTATCTGAAAATCCGTCTTGATATAAGATCCTCATTTGCTTTGCGATAGTGCTTTTTCCAGACTCTAATGCTCCTAAGATAACCAACTTGAATCCTTTCGTTGTCGTTTCCTCGTCTTTTTTGCGTTGCTCTTTAACCTGATTAGTTACGTCTTTGATGCTATTATCGATGTCCCATTTTGAATAGAAAGAACCCATGACGAATTGTAAGAAGCAGTCTTCCCAGTTGACGATTAACGTAAAGTAAATCAAGCTTTTGTTGTACACGTGAAACTACGCACAGTCACTGGAATATGAAAATTAAAAAAATTTGAAAACCATCGAGTTAATCTTGGATAGCACTCAATCGCATCACCTTATTATGTATATCATGGTAGTTCGTGTACGAGCAAACTACTTGTGTCAAATGAAACCCTCAAGCGCAGGCCTGCACAACTTCAAACAGCAAAACGGCCACAACAAACAAATAAATACTTTTTACTGCGAGCGGCATGCCAACATTGCCACATGCGAACAAACCGACGAAATGCAAATTTTTACGATGAACAACAAGCCACCACGAAACACAAATCAAAAAATTAAATTCATGAGAAACATTAAATCAGCGTTTCTTGAACTTTTTCTACCTCAACACCCCTTTTGGTTACGCCTAAGCAGTCCAGAACCCCCTGCCATTGAGTAACACCTGGTTACTATAAGGACAAAGTAAAGACATACGCATTCCTTTTACCTTTTACCGCCACATATGTGACCTTCCCCAGCACTCCCTGAAATTGATCTCAGCACCCAGGTTAATAAGCCTTGCATTAAATCATTTCTTGATAAAAAGCTCACCATAATCTGGATCGATGCTGGAACTTGATATTTTCAGAATATTTTTAAACGTTCGACAGGGAGTTTGTTATTATTGAAATTCAACACTGAGAACGTTTGATGACATATATAAGTGTTTCTCAAACAAGTTGAACATTTATGCCAAACAAGCACATTTTTTGCTCTTTTTTGTTCAAGCATTTGTAGTGGTCTTACTAACTGCTTCCCTTATCCTTTGGCTTGCATGCAGATTGGCTTCCGAAGTCAATAAGCACTAACCGCATGTGTTGATCTGCTTCTTTAAAGGATCTATTGAAAGCGGATCTTCAATGAT
>JGI24159J19872_10006117_pt1 | contig 15635 bp, 9 predicted proteins | sample Ectturendosymbi4_FD_19872 | JGI IMG/M metagenome (IMG submission 19872) | reverse complement strand
AAAGTCCTACACAGACCATTGACAGCTCCCCTTGTTGCAAAACTGGCCCCTCCAGTGGCCCCCCCAAATAAAAATGTCTGGCTCCGCCCCTGGGCCTTACCAATTTTCGTTGATTCAGTGTTTTCTCAAATTTATTTTCGTACAAAGCAGTTTTCATCGTGACTGTGCTTGCTTACTGATTAATGTACAAAGATTGTTCTCTCGGATAAAGTTTTCACCTCAATCATTATTACTATCGCCAATGACAACGATCTGGATAGGCTGTGCTTGAATGCGCAGTGTTCACTACTGTAATAACTACAACTTGGCCTATGTCTTATTTCTATTGTTATTTCGATGATAAGATTTTTGTCACTGTTGACAAAAAGGCCGGTATTTTTACAAAACACATCTGCCAACCCCAGCAGGCAAGGGAGCGGACATGAGCGAACTGCAATCTCATCATTGCATGACACCAGAACAGTGAACTTGGCTCTTGCGCAGTGTCAGTGTCATTCCAGCAAATAAACTGTCATTGCTACAATTAAATGAATAAGCGGAACTTAGCTCCTAACTTCAAGTTTTGTAAAGCTTCCATCGCAAAACTTTAGTCAAACACAGTAGTACGCTTCAAGTTTCTTTTGCGTGATATTTCGTTAAGAACATTTTTCTAAACTGTGTACGCTTTGATCTGCAAGAGAGTGTGTAGACATACCTTTCCTCAATAAATATGTGAATGGACCATTTGTGCAATGGAGGTGGTCAGAGAGTTTATGACAAAACGATTGCTGTGTAGTGTAACGGTAGCAAAAAGATCGTTTATTGTGATGCGACGTTCTTTTTGAACAAACTAACCAACCACATACCGGGGTTTTCCGGAAAGCCGTCCAGTCTTTGGTCCGCCCAATGGGCGCTTATTATAGGTGGGCGTTTATATGGTGCTAAGATTTCAGTTGAATACTATTTGTACCTGTTCCCTTACACGGTACGTCCAACGTTATACAGAGTTTGAAAACTATTTAGATTTTTGTGCCCACGCTCCTGACTGTATTGTGCGCCAAATATGGATTATACATACATCTATTGTGTATAGATTTTGTGTGCATGTGTGGTTGTTCAGACACAGGCAATATGCAACTGGCGTATAACAGCCCGGGCGGTTGTTTGGTCCACGTCTTATTTTCCCAACGTGTCTATTTTCCTATTAACGGCCCTTGGCGGCCTTCCGGAAAACCCCGGTATGAACCGCCGTACATGGTAACCCCCAATTGTCTCTGAAGTGCAGGCCTAGGCTGCCAAATAATATCAGTTTTGACGTTTCGACCGGNGCTTTCTGCAAAGTTGAAACGGGGGTATGTGAAAAGCTACGCAGTTGCGCTAAGCGTTGANGGGGCCTCGCNGTCATGACTTCGCCCGGGGCCTCGCGTTCGTCAAATCCTGCCCTGNGTACAAAAAGATATTAACCTAAACAAGTTCCATGCACCAGGAGATTAACAAATCAGAACGGTTTGTGCATGCGTAATTCGGCCAGTAAAAACCCAATCCTCATACTTTAGCAAAGTTCACTTAAACTCGTAAAGTTTAGTAAAGTTTATCAATTTGCGCTAATATAAGAACACATTCACCCCGGTGCACTGTTTTGACGGCCTCAGAGTTATTTTTTCGGCAACTGTGTTTTCGTAACTGAATGAGAGGCCTATTTTTGGGGAGGCTAAAAATTTTTGCCCAAATTTGATCTTGTTTTTCTCAAACAATGTATAAACAGCAAATGTTAATGTTAAGACTAAAACGTGCCATTGATTCACACTTGTAAATTTCACAGCATCAAGCAAGTTTGAAACACGAAAACTTTAAATAGCTCGCAATGTGAATCGTAATTTGCAAATGCTGTATTGCAAATTTAATGTAAATTTTCAGAATGTCAAGACCCCGTACAAATTAAATGCCCATATTGAAGACTTTCAGGCGACGGTTCTGTATGTACTTCTCAACCCAAAACTACCTACTGTGCACTAGGGGTGCTCACACTTTTTCAGCTTGCGAGCTACTTTTAAAATGAACAAGTCAAATTGATCTACCCCAAAACGTATATTTATTAATAAATATGTTGAGAATTCTCTTTACAATGTGTGTTGATATACCTTGCAACCTTGCCGTTGCATACCGATATGAGCCTATATTGCACAACACAATCATCTATGTGCATTTTTTGTCATTACCTGTCTTTACTCTGGTTACTTGCACTGAATGGAATCAGCCAGGGTGATGTCATGTGATCTATCCACAATACCTTTGAGATCGACTGGTAGATCGCGAATCGATGTATTGAGCACCCTGACCTACATTATTACTGTGCAGTCAAGCGTGCAGCTCTACATCTGGACTACAATGCTGCGAGGCCCATTTTGTAACCCAACGAAGCATGGAGATTCATGAAGTCATAGACCTTTACGGTCGTTGGTTAGGCTGCACAATCAATGGCTGGACTGACTGCAAAAGAACAAAGCAAAATCTCGATTTTTCTTCTTTCTTGCGGTTAGCCGGACTTTTGAAACCAAGAAGTGAGGACTTGATTTAAAACGGCTTGTTAGACGGAAGATCAAACCTCAAAAAGAGTCAGCTGTTAGTACAATCAGAGTGAAAGCGCGACTTCAAGGTTAAACAAGACATAAAATCACATGAGTGGCAGAAGAAGGGCGTTTTATGTTCAAATCGTGATTTAAGTTTAATTTTTTAATGTATTTCGTAAAATGCGTTGCTTTATTATTCTCAAAAATTTAAAACTTCGGGTTTATTATATGACGACCTGCTAAGTGAAAATCGCTTGTCCACAAGTAGTTGCTATTAGGGAAGCAACAACAAAGCTGGGAAATCAACTGGTGGAAAAATTATAAAAACAATTTTCATGGATTGTGGCAGTAGCAGTAATGCTGGGGTAGTTTCGTCAAACAACATAGACTTAAGTAAAGTGATGGAGAAAATACGAATCAGTTACCAAGAAATGCTTATGAGCATTATGTTTCTAATAAGTTTTTTGCATTCACTCAACATTCTGCACGTGGTAGGGAATATATATGGGCTGTACTGTTGATTGTCCTATAGTTTCTTGGCAGTACTTTCCTTCAAAAGGTTATGGACAGCAGCAAATCCTATCAACAGAATGTATTGGATAGAGGTAATTGAAAATTTCTTTTGATTCTGTTCTGTGGTAGTTGTTATTATATGTTCTCTACGAAAAGATTTTTTTATTCCTTTGTATCTGTTTAGTTAAAATTAAATGTTTATAATTATGCATTTCTTATGATAATATATTGGCCAATTTCAAGACTATTCGAATATTGGTGCTCAAGAAAAACTTATAGGCTTTGCCAATATGTCCGATATATCAGAAACATGTGCAATTTACGAAAGTTTTCCTTGGGTTTGGACCGCATTTCTCCTGTTGCAACAAGCAGCATACAAACGAGAAAATGAATTTGAGGAAATGCAAAACTTGCAATTGGTCGATTCAAAAGCTGCGTTTCGTTATTTATCCTGTTTCGTACTGTATATACTGATTCCTTAATGTCCGACTGCTATTTCATTAGCATTTGTTCGCTTCAGTTATGGCACACTTGCAGCTCCTATAGGTTAATCCAGGGGTGGGCAATTAATTTGGTTCGGGGGTCATTTTGAGAAGGCCACGTTTGGCGGAGGGCCGCACCTCCTTAGTGAAATAGAAGCAAGTCTCCGTTAAGCTAGCCTAAGCAGTCAGCACTAACATTTGTTGTGATAAGTTCGAGGAAATTTCAGATTTGAAGATATTTTCTGAATGCTTCCGCGGGCCACATTTGGCCCGCGGGCCGCTATTTGCCCACCCCTGGGTTAATCAATACACGCGTGACAGGCATAAGCTCGATTATTACCGCCTCCCATATCACTGAACTCTGCGGTTTCATTGATTACGTTCCATGCATTCTAATTAGCTTTACCACATTGTGCAGGATCCTTTATTTACTTGGATTAAATCTGATGTTGTTTTTCAAATACTATATGCAATGTGCATATAGTATTGTCTGGTGGTGTGTCACTTTAACCATTGCCACAATTTGATGGGCCTGAAGTTGGCAAGCTAGGAATTTTACCAATGTTTGGTAACTTTATTAGTTGATGCTGAAAACTTACTGCAATGGTGCTTTTATGTTTAAAAGTGCGATATGGAAGAAATGGAGGGCGATTCATTCTGATCCTTTTCGCTGCGTTGCTATTGATGACAGTCTTGGCTGTACTTCAAGCGAAGAACGCTTCAGCTGTAGAGGTAGGAGATGGCGATTGCATTGAAAGGACCCAACATGATTAACTGTAATGGTCGAGTTTACCGCCCACTTATTACAAGCTAATGGAAAACTCTTTCTTGGAAAAGTGTGGCTTTAAGCTAACGTGTAAATCCCCGAAAACCGCAAAGAGACTTTTACCTGTGGCCGCTAATGCCTCATCTCAGAACAGTCACCGACCTGATATTCGTACAGGTATTTTCACCCTTAGCGTGAGCCCCAGAGCGTTTTAAGGCTTTTTAACCTTACGTTCTGCCTTGTCGTCATTGTAGTTTGCACAGCAATGTAAAATATGTTTGTCAGACTACAACCGAAGTAAACGACTGTAGCCTTTGTCACGCTCATTTGTTTCCTGACTATCAATGTTTAACAAATGGAAACAACCATTCTGATATAGATTGTCGCTACCTCCTTCGCAGTAAATCTCACACATTGATTTTGCGACACACGTTAATAAACTGACGTCGATTGATTTCCCCTTAGGCCACTGTGACATAGATTTTCCCATAAAAATGCAAGCTTGACGAAATTATACCCCGTGATCGAAACCACCAGATACAGCGCTATAGGAAACAAAAAAATCAAACAATTCACCAATTTCAGGCTATAAATTCAAAATTCAAATAATTCACCAATTCCAGGGTATAAACTAATTAGTGAAAATGCCCAAACTCAAGCAAGGATGTCAAAGTAGTTTAAAATATCTTCAAAAATGTTACCTGTGACTCAGAATACGTGGGTGTGAAAATATACGGCCTGAGTTACTGGGAGGCAAAAAGAATCAGAAAATAATAGTCGGAGACCTCAGTATGATATGGACGAATTTTCTCAAACAATATTTGAAACACTTGCAAATGCTGCAAAATCAATTGACAATTTTATGTACTAGGCGAAATTAACATAAAACTATAATGCATTGCAGCTAATGATGACAGAGTACACCAGTATTTAAATTCTCTATGCAGCTTTGGCTGCTACCCTGTTTTAAATAAACCAGCAAGAGTGCTAAACAGAGCATAGAGTCGTCTATGGATCGTATTTATGCAAATAAATTATTCAACGGGATGAAGTAGCACATTATGCTGCATGTTATAGCGATTAAGTGAGTAACTTTCCCAGTTCTATAAGTAACTTGCCCGGTTGCATGACGTCTCCATTTAATCGCTTATCAACTCGTGTTGCTCGATTGTCTTTAGCTTAAGTAGTGAGTACCTCTGTGTTGCTCACCTGCTTTTATTAGGCTACAAGCTGTTTCACTTTGATGAAGGTAGTTAACTGAATACTGCCCAAACGTTGGCCAAGAATAAAAATACGTTTTAGTTCACCACAAGAGCTTCTTTTCATAATTATATACCTGGTGTCTGGAATCAGTAATATGTACAAGTATATTTGCGTAATTGTAGACAAGAAACTGACATGGAAAGAAAAATGTAAACGGTTGTGTTGTACAATGTCAAAACATTTTGGTGTAATGCACAAAGTTAAAGCATTATGCAAGTAACCAAACACTTTGCATATTATACCCAGGGCAGGTGCTAGGTGGTTTGGCTTTCCCAAGCCTGGATAATATTCATATAAACAGAAATGTCGATTTATTTCAACAAATGTATATAAAAACACGTTGCAATGTACATGTATAACGATGACATAAGAATTGCTGCCTAATATTTAAAGTAATAAATCGGAAGATCCAACGAACATATTCGTGTTTGCTCTCCAGGCATTCTTCAATCAAATTCTTTGCTCTTCTGGTGTGAATTTATTAGAAACACATCCTACCGTTTTGACCTATCATACGACAGGTCATTTTCAAAGGAAAAACAAAAATGGGTCAGAATTAACAACAAAGAGCGATAGTAGCGTTAATAATAGCAAAAGCTACGCATAAATGAAAAATGCTTATTTGAAAAACAGCGAGGAGGCCAAAGAGTTCAGCACTTACATTTTACAGCAACAGTGTCAATCAGATTTTAGACTTAGTCATTTAAATTCAAACAGCCGAAACTGTTAGAAACTATCAGAGTGCAGTCTTAATTGAATTGATCAATCAAATAATGTTTCATTGTACAAACGCGGAAAGTGGTCGTTAATATTTGAAAGGACTGCTTTACTTTATCATGTAACAACGTTAGGCTGTTTTCTTAAATAATTCACACCAGAAGAGCAAAATATTGATTGATCGAACGAATAGTTAGGCCACGATTTTCCTAACTATAGCATATAGCAGTGAAACTTCCATGACAAGACCACATAGACAAACACGACTACAAAAACATTACCACGCAAAGAATAAAATGTTTTACCCTAGTACATTACCAACTCGAATATACCTAAAAAGTCTTACCTCTCTATGGAATGTCGTTGAAAAGAAGGGAAACTTTTGTAGACAAACACACTATGTTAATTTTCACAATGTGACTAAAATTAGCGCCAACTTGTGATAAATCCTTCTAAACACTGCTCTAAAACAATTGCTATTGGCTAAAATAACTGTACTGTCATTAATGATACAGTTCTACTGGGTAAATAACTGGGTTTCTCATTGGTGCAAAGTGTTCAGTTTTCGTTTGACAACACTGATGCAAGATTACACTTACAATGAGCAATGATTGGCTTAAATAAGAGGGAACTGTGGGTCGTGGGAAGATAAATTTCTTTGAAGAATTAGATAAACATTAATGTTGAAGGGGGAAATGTGTGAAATCAGTTTTTGGTGAGTTCAGTTCTGAAGTGTCTATATGTCCTAGCAAAGTTCCTCACACAGATTTGGGGGGAGCTTCCTCCTGCTCTGATTATATCATAGCTTTACATTCACAAGTAGATTACGGAATTATTGCCTGGAGAACAGCAGCTTCATGTCATCTGCAGTCAATATCAGTAGTTTTAAATCACGCGGTGTGATGATTAAATGCATCTGGAAGTAAGGCTTCTAAAGTTACAAGAATGTACGTAGAAAAATCTGCAAGTAAAAATATTTACAGCGCTGAAGTGGCGAAGTGCTTGTATAAACACAGTAAAACATAGCTACCTGTTACATTTAACGATTGTTTTAAGCTTATCAGATCACATATGTTCAACCACACAATACCAGACGAACTAAAACTCGGGCAATGTATGTTACAGAAAGCGTATTCAAACTTAGTTACAAAAAGGTTGAAGTACAGTCAGGGACGGATTTAGGGAGCGCGGGGCCCTAGGCCATCTGAGTTTTGGGGGCCCCAAGCAGGTGTGACCTATTTGGCCGTTTGTGTGAAAAGCGTGAAAGTATGTCTCTCTTATGTGTAGTGCCCCCTCAAAAATCTATCTTCTGTTGTGCCGACTTCGGTTCTACCCACATTTGCCGAGGGTGTTCAACAGAAATCAAAGCCTTTCCTACATTCGTCTAAAGAACAAATGCCATTGCAATCTTTTCTTGGAATTGATAGCTATTTCGTGTAGTTCAGAAGTTCTCTTGGTTAAATTTCCGTGATTTCTCGCGATTTTGTAGGTTTATTTTTCGGATGAAAAGAGTTTCACGCGGGACCGTGTTGCCGCCCTAGAAAATATCGTCTAGCTGTCGATCTGATAACCTGTACGTAAATTCCTTTTTTGTAGTAATATTAGCCGCATACTGCATTTTATGAAGCAAACAATCACAATCCATTCAGTGGACACAGAACTTATTCATGCAGTTTTAAAGTTGCCATTTTCAAAGCAAAACAAAATGTAGTGTTTCAATCCTCTATGCCACTCAAACGTCTTTGTTCTGCGGCCTCATTTTAAAGAAAGCTTTTTCTATGCGACCCCTCGATGGATAGCCTAGATGTTAATGATACGTGTAAACGTCTCATTATAAACATCAAGATGCATTTTTGTCAATGGCGAAATCCTACAGATGCACACAATCCACGAAAGTAACTACACAGTAATAAAACTACCACGTAATGGAAACAGTAAGGTGAAAAAATTACCATAAAAACAATTCACTTTATAGAAGTTATCAAGCACAACCAATGGGATGGATGAACTTGATAATTTTTACACAGATCAATCATTCGTAAATTGATACAAGACAACGCAGGACGAAGGATATTCTTCACATTTTTCAAAAAGGATCGGTTTTTGGACTTGATGATNATAAATTTTGAGAATACCGCTTCACACAAATATCTTGTGCAAACGTCTANGAGTTTATGAATGACTAGATCAGAAATAACTGAGCATTCAATTCTTGTTCTTATCCTAAAATGACATGGGCTANACTCTATTTTGAAAATTCCAGTTGCAAACGTTTGTCTTTAAATAACTCCGCAAACTCATCCTGGGCATGNCAGGNGCGTGNCTTCCTAAAGTTTCAATTGTGTATGGTTTGTGGATCCAACCCTCCTGAAGTCAAAAGTGCTTCTGAAACTGTGTATGAAGCTTTGAACTTTAGCTTGAAACTACTCGGTGTGCTCTCAAAGCAGTTGGCCAACCCCTAGACTCAGGGCCGTCGCCAGCGGGGGGCCAGTGGTGCCAGGTCCACCCATTTGAAATCGGTGCCCCCCCATTTCACGTTTGGCCCACTGGTTGCTGCATATATCCAATACTGTATTTTAAAAATGTGGCCCCCCTTCTGGTTTTTGGCCCCCCCTGCTGCTAAATTCTGGTGACGGGCCTGCCTAGAGTAGACCTAGAGTCTAAACAGAAGAATGCATTCCTGTCGGAATGAATGCAATAAGGTAGTCTAAGTCTCGGTCAGTACGTTAAAACGATCATGACGTAACAACGCAAACTTGTTCTTGTTGTGCCTAGTTTATATTTTCATTTCATAGCTCAGGCAAGCATCATAGTAAACAACTGAAAGCATAAAGTACGATTATGCCCCTAAAAATAAAATACAGTGGAAATAGTTTCACTGCAAACCTATTTTCAATATTCTTGTTAAATTTACAAAAATTGTCATATCTGATTTATCAAGCCAATTGGTTTCGCAACCCAATGAGAAGCCCTGGTCTATGCCATAGGCCGAGGGTGAACAGCATGAAGACAAGTTTTGCACAGCAGCAGCAAAGTATTGTCGCAACACCCTCAGCTAACCATATGAAGTAAGCCCAATGTAGACACGTTTTTACCAGTAAAACTCACGGGAAACTGTTCTAGCTGATTTAACTAACATATTATAGAGCTTCAACAAGCAATCTCTTTTTGCGCGAAATCTAGTAAAACGACCAAACCTGGCATCCAAAACTGACAATATCGCTTTTCATCGGAGTTTTGCAGTCTCTGGCGGTCATGCGTTGTTGTGAGCTTTTTGTCAGTGGAAAATTGAACATCACTTAAAGTAACTTTTTTTCTTTTTCATTCTTTTTTTAACCAATGTCATAAAGACGGCCTGAATCTCTCTTACGCCCAGATGCACAATAATGTCGTGTTGTTATTGTACTGATAAGAGTCTAGAGTAGACATTTGCATTTCCGCTCGCTTCAAAGTGAATTGTTAAGCTATTCCTCTGCAAAGTTTCCCGAATTTTTAGGTAATATGAGTAGTCATAGGAAAGATTTGCGCGGAGCCCTAGGCCATGGCCTATTTGGCCTATGCGTAAATCCGCCACTGAGTGCAATGCAATAGAAATATGGCCACAAATTCGTTTAGATTTAAAAAATAAGCTGCATTTGGAACTTTTTACCTCTCAATACCAAACATACGTCTTGCTCAATGCTCAGTTACTACAATTATTAGGGAAATTGCCATTTTATTTCTTTTTTCGTGTACATAAACCAAGTACATTGATTCCTGTGTTGGCGTTGCTACTCAAGTAGTTCCTTCAAGAAGTAGTGTTGTCATCATTGCTGCGTTCATTACAAATTGGTAGCATTTTTTGAATCAGACTCCAATGTGCTGGAGTATCTTTGATCTCCAGTCGCACTGCAGACGTTTCATATCGTGTGTCGACCGATCCGAATACGAAATGCCGTTTCCATGCGTAAGTCATCACATCGACTGAAAATCCGTTTCCCGCAAAGCGATTGTATGCTTCCTTATCACCACGATTAATTTGCGACANGCATTGCAACGCTCCACAATGATGCAACCCCATTTCAAAATATCACCAATCAGTGGCGGATCCAGTGAGNGCAACTNAANGCCTCNAACGTTTGTGGCAGCCCTTGAACGGTGTCCCCTAAATGCGCCCCTTTTTGGTGCTTATAGAAGCAGAAAACGAGATTAAAAGACGCTCTCTAGTCTAAACAATGCTTCAAATGTCGTTGCGAGTCAGGTAAACGCCTGTTTGTCCTCTGTTACCGAGTAATATCAACATGCTATTCTTTTGTAATAACACTGCTCTTCCGTAATTTCTTGCGCGCGTGAGAACTAACCAGCCTTACTCAAGCAATCACAAACGCAGCCCCATCATTCGATGGCACGATTCTCGATTTGACGGCGTTTTTCTGCGAAACTGGCCTATTTTCGTTTCAAGTTTATTGTCTTAAAACTTGACGGCAGCCTTGAAAGGAAAAGCAGTAGTAAAATTAGGAATGCAATTCGGAAAACCCATAAGTGACGCAAGATCCAAAAGTCTCCAAGACTAAAGTTTTAGCTATGTTGCCAATGCAGTTCGTTCGTCCGCAGTAGCCTGCTGCGTAGTTTTGCAACGTCAAGGTGGATAGATAAGTTTCTTATCAATATTAATGCCTCCACTTGTAAAGTAATCAAACTAAATCAATATTAATGCCTCCACTTTTAAAGTAATCAAACAGCATTGCACCATAATGCAGCGCGTACAACACAAGAGACAAAAGGACTGAATGCCGCATTTTTTTACTCCATTTGTTGTAATTGCAAACCTTTAGACCAGGGGTCGGCAGCCTACGGCCCACACGCCGGATCCGGCCCGCCAAGCAAAATCATCCGGCTGTGACCCCCTTACAAATTGTAGTAAATGTGTGGCCCGCCTAGTGGTATTATATTTTATGAATTTGCCCTCCTTGCAACATCTTGTATTGTATACTACGAGGAACTGCTTATGAGAAACCGCACTGTGCTCTAAATGTATTGTATGTCGTGTTTTGTGCTTTCACTATGAACTGTGAAAATCAAGAGTTAATTTGATTAAAATATTTCCAAATTTTAGCAACATCACGAAGAGCGAAGGAAATGGAATTATTAGCAGAAAATTAGTACCGCCCGCCAGACCTCGCAAAACTTGTTTTTGGCCCGCGACCAAGGAAAGGTTGGCGACCCTGCTTTAGACAGCTAATGCCGTCCAAGAAACGACAAATTTTTCGCTGTTCACGAAATGCACAATCGACAAGGAAATATATTTGGGATGGGCCAAATATTTTGACTTTAAGCAAGCAACAGTATTTGATTTGATACACCGCCTCTCGAAGCACAAAACGACAAGATATTCTAGAAATTTGGAAGGGGCATTGCCCCACTGCCTAAACCTTCTATCCACACCTTCACAACTAGAAAAACGTTTAGGCATAACTAAACCAAATTATCATTGGATTCACCACCCAATCTTACCAAATTAGTTGAAAACTTTCAACTTCAAACTGACCAATAATTTCTTACCTCTTCAAGCAAAATACAAACAGAACGTGCCCTCATTAAATCCGTGTTGCTACTTATGTAAAGAAAAATGTACAGATGATATACACATCTTTAATAAATGCCATAAAAAATCCAACCCCTCGTAGAGCATGCTGCGTCCATTTTTCCCAAAAATTACAGGCCAACACACGTCATACTACCACGATTCAATTAGAATACAATTCCTCACATCCCTACCCCCCACCACATATCACAACGACTTAACCCCTACCTAAGCACCTTACTGTCCTTCACCATTAAAACCCGAAATAAGTGTTAAAAAATAAAATCCCAAACTTGTCACCTTACCTAATAAAATCCTTTAAGACTTCCTTGAATTTTAGACAAAAAATGTATGAAAAACGAGATAAGAAACCATACCATGAAACAGGGCCNNAACCNNCGAAAATTTTCGGGGGGGCAAAGCCACTTTTGGCAACGAATATGACGTCATCTATGTGCAGTCAACCATGATGCNACTTTTTTGNTATGATCAGCTCACCAANATTGGTGGAGGAGCCTTTTNCATAGTGGGGGAGCCATGGGCGTCCGCAGGGAGGACAAAATGGGCATTTGCTNCCCCNGCTGATTGGCATACGAACCAAATAGGTTATGTCTAGAAAACCTGAAATCAATAGTTTAATTCCGATATTAATTGAATTAATTCTTGCAATGACAGTTTATTTTCCGGTATGACACTCACACTGCACAAGAGCCAGCTTCACAGTTTTGGTATCACGCCGTGATGAGCTGCTTACGGTTCACTCACGTGACATGTCTGTTCATTTGCCTGCAGAGGCAGATTGCGAAACTTGGGAAAGAATTGTTATACTATTGGACTTTATTGGGTAACAATAACATGCCAACAACAATTCTTCAAAGGTTCACTTCAAGTTGCGGCAGTAGGTGTTTTGCTGCCTGTGACTGTTGAACACAGGCATCTTGGCAAGTAATGCAGCGAGATAGTTACTGCTGATAGCAGCAAGCTAAATAAAAAGGTACTAGTCCCGTGGCGACGGGACTAAGTACCACCAGACCATTTGGGCTGTGAAATCTCATTCTTGCGCACTTGCACTATTCCAAAACATTCTGAAAACATTAAAACAAAGAGAACCTATTTGAATTATGTGTGTTCCTTGTTAGTATTTTGGTAAAGTTTTATACTTATTCTAATAATAATTTAGAAGTTTTGTATTTCATTCAGAACTCTGCTAATTCAGTCTTAAGAATTAGGATATTCATGCTTACTAAAACAAACATTTACTCAGTGCAAATTTTCTTAGAGGGAACCCTATTTGCAACTGTTGCCATAACATTGGGCATTTTCTTTATGGCGCAGAAAGGGTAAAGCGTTTTGCGTACGTCAATTTACGTTGCATCGTCAGCAACCTGAAAGCTGAAACTGACAAGCAAAATGTCGTTTTTGCCCTCCTGAAAAAATTTCTGCGGACGCCCACTGGGAGACACAAGTGCACGCAGAACCGTATCAGCCGCACTCCATACCCCCCAATTGGGGGGTCCACGCTGTCACAGGGGGTCCAAAATTCAGTTCCGTCACCACTTAACCCCCCAGAGGAAGCTTCGATTTCCCAAATTGAAATATGAAGCACTAGAAATCAGTGAAGTTAGGGGGTCCTTTGAAAGAAAAGTCCTTATGCATTACAGTTTCTTTGGGCCCCTTTGCAAGCAAAGTAGCCTACTTATACATTACAGTTGCTGTTAGGCCCCTTTGGAAGCAAGGTACTTTACACATTACAGTTGCAAAGGGCGGCCCGAGCCAAGTGGCCTCCCTTGCCTTCCCTTAAACGCACCACTGTAGATAACTCTGACAATGATCTTATATGAGAATATGAAACCGATTGAACACGTTCTGCTTCATCCGATATGCGTACCTTCTCACCTGATGTGCGCATGTAAGCACTGTAATGTAAAGTTATCTTTGTATTATTGAATAGATTGATGTTGCTGATGAGTTTATCACTTCAAAAAATACAGATTTCACGCGATTTTTTTATAATTAAACCTAGACACACAGATCGACTAAAAAAGCAGATATGGGTAGAAAAAAACCCTCAGTGGGAGCCCTGGTCACATGCGGCAAAACACCTGCTACCCTACATTGAAGTGAACATTTGAAGATTTCTTGCCGTGTTGTATCGCAATAATGACCAGGAGTACAACAATCCGCTAGCAAGTTTCGCAACCTGCCTCTGCAGGCAAAGGAGCGAACATGAGCGAACTGCGCACTTGCGCTAAGCATGTCGGGGGCTTCGCGGTCACGACGTTGCCCCAGACCCGTAACCAGGAGGGGCTTGCCCCTCCCTAAAAATTTTTTTGGCCCCCTTGGAAAATGTGTTGGGCATAGTTTAAAGTTATTGGATATAGTTTAAAAACTAGGACCCCTCTCAGAGCACTCTTTGCCCCACCTGGTGTCCTAAGCTGGTAATATGCCTGCTCTGCCTTGATGGGCCTCGCGTTCATTTATCCGGTCCTGCCTACATGCCTAGTTGTATACGTCCAGAAGTCAGACTTCCACTTGATCAACGTATTTTGTGTAGTGATTGTTGTAGAAAAATGTAGGCTACTATGTCTAGCCCAGGTAGTCTTCTCTTATTTTGTACTGCTTAGCAGCAAGATACCTGTGATGCTTACGACCAAATTTACACATTTGCGCAGCCTGTTGTTCAGACAACAAGATGGAGTTAATAGTGTAGTTAGAAGAGTCTGTTTTGGGGATTGATCCAGAGTAGTGCAGTTAGTGGATTATGGATGTTAACCGTTGCGTCCACGTAGGCCTTATTCTATATTTGTTAACATTTACAGGCGATTTGAGATACAGAATGTTATTAATCTAAACAGACGCCGTGCACCAGGAGATTAACAGTCCAGACATCAGCAAGGTTAGTGCATGCGTATTTCGGCCAGTAAAACACCCAATGAGCACGCTTTATAAGCATATTTCACTTAGGCTCATGGTAAAGTTTATCAATCTGCGCTAATGAAAGAAAACGTTCATCGCGGCGCACATGCTTTGACCGGCCTCATGTTTGCTGCTTCGGTAATATTGTTTTGATAACTGAACGATAGGATAACTGAACGAGAGCTTAACAAAAGGAATTGATTCTGCTTTCCTGCAAATTTTTTTACATTTGCATGTCGTTACGACATCTCTAAATAATCGCCGTCAATTAAATTACATTAATTTATGACCCAATTCCTTTTGTTAAGCTCGTTCAAAAGANTTTAGTTGGAAACTACGAGCCTATTATTGGTATTTGCGGGAAAATATTTATAATGTAATTTGCACAATCTGCAAATGCTGTTCNTGTTGTGAATGAAAAATAAATTTTCAGAATGTNTAGCCCCCCCTGCACAAGCATGAAGGCCCCGATGGAATACTTTCTGGCGACGGTTCTGCCCAGGCCCGCAGACAAGGTGGGGCGTGGGCAGTTACCTTAATTTTTTTGTGCCCCCCAAATTTAATTGTGATCAGAAAATGTGTTTTAAACATATGATAAAATTAAAATATTTCCCCCTAAAAATGTATTTTGTCCCGCCAAACCGTAAAACCTGGTTACGGGCCTGGTTCTGCCAAAACTGTGTCTGCAATTAGGATGTTTTGTTTTGAACATCATTCTGCCCCGAGATGTAGCCAAAGGCGCAGCCAGGGGGGGCTGAAGGGGCTCAAGCCCCCCCTTAGCAATCAGAATATTGATGCTTATTTTCTTAGTTTTTCACCAACATTGTAAATCGAGATCGGGTGCATTGCAAAATATTCTTTGGCAG
>JGI24159J19872_10006116_pt1 | contig 15635 bp, 15 predicted proteins | sample Ectturendosymbi4_FD_19872 | JGI IMG/M metagenome (IMG submission 19872) | reverse complement strand
TAAGGTAATGTTCATGTCTTGCACGACTGTCCCATTCACACAAAAAACAGCAATACTTTGTATAACCAGGCTGAAATCCCAATAGTATTGCAATTACTTTGAAGTCACCACACAGTTGCCAGTAGTCCTGTTCGTTATTTATGTACTGTAAAAGATGCTGCATGTTCTCGTATGATTCGGTCATATGAGCTGCATATCCGATGGGAATTGATGGCAACATATTAACATTGTGCAGCAACAGCAACACAGTTTTTAGACTTAGTTTGGATGAATCAATGAACAGTCTCCATTCTTCTGATCTGTGGGTGTACCCCGATTCTTGCATAATGCCATTAACATCTGTGCAATATACAAGCCCCAGCCCCCCTTTCATGCTAAAAAACTGGGCCAACCACTGTTGACGTGTTCGCAAACTACAAACATTAACACCAGTTTGAAGCAAATTCCATTGTTTCAATCTTGAAGCCAACAGCTTAGCTTTAACTTTCAGCAAATCTAAATCCCCTAGAAAGGGGTGTCAAATGATCTGTGAAGGGGGTCAAATGTAATAGTCCCCACAGGCCTTAGAACCATGTGGTTATTAAAAAAGGTAACTTGGTGGTTGTTTAGAAAATGTCTTTGAGCCTTGTTATTTAAATATGATAAATTTGTGATTGAAAGAGATATACAGGTACTTAATTCAGAATTCCAGGGGAGTCACATGTCCGCCCTAGCATATATTGCTGGTGCCCATATCTTGAAAACTAGAGCTAACTGACAATTTTAGGACTAATTTTAGGATTCCTCGCCCCAAAATTAGTAAAGGGTGGCTGCTTTCATCCCAGAAAGAAATTTTGTGTGAACGCATTGAAGTTGCTGATGAATTTATCACTTTACAAAACCCAGCTTTAACACGATTTTTCATAAGTAAAGCTAGACACCCAGGGCGACTACAAAGCAGATCTGGGTGGAAACACCCAGCAGTGGGAGCCCTGCATGGTCACATGCGGAAAAACGCCTACTACCGTAACTTGAAGTGAACATTTGAGGATTTAATGCCGTGTTATTGGTACGCAACAAAGACCCACAGTAGAACAATACGCTAGCTAGTTCGCAACCTTCCTCTGCAATCAAAGGAGCGGACATGAACAAACTACAATTTCATCATTGTATGTCTGAACAAATTAAGTGAATTAATCACATCCGAACTGCCGTATGTGATCACCCCAATTCTCTCTGAAGTGTAGGCTGCCAAATCCTATCAGTTTTGACGTTTTTGATCGGTGTTTTTGCAAAGTTGAAACGAGGGTATGTGAAACGCTAACTCAGTTGTGCTAAGCGTTTAGGGGCCCTCGCGGTCACGACTTTTGCCCGGGGCCCCGCGCTCATTTAATCCGGCCCTGACCGTAACCAACATTTTGTGGTGATCGCGAACGTCAGAGGTTTGTTGAGCATGTGGAACTTCGTCGATTGTTACAATACAAAATTGTAACAATGGTCCTGTAACAACTTTAGGTCTTTGTAGATTTTTTGTTTATATGAATGCTGTAACGCCTGTAACTTGTGTAGATAATATTTTGATGAAATTGGTGTTCGAATAAACTCTGTATTTTTAAAAAATAGCGCGATGCAAAATCCTTCCATTTACGCCTTATGTAAAACGGAAAAGGGTAATTCTGGGGGAGGGGTGCTGGAACGGACCTTGCCTACGACGCCCCGTCAATTTTAAGATGTGCAGAGGGAATGTAGATTTACCAAATACAGTCTGTAGGCAAATTTGTAAAAAAGTCGTGCCATGGTTGATTGACCTTTTAACAACGGCAGAATCCGATATACCGGCTTTTCGGCTTAATTTTTGCGATAACTCGCCAACCGCTGAAACTAAGTCAACACGTAAGACACTGTATTAACAGTTTTGTGTCGGCGCATCTGTGGAGGTTTTGAAGGCGTATTTGTGATGGCAGGCCGGGAAAAACCCGATTTTGGCTAAGTCAAAAAAAGCAGTGGTNTTCTTCAAAGACCTGTAGAGGGAGAACAAAACGCGTTAGAAAAATGCGTTCTGCATAAAAAAGTCAGAGATAACCAAACCTTTNAAAAGATATAGGCAAAAAACTCAATATGTTTTTTTGGGGGCTCAGGTTGAAAATCTATTTTTAGGGGGTGTTTTTGTTGTTTTTCGCCTTCGAAGGCCCATATCTCCAATTCTAAATACCAAAAAATCTGAAAATCGCAGAACATGTTGACATTAACGCATTACAACATCCTACCAATTTTCAAGTAAAAGTAGGAAGAGGAAACAGAATTTAAAATCTAAAATTTTGACAAAATTTTGATAAAATTTTCTTCAAAAATGTTGATCAGTTTTTGTAAGATTTTTCGCGTTCTTTCAAATGGTACACTCTAAACAACACTACTGACAAAGGTTTTTTGCGTAAAAACCGAAAAATTGTATTTGTCAAATTTTGAAAAAATGCATTTTTTTGCCCAAACGTTGTTCCCGCAAAACAAGGACGAGTGACGACATTTTTGGTATTTATGGTTAGTTGTGGTTCTTTCAAGGAGCCAAAACAAACGCTTCGAAAACGCTAACAGGTAAGCCTGAAGCCGATTTCTTGAAGATAGCCGAAAATTGCCAGAAATTACTAACGAAAAAAAAACAAATTGCATTTTCATAAATATTTCAAATATAAAACATACCTTTCTGGGTACTTATCGGAAAGATCACTCGACAACCTTTCTTATAATGTCTTGCTTGTCGACGTTGCTTCAGTGGTTCGCGAGTTAACGCGAAAACTGCGCCGAAGGTTCTGCGGTCATTGAAAAACAGGATGACGTTTTCATAAGCAAACACATTGGGGGTGAAAACTGGTCTTGCCTAGGGCGCTGGAATGTCTTGCTCCGGTCCTGGGTACACAACCTGCGACTGTACAGGCGGCATGCGACCTTCGATAAAAATTTATGTGACCGTGCACATGTAATTTAAATGATACGTTATGGCGAATGTGCATTAATAAAAACTCTTTCTACTGTATGAGGATACTTAGTAGAAAGACGGGCAAACAGATGTGTGGAAACAAGCTAGGCTCAGCGTGTGGAAGCAGAACAGAAGCAATGCAAATAACTAAAAATATCTTGAACTTACTGATGGCCGTAATTCATGAAAATAAAAGTAATGCGGCCGGCAGTAGCGAAAATGTTGTGCATTTTACATAGACCAGTGATTTTTAACATAGACCAGTGATTTTAACCTTTTTTGTACCGCGACCGATGACAGCAGTGTTTCCCAATCTTTTTTGGCTAGCGCCCGCTTTTCTGACAAACAAATTTCTATCGTCCCCCTACCATGCCTAGCACACATATCAACACAATTTTTTCGTGCATTTCACTATAAAACTTAATTTAGTAAAATGCTAAGTTTTTGTTTACAAATTACATGCATACATGTTTGTTAATCATACCGTTTCTTATGACATTTGGTCACTCAAAGTTAGTAAGTCAACAGAAATGCAATTATTAACTGGGTCTGCTATCGCCCCCCAACTGCCCATTTCTGCTTCACCGCCCACTTTAGGAACCACTGGATTACAGCAACCAATTATAACGTAACGATCCCCATCTAACATTCGAATACAGCGAATGTAATGCAGTTGTCTACACGCAATAGAAAACAATTAAGATTATACAAGCACTCTTTAACAATTTCTTGCAATCTTCATGCACTACAAATTATCGCTAATGAGCAGTCTGGTGCTGCATCTTGGTGACTTTTTAGCCTGTCTGTGCGTGATATCGTTGTTGGCAGTGCACGCGTTAGATCTGCCTCTTCTACCAGCTTTTGCTGATCTCTGACTTTGTTCCCAAAAATGTGGAGAAACTATAGCCTCGCAGAATTAGGTTGATGGAAACGGCATCAGGTGGAGGATGGCTTTTCTTACAACCTTTGGGTGCGAAGAAGCCAATTAAGATATCTAAACCCAGGTAAGATTTCGTCTTTGAAGGCATCTTCCGCTGTTGAATTCTTTTTAGAGTTTTAAATTCCCCTTGGGTGTCATCATCGTTACCGAACAAATNAACGTCTTTATCTACGACCATGTTCGGATATCTAATTAAAGCCAAATGGACTGATTGTTTGTTGGCGAAATACTTGAGAAATCCCCTACGAAGATATCGAAGGTGGCTGATAATCTGTTATGAGTGGTCTGTTGTGAACAGGTCTGTTTTGAAAATAAACCGTTGCTGTATAACTGTTCATGTCGTGTTTTTGGTTATAGCACATATGGTTGTCACGTTGGGCAAGTTCCTCAGGCAGAGGTAATTTTAGAAATTGCTTTTTTATTATAATTCTAAGCTTGATTGCTTCTTTATTATCAATTTGATTTCCTTCTTTTGATTGAATGTTAACTAACTACTAATCGCTTAAAAAAGATTGAGATTTGAAAAAGATTTAAATTGTATAAATTGTATAAAAAGATTTAAATTGTATAAAGAAGATTGAAAAAGATTGAAATTGTATAAACAAGATTTAAGTCACATTTTGGCTTTGATATTCTGTTTGTAGGAATTAAAATGAGTCAAAATGACTGTTGCTACCCATGATGAAGTGTGAATGACCACAATTGCAAGCAGATCACGATATGCTGTTCAAAAGTTCATGGCGGCATACTATGTTCTTTCTTGTAAATGGCCTTAAGTTAATCTTCATTAATTTCGATAGGCAACCAGGGCAACGCGTGCGCGTCACAACCATCACTATTTCGCACCCACGTACGAGCGAAAACCGCAATCATGACAGCGAAGTTGTGAACACCGGTTGACCACTCTTTCAGCTGCGTTCTTCACGTCAGAAAACCTGTTGAGAACTCTTAATTTTCACGAGAGTAAGATCTCGACAACATGAAACAAATTTAACTGCATTTTTCCAATTCAAATTAGTGGCATTGTTCCACATTTGAGTTTAATCACTTTACTTAGCTTCTGTAATTTCATGTCAGACAGTGTTTCAAGTAAGAGTAAATAAATTGATACTTATGGACTAACTGCAGAATGAAATGGATGAAACCGGAAAAATAAGAACACCTTACAAACACTACTCATTTCTCTGATTGGATTTGTTTATACAATCACATAAGAATACTGTCGCTTGGGAGAAACGCACGCTTAATTAAAAAAGTGCATGGGCGGGCAAAACTCAAGTAGGACTGCAACAGTTGTTCTTGAAAAAGTCACTTAAAAAATTGAAGGTTTGAAATAGTTAGCTAACTACTCATAACGTTCTTTAATGCATGGGCTCTTACGGTCGGTCAAATACCAATGTTACAAACAGCAGTGGGAAGAAATGAGCTGTTGCTACTTTCACGAATAGAAGCAGAGACTTACAAGTGCAATGTCTTCGGCTCCATCAGATGGTTACAAAATTTCAATCCTCTTGCCTTTGACATGGATTTTAAATATTACGCAAAGCGTGAGGGCCTACAGGACAAATTGCTTTGATGCTTTGCCTAACGTCTTCAAAGCAAACAGGGCCGCACCAAACTCCCCCTTATCGCCCCATAAGAGGACGCACTGGCTAGGGTAACCTCATCCCTCAAGCATAGCATATTGTTAACATGTTTATAAAAGCTTTATAAAGTGTATGAAGCTTTTATTGTTTCAAGGTTTTGGTAAGCGCAGGTGCTGATGATGGTTTTCCTTCTACAGTTCTTGGCGTTTTTCTGGAAACGAGGGCATCGTGAAGACTGTGGCAGAGTACTTCTCAATTTGCAGGAACGGCAATTAAAAGCAGTCTTTTTATATGCATGTGAATTGTTTTAGTTTTCTTTAACCCTCTTAGTCCCGCGCCGGCAATTGGCCAGTACCAATTTTTATTGGTAGTTTCATTTGCATGTTTGCATGTAAATGTAGTTCACCGGACCTCAGCAAGCATTGAACTTGCCTAGCCGGATCTTTGATAATAATTGAGTAACCCTGCTTTAGGGTTCATCTTTCAAACATGAAATAAAAAATAACTATTCTTTGCTGTTTATTGTTGCGGTTCTTTAGTGGGAGAAATTACATTTTTTATTTCTTGCAAGTTCCCAAAATCTTGCTTGCAAGAAAGTAACAGTGAGTTGAAGACAGTTGTGAAGGTGTTCAATGACCATCAGGAGCGAAACTTGTTCCTACGATGTTCATAGTTGAAAAAAAAACAGATTGAGAGCAGCAAGGCCACCCAAACATAGTGAGAAATCGAACTGCTAAACTGTGAAGGGTAGGAAAATTAGTAGGAGATCCTTTCTTCAACCAAAACGTCTTGGGAGCAGAGTAACCGAATATTTCTTTCAATGCTATACTTTCTCAAATCAAAAGTCAGTTAGTTTGAGTTGGATTTTTCCAGCATCTAACCATTTGCGTACATGTTTGCTTTAACTGAAAAATCTATAATGTCTGTAACTCATAGGCGTAGGAGGACAAAAATATTTTGTCCAAAAGGTAGATTTTTGAAACCTTTTGCCATTTAACTTCTCTAAGTAATAAAAGGACATATTTAGTGCAATTTTCGCCCCATATATACCGGAAAAAGTCAAATTAACCAAAAAGTTTCTGGAAAAAGATAAAAAATTCGAACCAAAAATGTTTTCCATGTTTGTTTTGCCTGAAAGCTTAAAAAAATTGAGGGTCTTCAGCCCTTTCTGTACCCCACCTCCTACACATATTCTTTCACTAAAATGGAGTTTTTAAAGAGCAGCAACGACTGTTTTCCGCGAGGAAAGTCATCAATGCGTCATTCAATGTTGTTGATTACTTTCTAAATAAACTGAAGAGATTAGTGTCTGTTTCATCTTTGCCTTGCTCCAAAAGTCTTGGAAGATTGCAAAGTTGGTTTTCAATGTCGCGTTTGCAAAGTTCCAATTTTTTCTGGAAAGCTCGAACTGCTGTCATCAAGGTATATAATGTGCGTTTTTCCCTTGCAGTTTGGCATTGAGACCATTGAGATGTGACTTTATGTCAGGCAGAAATCCTGCCATTTCCATTTTATTATCGCAATTTAAAATTCATAAAAGCTCTTTCTTTGCCACTGTACTGCAAAGGTGTTCATAGACGAACGGGCAAGCATGTCTAGCACAGTGGTTCTTAACCTTTTTTACATGTCTTACCCTTTTATCAAACAAGATTTCCAGATTTACCTACAATATACTCAATGGTGCTCATTTATTGAAAATACGATATCAACAAACTCTTACAGTTTAGTTAGAATGATTTATAAAAATATACATTGGCTGCCATTTATGGTTCAGTAAATTTACCCCCTTGGAAAATGAGATTTACCCCAGAGGTAAATTTACCCCAGGTTAAGAACCACTGCTAGCATCTAGCTCACACGCGCGAGAAAAAGGTTCCGAAAACGAGAGAGACGGTATGTGCGAGAGTATAGGGGTAATTCCAATTTCTAGCAGGCCTTGTAATTCCATCAAAACAGCTGTAACCTCGTTTTTCTGATAGTAACAACTTACCTCTCCACGTAAAACACTAAGCCACAGTTTTGGACCAATAGTTGTCGAAAAGACTGGGCATTATACATGGGTGAATACGAAATTGTTTATGTCATCTTGGAACCTGAAGTTCAGTCTCAACACTTGGAAGGTCCGGATTCGGACCGCTGTCCACCAATTGAGATAGCCCTGTCTAAAGCATGCTGCGCGCTCGTGTTTCACATTTTTTTGCTATACTTATTTAGACCAGAAAAGACAATGTCATAAATTAAAATATTCCCAACCTGGTTAGAAGTAGAATATGTTTTTTCTTACACTAACAAGGTACAACTTCAGTCTCAAGACAGAAGTCCAAGTAACAGTTAAATGACAATCACGTTTTCAGGTGCAGCTTCTGGAGTTCGATATACAAGCAGTATGTATATTTTTTCTGAAGCCACGATTCCGAAACAAAAACGTTAATGTAAGGAATTTAGGCAGGTCTGCTGGTTGTCGATGCCATGAAAAACAACTTTGGAACGGTATGATACATGTACGCTTGGCCTAAAAGCGTATTGTCCTAAAATACATTAAGCTAATAAACGTAGAATTTCAAGCAAGTATTTGTAATACTTCACAGGTTTAGACTGCTAATGTGGAGAAAAAATTATCAAGCCTATATAGCCTACATAAAGCAAGCCTTTTTGCTTGCGATGTGTAGGTCTATAATTTTTTTTCTCGCTTTTTCAGCCAACACCATCACGAAATCTGCCAACCCAAATATTTAAGCTTTTTAACGATTTATTGTACATCCATTGTAACTAAGGCGAGCTAAATAGCAAACAAGCTGAGCGTTGTTTTCGGACTTTACGAATCCAGATAGCCTTCTCGTTTTCTCAGGCCTAAATTATACCACAACAGAAATGTTTGGTACAACAGAAATACTTATGTTATATTGTATAGTGATCTAGCGTTTTGCATGCTGCATTATGATTCAATGCAATTTGGTTACTTTAAAATCAGTGGAATTAGTTCCGACAAGAAACTCATCCACTCACATTCATGTTGTAAAACTAGTATACAGACAGGCCTACTACGGACTCAGCAACTGCACTGATAACACAGCTGAAATTTGTTTTTCGTTTTGGAGGTTTGTAGGATCCGGAGCCAGTTATGATTTTTCCATATTGCATTCCTATTTTCACTGCTTCGTTGTGTTTCAAGACTACCATAGCATTAAAGCAATAAACTTGCAAGAAAACAGCCCAGTTTTTCACAGACACACGGCAAATCGAGAACTGTGTTAACGAATAAAGGGGCTACGCTGGTGATAATTATGAATACCTGAGTAGGAGTGGGCATGCAGTTCTCACGCGAACAAGAAATAATCAAATAACGGAAGAACAGTATTATTACGAAAGAACTGCACTGGTGATATACTTAAGTAATGGAGGCCCGCCAGGCTTTGTCCGGCTCGTAAATTCTCCAGTTAAACGAGGTGTAAAGCATTATTTAGAGTCTCTTTTAACCTCTGCTTCTATAAGCAACATAAAGGAGCGCATTTATATCAGAGAGGCGCCACGTTTGGGGGAGCTTGCTTCCAACTGATCCCCTGTATAGTGGCGGTTCTAAGTGGGGGCCTGCGTGGACCATGGCCCCCCAGATTTTTGGCTGACCCCCTGCTTGCCCCCTAGTTTTGTACTTAATTTCACGTTCAAGTTCATTTGATTGACATATACAGCAGATAACTTTCCGCCAGCAAAATATTAAATGATTTGAAGACTTTCTGGCGACGGTTCTGACGATATTCACAAGCCTATGTCGGGTTTGATAGCGTTAATAACAGCAAATCGTCATTACAACGGAAAATCACCATGCAAGAGAGACATTTATGTTGCCCCCCCTACATTTTGCCTTGGTCCTGCAGTGGCACCCCCAGTTTTTTTATTCTGGAATCGCCACTGTATCCACCACTGTCCGGAATGATAGGAATTTTGCAGAATGAAATTTGCATGTTTTAAAACAAAGAAAAAGTAAATCTTTTGCTTGTTCCTCAAATAAACATATCATCCTCAATCCAGCAATGTCCTCAACGCCGGATAGACGCTTAAAGCAGTTAACGCCCTGCTAAGTTTTGTATTGCCACTTTTTGAAGTTTCAAACATTCGCAACGCAGGTTGGCTGCAAAATATGAAAACTAGGTGAATCACGGCTGTGTAATTTAAAAATCTTAGAGAAAAACATTTTCAATAGCATTTCTAGAGCGCTAAAAACGGTGGCATAGTCTTTTACTTTTATCTTCGGGAAATTACGGAAATATCGGCGAATTTCAGTCGATGAACGAATACTCGTTACAGAAAAGAAAAACCCATCACTGGTGTCAGAAATCAAGGCAATGGGGTTTTGAAGGGGCAAGGGTTTCCATCCTCAAACCTGCCAAACGTCTTCCAGTAAGCCTATGGTCTTACCGAATAAGCATCTCATCAGCACGTCATTGTATTAGCCTTTATACTACTATCTAAAACCTTATCTAACAGATAGGTCGTTCATTAGGGAGAGGAAGTGAATCACAATTAGGGAGCGGAAGTGAATAATGTTAGGGGGTAATTTTCTTTAGCTTCACACGTGTTTTCGTTTTTTTCGTATTTGCAAAACTGCTATTTTCGCGATCAATATTTTGCAACTGGTCTGTGGAAAGGTACTATGCAAACTATCTCACATTCTATACAGGTCCTCAAGATCACATTTTTTGCTTCAAATAATTTTCAGTGGACTGTATCGAAGTAGTGCATGTTGTTCATAACCAGCAAACAGAGTCGAAGTTTCGCGCGTTATACTTGAACAACGTGAGTGTCAAATTATTCTACATTTCAATGCTTGAAAGTTTTCTTTGGTGAGTAGTTATCTTTTCTTCTATCTTAATAATTCCAGCATATACGCTCACTTGGGATTTCGACCGACCACCATATATATCGGATAAATTGTATATGAAAAGCAAAGTGTAGCAGTAACAGGGTAGATACACCGCCTTTTGTCTGAATGTGCGTAAATCACAGTTCAGATCCAGCTTCTTATTTGAGTGAGCGCTGGTAGTACTAATAATACAACTGCCTCTGGAATATCCGCAAATCTTCACGAAATTGCACTTTACGATGCAGCGACGTCCAGCGGATGCACACAATGAATTTTTTAACCAGCAGAAGTCTCACTAAACCTCGAAGTTTTTGGTCTCACGGAGTTTTTTCTATAGTTACTTCCTTTGTATCTGGACACTCAGTGCTATTTAACTAGAATTGTATAGCCAGATAAAACAAATGACTTATCAACTGCCAGCTACTTCAACAGGTGCATGGATATGATTGAATATGTATTTAAGCTCACCAAAATTTTTGAACTTACAATATAACAAACTTTTCCTATTCAACAATGCTGGAAATTTGGCTGCGGCCTAAACATTTGCAACATGCGTATAATACATCTTAGTGTACGAATTCCTTTATTCTTTCTGCCTTTTTGAACATGCCCCTATCATTGTTTTATAGTTCTTCGTATTTTGATGGGGATTGAAAGAAGGCTAGTTGAAACTTTTAAAAGAGAGTTTACTGGGTTTACGCTGCAAATCAATATTTTACTGTATCTAAAATAAACCACTGAGATCGCGTTACTTTAATGGATAAAGAACAGTTTGCTTTGTGGCATGTCGTTAGAAGGTAGACGGTACATTTTTTGCTGGTCTTTAAAGACATTTCGACTTCGATTAATATGCTTTTTGCAAACATTGAATACTTTCATGGGAGAGAAGCATAGATTTGTACCCATTTTGTTCGGAAAGAGCGCCAGAAATCTTTATCAGCAAATAATCGATTTTACTCGGAGTGAGCATCTTACTCGTGTTTTAGCGTGTGTTAATCTGTTAAAATCCTTAATGTAAAAAATTGCAAATCAGAAAATGATACGATCTTATCTACAATCATAGATGGCCTACAGTATTTCATTGTTCACCTCTCAATCGAAAGTTGGGGTGATCAATGCACGGCCATTGAACGAATATCGTAATGCTCTATGGGCACAAAAACATGGTCTATGGGCACAAACGCAGAGGTGTAGTGGGGCGGGAACGCGTGGGAACGGCATTCCCACATTTTTTCAGGTTTTGGTTTAAAATGAGTTTGAAGATGTTTTAAAATGGCTATATTTTGGGTGCGTTCCCACCAGGGGCTTTTAAACCGGCCGGGGCATTCCCACTACGCCAGCCCTGGCCCGTTCAACGAAGAGCAGCAGAAGGGCACTGCGGCTAATAGAAGGATCATAAAAATTGGTCTGCGTATCAAAGTAACTGCTAAACAGCGATACATGGGTGCCGTTTATTAAATTGGATGTTGCATCAGTTAAGACTGCTCCCATAGCCTACTCTGATAAGACCAGAATTTTTTCATGGTTAACGAAATCAGAACAGCGTGGATTCTCAAACGAAAGTTCGTGTTTTTTCTGAAACAATACGCAAAATGCTGGACCAAAAAAGACTGCCTTACCAACTAAAACTTAATTTATTTTATTCCAAACAAGCACAGTTGAACAAATCAAGTGTCTACGCAGTTCACTGCTGGCAGCAACACTATCGATGATATCTTTATTGTCAAGTTTGGCCAGAATTCCTTTCTTTACGAACATCAGCATTGACGCTTCAAGCTGTTCTTGCGTCATTGTGCTTCGTAGACGGCTTTTAATTCTTTGCAGAGCAGAGAAAGATTGTTCACACGTTACTTGAGACACCGACAGTGTTAGCAGCAACTTGGATAGGCAAGTCCAATGAAATGCCCTTGTAGGCATCTGTAAAGAGATTCAACTGCAGCAGCGCCTTGCAGCAGCAGATGGGATAAGATTTACATGAATTACACGTGATGGATAAAGGATTCGTGTTGTGTTCAAGTTCATTGTCACTGCCTTCCTGCACTACGTAAGCATCTGCAATTGATTATTTTAATATAAGCCACAGGTTTCTAATGTTTTGCAGTTCTTTGCGAAGTTGTCCTGCAGTGATGCTATTATCAAATCTCAACAAATATTTACAAAGCTCTTCCATAGTCCCCGATGGCACTTGACCAAAGTTTCTTGGGTGAAGAAGTGAGAGATCGGCATATAACGTCGAAGATGTTTTATCAAACCGTTGTTTGATGCTGCTCAGAATGTGGTCCAACACGCGGCTGTACACTTCAACGCGATACTTTTTTACTGGGTCAGAAGCTGATGAAACTTCACCCATGGGCAGTTCACCCGCCATAGATTTGCGGCGTCTCTGTCGTCTTACTGGAAGAGACTCTTTCACAACAAGACCTACATCTGTTTTACTTAGCTGGCCAGGCTGGTCATTAGCCCATTGAACAATCTCTGCAGCTGAATCATAACAAACCTGGAAATCATCCCGTTTCTTCTGCATATTGTCTACCAATTGACCAACCATACGGTGCACAATCAGTAGATCCAGTTGCACAGTTTGCAGGTATTTGGAGAGTGGCGTAGTACAGAAAACATTTGCAAGTACAATTTGGCGGTGAGAGCCGTTTCAAACTTCACGAGACCTTCAATGTATCCAACCACCCTGCTTTTAATGATTGCATGGATCTCTTCATTAGCGATTATGGGATTTAAAATAATGATAACTTCCGTGAAAAGCGCTCTGGTCGGGTGGTTGAATAAATTAAAATCTTTTTCAAGAAAACATCCTTTGACCACCAACTGGTTTGTCCGGAAGTTCCAGTGCGTTTTACAGTAGTACAATGTCGACGCCAGATGTCCATTCGTTAATGAGATTCTCGAAAGAATACACCTATGTCATTCAACAGTGACAATAGAGTTGCACCCGCTACCGCTACACTCGCAGCATCGGTCAACGGTCACAACCAGGTTTTACTCCTGTTAGTCCCTTTAAAAAATATCCCGCTTTACAAGCCCACTTTTATGACCCATTCGCCTAAACGGAATGAGAGATGAGGCCTTATCGTGTTGCGTACTTTTGATAAACGCAACCAAACCCTTGCTTCATCACGTCTCATACAGTAGCCTACTGCTCTAAGCCGTAATTTGAAATCCATTTCATTTTGCTTACGGCCCATATCCGATATTTTATGTACAAAATACAGCAAACAAAATTACTGTAAGCGTTTTGAATGTAAAATAGCTCATTTTTCATTCAGTGAGTCCGGCCCATTTTTGACTCAGTGACTGCGGCCCACCAGGCATTGCCCGAATGGCCAGTCCACTCCTGAGTCCCTATTTACTTAAATGGTAAACCAAGGTGAAAAGCGATATGAAAATCATCCTGCAAAGATACTATTATGCTACAATATCACATAAGAATGTTTAAAGTCTAGGTTAAACCCTGAAAGTCATTGGTTGGTTAATGGTTCATTTTTGCTAACAGAAAGTTTTTGTAAAAAGTATCTGTTTAGTGTGAGAAGTTTCTGATGCACCCTTGTGAACCCTTTCGTAGTGGTGCACGCCACGCATATTTTGGTGCACCCTAGCGTGCACCGTGCACACCGGTTGAAGAGCGCTGTTGTAGACCAACTTCGTGAGTCGGTGTCTTAGAGCAAAGTCGCTACTCGGCTTCCATCAAACGTGTGATGGCATAGCCTAAAATAAGAAATTTTCACTGGGCAGCAGTCACGAGCGTAAACAGGAATTTTAGTTGCCTTGGAAAACTGCAGTGCTTCTGGTTATGACCAAATGAGGTTACATATTCGTCCAACTGGGAAGAGGCAAATCATCAGAAGTGACACGATTTTCCTATACTTTCATCACAATGTCCTACCTACCAACAACTTGTCTGACGGCAAGGCAGATTTTATAGAACTACTTTTTGTCATTTGGACACAGAAACTTGTCCCGCGGGCACCCCAGTTGATTTCTACGTGACAGGAATCATCCCGAGTAACCCTATGAAAGCTGCAAAATTGAAGCCTACCGATTTTCGTGTAAATTTCTTGCTTTTCATTGGTCCAACTGACTCGACAATTTGATGGTCATTCAGCTGGATTACGCAGTGATGCTTTTTTTGGTTTTGTGTTAGTGTCGTGAAAACCAAATTAAAAAAACATTATTTTCCCTGAATCTTGTTCGTTTGGAACAAATAGCCTAATCGATATGGAATTTCACACATTGCTTTATCTTTGATTCATTGATAGTAAGAGTTATTTCTTATGACAAACAGTTTGGAGAAGAAACTAAGGTCCTTTGAACTGCAGTTGCAGTTCATTTACATCTGTTGTTCTAGTTCAATTAAAAACAAAATCTAGGCCAGGGGTTTCCAACCTGTTTACCACTTGGGCATCCCATACTGCCAACGCGTACCACTTCTTCCAGAACAACCAATTTGATCGAATCTTAATTTCTTCAGAAGAATAATATAGATTAGAATAACGATAAAAGACCACAACTAAATTTAATGATATTTTTGTTTTTGTTTACAATTGGTCGATGTGTGGCGTAAATTTGCTACCAGCGCGTCGAATGTCCTAATATTGCGAAAAAATAAGAATAGCAGACTCAGGGCCGGCCCTAGCAGGTGAGGGGCCCAATGCAAGACTTAGGCGCGGGGCCCCTCTAAGCAGTGCTTCATGACGTCATCGTGCTTAGTCAACCGTGCTTCGACCTTTTTGAGAAAATGGCCTATATCAGGGGTCTCCAAACTACGGCCCGCGAAGCCATTTCATCTGGCCCGCGAAGCCATTTTGTTAATGATGAAAAAATAATATATTAACTAAAAATTTGTGATTTGGTGGAATGCAACCTTTCCCGAAACAATCACACGACGTAAGAAGTCCGGCCCTCTAACAAGTGTGTAATAGCGTATGTGGCCCTCGGACAAAAAAGTTTGGAGACCCCTGGCCTGTATGAATATCAAAAAACACGGCAAATTATTGGATTGATCTGTATGTAGATGGTATCACAAAGTATTCTTTTCATTTGGATGGGTGTGGGCATATCTAATACGTCCCCTAACTACGTACATGTTTATGACTAATATGCTGCTGTGGTGGATTTTCGACAGTGTACTGCTACCACTCGTAATTAAGCCGAAAATTCTAAAGGAAGCTCTGCAGTGGAGATCTGAGCGGCGAGCGCAAGTGGAAAGTTACGTGGTTACGTCAATCAAACCGAACAAGCGAATTGAACCTACAATCAGGGGCGCAGCCAGGATTTTTCTAA